>Ga0307299_10000027_pt1 | contig 42292 bp, 46 predicted proteins | sample ER_DNA_159_FD_194466 | JGI IMG/M metagenome (GOLD analysis project Ga0307299, IMG submission 194466) | Bulk soil microbial communities from the East River watershed near Crested Butte, Colorado, United States - ER_DNA_159 | ecosystem: Environmental > Terrestrial > Soil > Floodplain | place... | reverse complement strand
GTCCGAGAGCCGGGTCACGTCGGTTTGCCCGGTGACGACGCCGGCGTTCAGGCACGCGAGCTCGACCGCGCCCACTGCTTCCCACGCGACCGGGTTCGAGACGTCGAACCCGTCGGCGAGGTCAACCGACTCGACTTCGGCGCCCTCGCTGCGCAAGAGGTCGACGATCGCGGCGCCGATCCCGGAAGCACCGCCCGTCACGAGTGCAGTGCGCGGGAACATCGGTAGATACTGCCGCATCCGCCTCGCGCTCACCGTCCCCTTCACCGGCGTCCCGCTCCACGAGCTCGGGCCGCTCGTGCGCCGGATCGACGAGGCAGGCTACGACAGCGTCTGGTCGGCCGAGTCGACGGACCTCGACGGCTTCACGCCACTCGTCATCGCTGCCGAGCACAGCACGCGCCTACGGCTCGCAACGGGAATCGTCAATGTCTACACGCGCGGTCCGGCGCTGCTCGCCCAGACTGCGGCGGCGCTTGCAGACGTCAGCGATGGTCGCTTCGTGCTCGGCCTCGGGGCCTCGTCGAACGTCATCGTGGAGCAATGGAACGGCATCCCATTCCACCGGCCGCTCGCGAAGGTGGAAGAGACCGTCGACTATCTGCGGGCAGTGCTGGCGGGCGAGCGCGGAACCGGCGGCTTCAGGCTCGCTTCGCCCCCGGCCGAGCCGGTGCCGATCGTCCTGGCGGCGCTACGCGAACGAATGCTGGGCCTCGCCGCGCGCGTTGCCGACGGCGCGTTCACGAACTTCCTCCCGCTGAGCCGGGCGGCGCAGGTCGTCGATGCGTTCGCAATGCCGGAGAAGGAACTCGCTTGCCGGTTCTTCTCGATTCAAGGGCCCGAGGACGAGGCGCTCGCTGCCGCGAAGCGGATCTTCGTCGCGTACGCAACCGTGCCGGTCTACGCCGAGTTCTTCCGCTGGCTCGGCTTCGATGACGAGATCGAGCCCCTCGTCGAGGCCTGGAATGCGGGGGATCGAAAGCGCGCGCTCGAGCTCGCACCGGAGGCGCTCGTCCGCGAGATCTTCCTGCTCGGCCCCGTAGAAGAGCAACGCGAGCGCCTCGCAGAATTCGAGCGCGCCGGCATCACGACCGCGGTGCTCGCGCTGTCCTGTCCGCCGAGCGAGCTGCACGCCCTGATCGACGCATTCGCGTCCGAATTAGGGACGTGACCCTAAGAGCTGGGGTCAGACCCCGGCCTTTCGAGACAGCCAGGCTCGAGGCCGCGCCCCGATCAAGCCGAGTTCAGACGCCTTCCACTCTGACCAGCGCGAATTTTTCGTCGTCCAAGCGGCCGGCCTCGACGAATCGGCGGAACGCGGGCTGGGCGAGCTCGCGCCGGTTTGCGAAGAGCCTCAGGACGCTGTCTGTTTCCAGGAAAGACGGAGGAGCTTCTAGACCGGCAAGCGCGCGAAAGCTTCCCCAGGGCCAGGATTCCGGGCGCCGACAGAGTCCGGCGCGGACGGGGTTCAAGGCCACATACCGGTGAGCCTCGAGCAGGTGCTCGTCCGTGACGATGTGCACGGAACCGAAACGTCGTCCGAAGACATGCCCACGTCGCCTGTACCTCCAGTTGAACCACTGCGCGTACGAGCCGCACAGATGCTGCACGCCGCGCGAGAGGGTCGGCTCAGGCGTGTGGACGATGAGGTGGAAGTGCGTGCCCATCAGGCAATACGAGCCAAGGTTCCACCGGTAACAGTCGACGATCGTCTCGAGTTGCGCGAGGAGTCGCCTGCGGTCGGCAGGCTCCCTGAAAACACGTTCCTTCTCGACGGACAGAGCGGCGATGTGATGGGTTGCGCCGGCAAAGTCGATGCGCTGCGGTCTGGGCACGTAGCGAAGCTAGCTCGCCCGGTAAGAAGCCGAGCCTCGCGCACGACAATCGTCACTGTTTCGTCGCGGCCCTGACCCAAACGGCTGGGGTCAGACCCTTGCAGTGCGAGACGTGACTCCAAAGGCCGGGGTCTGACCCCTGCCTTTCGAGACGTAGCGCCGGTAACGATGGGAACCGGCTCATTCGAGCAGGGCCGCCCACCGATCTGGAGTCCCGACGTAGAACATCAAGGCGTCGTAGGCCTTCTCCGTGTCTTCGGTGTGGTGATGCGGTGATCGAAGCAGGTCGGTGAAGGCGGCGATGTCAGCGAGGTCCCAGCGAAGACGGAAGAAGTTCATGGCAACCGGGTCTAGCTCGTGGCCGGTCGCATCGGCATAGCCGTTCGCTTCTTCTCCGTTGTCGCCCAATAGCATCCAGAGATCTCGCTCAGGAGGGGCCAGCGCGACCGTGTCCCAGTCGACGAGCACATGGCTCTCGCCGACCCGCATCACATTGCCGCCGTGCGGCTCCCCATGGGTGACAACCCAGCAGGTGCTCCGCCGCGCTATGTGAATTGAGAGCCGGTCGCTCAAGGCCAGCAGTTCGGCGACATCGCTCGCGTGCGGCGCGAGCAGTTTCCGCGCGGGTTCGGAGAAGGGCCCACCCGACCAGGTCTGGTTCAGCTCTCGTAGCGCTGCTTCGAGTCGACGACGGCCGGGGAGGTCGAGGTCGACACGGCTCGTCACGGAATCGACCACCGGTGTTGCTTCATGAAGCTCGGCGAGCATCGCGAGGAGAGCAGCGCGCTCAGCAGCCTCGTAGTGGCCAAAGGTGCCCGCTTGTCCATCCACGAGCGGGAACAGAGCGACGGTGTGACGCGGGCCGATTCGACGCACCGTTTCGCCGCAGCTCGTCGTGATCGGTGCGACAACGAATCCCAGGTCACTCTCGCGGAGGGCAACCGCCGTGTCAAATGCACGTCTGAGGCCCTCGAAGGCCGACTCACGTGTGTCCCCGAGCCAGGGTTTCCAGTCCAGGTCGTCGGCTGTGACGAAGCCGCGTGCTCCCTCGAGGTCGTTCACCACCCAGTGGTAACTCCCGCCCCCGACGGCCGCGTAGTGGACAGACTCGACCTCGAAACCCCAACCGTCAGCCAGGAAATCGATCAGCGCGCTGGTCTCCAACTCCTCCGGCGGGGACGCCCTCACTTCTACAAGAGTAACCGCGGCCCACGTGTCAGGATCCGCGCGTGGATATCGTCGAGCGGCGAACGGACGCACGCGAAGCAGCGCGCCCGCCGCTGCTGATTCTCGAAACGGTGCGCTCGTTTCTCGACGAGCACGGACTGGGATCGGGCGCGCTACACGCACACCGCATCGGCGAGGGCGGCGGCTCGAACTTTTCCTTCCTGCTCGAACGCGAAGACGGAACGCGGTACGTCCTACGACGTCCGCCGCGCCCGCCGCTGCCGCCGTCCGCGCACGACGTCGTGCGCGAGTCGAGGTTGCAGCTCGCGCTCGCACCCCTCGGGATCCGCGTCCCGAACATCCGCGCCGTCTGCGAGGACGACTCACTGCTCGGCGTCCCGTTCTACGTCATGGACTACATCGAAGGAGACGTGATCACGACCGCTCTGCCGCCGCCGCTCGACCAGGATCCCGGCGCGCGCCGCCGGCTGGCGGATGATCTCGTCGACACGCTGGCCGAGATCCATGCGGCCGACGTGACCGCACCCGGGCTCGCCGCGTTCCTGCGACCCGGCAACTACAACGAGCGCCAGGTGCGCCGGTTCGCGCAGCTCTGGGAGCTGAACCAGACGCGCGACCTGCCCAAGGTGGTCTCGGTCGGGAACTGGCTCGCCGCGAACGTCCCGGAACAGCTACCCGCGACCGTCGTCCACGGCGATTACCGCCTCGGCAACATGATCGTCACGCACGAGCAGCCGGAGCGAGTGGCTGCAGTGCTCGACTGGGAGATGGGTGCGATCGGCGACCCGCGCGCCGACGTCGGTTATCTCGTTGCGACCTACAGCGAGCCCGGAGGCCGCGAGAATCCCCTCGGGACGTCGCCCGTCACGGCGACGGCCGGCTTCGCCACCCGTAGCGAGCTCGTCGCGCGGTACGCGAGCCGAAGCGGTCGCGAGGTCGAGCCGCTGGCGTGGTTCGAGGGGCTCGCGCTCTGGAAAGCAGCCGTCTTCTGCGAGGCGATCTACGGCCGGTACATGCGAGGCGAGCTGACGGCCGATGACGGCAGAGCAAGCCGTTTCGAGACCGGCGTTCCGCTCCTCGCCGAGACGGCCGCCGAGCTCGTCGGCGCGTACTAGCAACCCAGCTCATGGCTCGGTCGGCAGTGCTCTCTCGTCGAGCCCGACACCTCGCGCGATCTGCTCGAGCAGCATCCGATCGGTCAGCCACTCGACGGGTGCCCGGTCGTCCGTAAGCACTCGACCGACTGGACGCGCGCCCACGAGACTGCCGCGAAAGGCCGGCAGAAGCAGTCGAAGTCGCCCTCGTACCTTCGACGCACGACGCACGAGGATGCTTCGCGGCGCCGGACGGTCTAGCGCCATCACCAGGTCGTTGAAGCGCAACGCGGGCCAGCGCCAGACCTGAGGAAACGCGGCGAGCAGCGTCGTGTCGACAGCCCGGGTCAGCCGGTCGTCCCCGGGAACCTTGGCGATGTTGAGCGCAAGGATCCCGCCGGGTTGCAAGTGCCGGCGTGCAAGGGCGAAGAACTCGCGCGTTGCCAGGTAGAACGGCACATAGGGCTGCCGGTATGCATCGACGACGATCAGGTCGTACCGCCTGTGGGTTCGCTGGAGGAAAGGCCGCCCGTCGGCCGTGTAGACGTGGAGACGAGGATTGTCGTCGAGGCCGAGGAAACGTCTACCCGCTTCGGTCACCGAAGGGTCGAGCTCGACGCCGTCGACCGATACGCGCGGGTAGAACACGCCATACATGCGCGCGATCGTGCCGCCGGCGTTTCCGATCACGAGCATGTTGCGGGCGGAGTGGCCCAGCAGTGGCGGCAGCAGGGCGAAGAGGTCCCAGTACTGCCCCGTCAGTACCGAGTCACGGCGCCACATGGAGTGGTACGCGACACCTTCGTTCAGCTGCAGGACACGGGTACCGTCGCCCCACTGCACTACGGAGACATATTGATACGGGGACTCCCGTTCGAACAGCAGTCCCGTGCTTGCCTTGACCGCGCCCACGGGCAGAAGCAGGAGTGCAAGGACGGCGATGGTCGCGGGAGCCGCGCGGCGCCCGATCAACAACACGGAGCAGCCGGCAAGGAGCGCCGCGGTGCCGATCATCGTCCGTTGAGTGCCGAAGGCCTGTATGGCGACCAAAGCGGAGACGAATGTCCCGATGATGCTGCCGACCGTCGAGAGCGCGTACAGACGGCCTGCGATCGTGCCGGCACGCTCGAGGTCGGTGAGCGCCAGCCGGATCGCGAACGGCGAGACAGCGCCGAGCAGGGTGACGGGCACGGCGAACAGCGCCAGGGCGGCGACGAACGACCCGACGACCACACCCACTGAGATCGAGTCGAATCCGCGAAGCGCCGCGTCGAGAATCGGGCGCGCTGCGAACGGCGTCGCTGCGATGAACGCAGCCGCCACGAGAACGATCACACCCAGCAGCGCCGGCTTGGGCGAGCGGTCGGCCAGCTTCCCGCCGAGCCAGTAGCCGAGCGCGAGGTAGACGAGAATGAGACCGATGATGTTCGCCCACACCACCGTTGAGTTGCCGAAGTAGGGAGCAAGCAGACGCGAGGCGGCGATCTCGGTCGACAGCGTTCCGGCGCCGGCCCCGAAGACAACAGCGCCGAGTCGCCACGGAGCGCATATCCGCACGCTTGCCGCTCCCTGCTGGCTCGGCGCGTCGAGTTCCACGACGTAGAGCGTCTATCAAAATGACCCCTCGAGCGCTGTCGTGCACGGCGGGGGCAGCCGCGATACTCCCAACTGCCTTGACCGGACTTCGACCAGACACCCCACTGGCAGGACGGATCGTGCGCGTCGAGCCAATCGCGGAGCACCATCGCGAAGGATTGCGCGAGGCCGCCGAGCGTGAGCCGCAGATTCACCGCTATACGGGGATGTACTCGCTCGGCTTCGACCGGTGGTTCGACGAGGCGCTCGACAGCGAGAAGGAAGTGCCGTTCGTCGTGCACGTCGACGGGAGACCGGTCGGCTCGACGCGGTACATGAACATCGTGCCCTCTCATCGCCGCACCGAGATCGGCTGGACGTGGCTCGAGCGCCCTCAATGGGGAACGGGCGCGAACATCGAGACGAAGTACCTGCTCCTGCGAAACGCCTTCGACGACTGGGGCGCGATGCGCGTCGAGTTCAAGACGGACGCTCGAAACCTGCGTGTTCGGGGCGCCCTCCTCGGCATCGGCGCAACGTTCGAGGGAATCTTCCGCAAGCACATGCTGCTGCCGGACTCGATCCGCGACTCGGCGTGGTACGCAATCGTCGACGACGACTGGCCGGCCGCGAAGTCTCTACTGGAGAAGAAGATCGACAAGCACGCGGGCTGACGGAGCGGCTCCGGGGTGCGAAACTGGCGCCCCATGGCGACGATGGCCGACCTAGACGAACTCGCTCTCGCGATGCCGCAGACGACGAAGGAGCTGTCCGATGACGGCCGGCCGGCGTACCACGTACACGGCAAGCTCTTCTGTTTCCATCGCGGCCGCCGTCGAGATGCAATCGATCCGGTGACGGGCGAACGGCTCGACGATGTGCTGATGTTCCGCGTCGCGGATCTCGGAGTGAAGGACCTCATGCTCGCCGACGAACGCGAAATCTTCTTTACGACAACGCATTTCGACGGCTATGCCGCCGTACTCGTGCACATCCCGGACCTTGCGCGCCTCGATCGAGACGAGCTGCAAGACCTGGTCGTCGAGGCCTGGCTGACGCGGGCGCAGAAGCGCGTCGCCAAGGCCTGGCTCGACGAGCACAGGCTGACGGACGACTAGCGGTTTTCGAGGTCCTCCGCCTTCTCGCCTTTCTCGACGATGTCGCCCTCCGTGAACAGGATCGTCTTCAGGGCGATCCGCCACTTCGGTGTGCGGCGAAGCAGGAACTCGAGGTCCATGCCGAAGTGCTTGAACTCCTCGCCCTGAGCGTTCTCCATGATCGCTTTCGCCTGTGCGTCAGGCTCGAGCGCGATGCGCTGCTCGTACCAGCCGATCGCCTCGGCCTCTTCGGTCAGCGAAGCGATTATTCGGGCGAACGTCCGCGTTTCCGCGGTGAGTTCAGCGGCCGGCTCGTGGTATTGCTCGAAACCCATTTCGTCTCCTTCCCGAGGTCAGTGCATGGAGAGCAGAGCCTACGACGAACGCTTGTCACGCTGGCCTCGACGCAATGCATCCAGACGCCGGCGGTCGAGCTTCGTCGGCCGCCCTCCGGAGCTTGCACCGGGAGGGGTGGCGAGACGACGCTCGAGCGCTGCCTGCTCCCGCTCGCGGATCGACTCCGGGGTTTCTATGTAGAGAGCCGCGGCGGCCGCTGCCGGTCCTCGCTTGTCCGCGATGCCCACGACGTTCACGGTACGTCTCTCCGTGCGCACCGTCACCTGAACCGTGTCCCCGGGGCGAATCTCCTTGGACGGCTTGACGCGTGCCCCGTTCAGGTGGACCCGGCCGCCGAGGACCGCCGCCGTTGCTGCGCTACGGGTCTTGAAGAACCGCGCCGCCCAGAGCCACTTGTCGAGCCTCGCCTCCACGCCCGCCGTTGAGCGTCAATCTCGAGCGAGCCTACTGCTCATAGTGCTCTACCACCTCAGCGCGTCTGATGTCCGCAACGCTTGGATCCTGTCCCGCTTCCCGCAATGCGCGTCGCTGCCGCAGCAGGTCCCAGCACTGGTCGAGCGAGACCCTGACACTCGCCAGGCGCTGCCGGTCGGATTCCCCGGCGGTGCCGGCCGACTCGCGTTCCCACAGGTCGTGTTCTTCGGCGACGAGCTGCTCGATCTGGGTGTGGATCTGAGGGTCTTCCATCAAGCCTCCCCGATGAGATGTCCGCGAAGTCTCTCGTATCGCAGTGCTCCACGACACTGACCGTTAGTCTTGCAGAGCGACCAAGGTGAATCGAACGCCGGTAGCGGTGCTGTACGACGTCCACGGCAACCTCGCCGCACTCGAAGCCGTGCTTGCCGACGTCGAGACCGCAGGAGCGACGTCTTTCCTGCTCGGCGGCGACTACGCCTCGTTCGGCCCGTGGCCGCGCGAGACTGCGGAGATGCTCGACGGCCTGCCCGCGATCGTTCGCATCCGCGGCAACGTCGAACGATGGCTGCGCGAGGAGCCCGAAGCCCCGGAGAGCGCGCGGCAATTCCTCACGACCGCCCTCGCGGCTGCGCGCGAGTCGCTCGGCCCTGCTCTCGTCGAACGGCTCTACCGGCTTCCGGAGCAAGGAGAGCTGGATGGGATCCTCGTCTGTCACGGATCCCCGCTCTCCGACATCGAGAGCTTCGCGCCGGAACCACTGCCGGGAGAGGAACGGATGCTCGCCGGAGAGTCGGAGCGAACGATCTTGTTCGGGCACAGCCACCAGCAGTTTCGTCGAGCGGGGCCGAACGGGACACTGCTCGTGAACCCCGGTAGTGTCGGTGCGCCCCTCGACGGCGATTCACGTGCGGCCTGGGCGATCTACGAGAACGGAGAGATCGGGCTTCGCAGGACCGAGTACGACGTCGAGCGCGCGGCCGCGAAGATGCGTTCGTACGGCGACTGGGCCGAGCCGATCGTGTACCGAATCCAGCACGGGTCCGATCGGCGGCCATGACGAGGAGCGACTTCACCACGGTGGCTCTCCTAGCCTCACCTCGCATGGCTAACGTCACGGATACGTGATGAGCGGAGGAGGCACGATGAGCGCGGGTGACAAGCACGTCAAGGAATACGAGACCGACGAGATCGTCGTCGAATGGGACTCTCGCCTTTGCTACCACTCTCACAACTGCGTCCGGGCGCTGCCGCAGGTCTTCGATCCGGGCCGGCGGCCCTGGGTCATGGTCGATGCGGCGACGGCGAACGAGGTCGAAGCGGCCGTGGCCCGCTGCCCCTCCGGCGCGCTGCGAGCTCGCCGCGTCGGGTCCGAGCCCCCGAAGCGAGAGCAGCCGCTCGAGCTGCGCGCATCCGCCAACGGGCCGCTGCTCGTATCCGGCGGTGTGCGGGTCGTCGCTGCAGACGGCACGGTGCTCTACGAGGGCGAGAGAGCAGCGCTGTGCCGCTGCGGTCGTTCGGCCAACAAGCCGTTTTGCGACGGCACGCACAAGACGGTCGGCTTCGATGGCTGACGCGTTGGTGACGCTCTACCAGGCGGAGTGGTGTCCCCTCTCGTCTGCGGTGCGCGAGGTGCTGACTGAGCTCGGACTCGATTTCGTCGCGCGTCAGGTGGAGCCGTGGCCTGATGAGCGTCGCGAGCTCCAGGCCCTCGCCGGCACCAACCAGGTCCCCGTCCTGCAGACCGAGGACGGCCGGCTCTACCTGGGCACCCGAGAGATCTTCGCGCACCTGCGGGAGCTCGACCCTTGGCGGTTCGAGGCGGAGCACCGCCGCCGGTTCATCGATCATCGCGACGCCCGCGAGTCGGATGCGCCGGGGCAGCTGATCGAGTATTTCCGCGCAAGCGGAGCGCTTGAGGATGTGGCCGGCGATCCGGCGGAGGCCGAGGTCGTCGACGTGCCCGACGCGAACCGCTACGAGCTTCGGCTTGACGAGCGCGTGATCGGCCTTGCGGCCTACCGCCGCCGAGACGGCCGGATCGCCTTCACCCACACCGAGGTTCACGAGTCGTTGGAAGGGCGCGGCTTCGGTAGCCGTCTCGCTGCTGCGGCGTTGGACGATGCGGGCCGCCAGGGTCTCGACGTCGTTCCGCTCTGCCCGTTCATCGCGCGGTACATCGAGCGGCACCCCGAGTACGCGGGGCTGTTGGCCCCGAACCACCACCCGAAGGGAACATGAGATGTCTCACAGGCACCGGATCGCTGCATCCGCGGCGGCTGCAATAGCGGCCGCGACGGCGTTCGCCACGGTCGGCCTTGCCGACTCACCGCCGGTCGGCGCACTTCCGAGCGGGCCGACCTCGATCATCCAGACGCAAAAGGGTCAGCTGATCGCGTTCGCGCTACCGAAGCGCTCTGCAGGTCGAGTCTGGCGCATCGCACGCAGGTTCGATGCCACTGTCGTTCGACAGGTATCCGAGGCGGACGTCGGGAACAACGTCGTACTTGTGTTCAAGGCGAGCGGAAGCGGGACGACGACAGTTGCGTTCGGCCTGACTCGCGGCGAGACCTCGAAGGCATTCGAGTCGCGCCGATTCACTGTCCGGGTCCGGTAGCAATGCCGAGAGCGGGCGAGTTCGTTCGCTACGGCGCAGCGAATTTGACCCCTTTGGGTCAGGATTCGTGAGCGTACTTTGCCCGAAGATGGTCATCGCCGTGCCGGTCCAACAGACCGGGCGGTTCCCCACCTCGGCGCGTCGCGGGCCCCCTAACATCGCGACGCGCCGAGGCCCCTGAGCCGCAGCGGCTTGGGATGAGTCAGGCTGTCACGCGAGACTTCTTTCGCTTCCGCTTCGGCATCAGGTCGTCGACCAACCCGAGCTGCTGTCGGGAACCGCCCCCGCCGGTCCGGACCCTCCCGCGACCGAACGCGTCGAGCTTGCCCCACCGGCCCGGGATGTCCAGCAACTCGAGACGCCCGATCCCCTGAGGTAGAGCCGGATCGATGACCAGATGGTCCCCGAGCGGCTCGAGGCCGAGCATCGTCCGCAGGAGGAGGAGCGGCGCGCCGGTCGACCAGGCCTGCGGGCTGCACGCTGTCGGGTACTGCACCGGGTACTTCGTCACCGTCCGTGCGTAACCGCCAAACGCCTCAGGCAGCCGCCCCTGGAAGCATTCGGCCGCATCGAGGATGCCCGCGGCGATCTGTGCAGCCTCCTTCTTGAAGCCGTAGCGGCGGAGACCCCAGGCAACGAAGGACGAGTCGAAGGGCCAGACCGTTCCGACGTGGTAGCCGATCGGGTTGTAGCGCCCCTCTCCCTCGGCAAGCGTGCGGATGCCCCAGCCGGAGAAGAGGCGCGGTCCCATCAGATTCGCCGCGACGGCCTTCGCCTTCGACTTGTCGACGATGCCGCTCCAGAGCAGGTGGCCGTTGTTGGACGCAAGCGCATCGACCTGGTTTCCCTCCGCGTCGAGCGCCAGCGCGAAGTACTCGCCGTCTTCGACCCAGTAGTCCCGGTTGAATCGACGCTTGAGCTCTGCAGCCTCCTGCTCGAGCTTGTCCGCGTACGCCGGGTCCTTCCACACGAGCCGCGCGAGGCGTGCACCTCGCATCTTGGCGTCATAGGCGTACCCCTGCAGTTCGCACGTCGCGCGGGGGAAGCCCGGAATGTCGCCGTTCTTGTATGAGATCGAATCCCAGGAGTCCTTCCAGCACTGGTTCTCGAGCCCGGTCTTCTCGTTGCGGCGCTGGTAGGACACGTAGCCGTTGTCCATGAGGTCCGCGTACTTGTCGATCCACTCGAGCGCAGCCCGGGCCTGCTGCTCGAGGTCCCGCACGAGCTTTCGGTCTCCGGTCCAACGCTCGTATTCGTCGAGCAAGACGACGTAGAGCGGTGTTGCGTCGGCGGCTCCGTAATAGGGGCAGTGCGGCCGCTCTTCGAAGGCTGTCATCTCGCCGTACCGCATTTCGTGCAGGATCCGGCCAGGATCCTCGTCACGGAAGTCGTCGAGCCGGCTGCCCTGCCAATCCCCCAGTGCGAGCAGCGTGGTGGCCGCGAGCTCGGGAGTGAACGGCAGCGACTGCAGGCTCGTGAAGATGCTGTCCCGCCCGAACATCGTCATGAACCACGGGAGCCCGGCTGCAGGCAGGCTGTGTCCTCCCATAATGGCCGGCGCGAAGCGAAGCGCGGCGAGATCGACCAAGCTGCGCCGGTACGTGGTCTTCAACGGCTCCCAGTCGGACTCCACTCGGGGCGCGTCTCCGAGCCACTTCTCGAGGCTCCGCTCCATATTCGGCCGTGCCTGTCCCTCACGGTGGTACTTCGGCTTCGTATACCTGCCACCGCCACCGACGGCCGTGACGACGTCGATGTCCGTCGTCCAGACGCCGTGCGGCTCGATGTGCGCCGCCAGCGTGAGCCCGTTCTCGTCAATTGTCGCAGGCGACGACGCCGAGATCACCGTCTCGCGACGGAAAGTCTCGCGTTCGTAGCCGAGTCGCAAGGAGCCGTTGTCGACATGCGTGGAGTACGTCCCTTTCTTTTCGAGCGCGTCCTTGACCTCGAACAGGTCGGCGAAATCCGAGGCAGCGTCGAAGCGCACCGTGATGTCGACGGGCTTCTCGTCGTGGTTGAGGATCGTGAGCTCCTCGTGGAACCCGTCGCCGACGGCGCGCCGGCGAATCACGGAGAGCTTTGCGTCGACGTAAACGGTGCCTGTGCCAGGCACGAGGAAGAAGCGAGTCTCGAAGTACTGCAGGTCGTCCACCGAGAGCGGATTGAGCCGCTCGCCGTTGAGCGTCAGGACCCACTTCGAGAGGAAACGGGTATCGAATGAGAAGAGCCCGGTCGGATCGGTCAGCGAGGCTTCCACGTCTCCGCGCGAGTCGCTGACCACGAATGTGTTGCCGTCGAGGATCTGTACGAGTCCGTCGCTCATGACGACCTCCCGGCGACTGCGGCCTCTCGCCGCTGAATCGACTCGGCCGGCCCGGAGAAGACCCGCTGGAAGAGAGCAAGGAGCTCGAGATCACCCTCGACGGCGATCTCTCCGCGGAGCAGGGCAGCCATCGCATTCGTCTCGCCGACGACGATCTTGTCGAAGAGCGGTCGGTTGGTCGTTACTACGCAGTCGGCCTCGCCGTTCGCACGAGATACCGACACGTCGCCTTTCTTCATTGCCACCGACCAGTGCGTCTCGCTCTTTCCGCCCGTCAGGTCGAAACGCAACGTCCCTGTCGCCTTGCGGAGCATTGGCTCGTGGCCCCGCCGGCCGAGCTCATCGAAGAACTCCTCAGTTGGATCTTTCATGGCCTCCCTTTCAGTCTCAAGATTGCGCGACCAGTTCCTCGTCGGCGCGGCGCAACGCTGCGTACGCGTACGGGTGGTAAAAGACATCGAGGGCGCTGGACCCTCCCGCCTCCAACTCGAACGCATCGTCCGTGCCGACGTCAACCACCGAGACTCTCAGCGTGGCGTCCTCCTTGCACCAGAACAGCGCAACGTGAAGGCTGCCGCTTTCCCGGTGAGCGAGCTCGATCATCCAGCCTGCGCCTGGGCGCCGGGCAACCGGTAGGCACGTCGGGCCGCGACAAACAGCGCCACCGGCAACCAAAACCACGCCAGTGACGTCACGTGCGCCCCGTCCGCCCTGACGAGCAACACGACGTCGAGCACCGAAAGAACTGCCAGCGCCGACAGGACGGTGGTGACGAACCGGCGCCAGGCACCACGATTCGTCCGTCGTCCACTCCGTAGCTGCGTGCCGGTCCCTTGCTTCATCTCCCGTGAACCCTCCACCCCGCGCGCATGCTGGGCATCGTCCGAACGGGATGATCGCCGCCTCCCGTCAGCCCACGGACGTCGCTCGGTTCAGCTCAGGGGCCGGTGGACGTGCCTAGCCGATTGCACGGCAACGGCCCGTTCTGGCCAACGAGACGGCGCTCCTGGTCGAGTTGTCGCAGAGCGCGCTCCATCGCGACAGGCTGAAGACTGCCGTACCCGGCTCGTAGGGGGTGGTCGAGGGATCCGATCAGAAGCAAAGTCGCGGTGATGACCGCGACCACGGAGCCGATCTGCACAGCCTGGACGACTGCCCGCTCGCCGCTGTCCGCGAAGAAGAGCATGAACACGAAGATCACGGCGGAGATGAAGAAGAGGACGACCCAGAGCGGCCCTGGGATGACACCCACCGCACCGTGGATTCGATCTCTGCGGGCGGTCTCGCGATCGGCTCTGCGGTCGAGCCATTTGTCGTAGGCCTCCTGTTCAGGAATCGTCTTTGGATTCGTGGCCTTCAGCGTCCTGAACATCGCTACGCCCCAGGGATTGAAGACGTCTCCCTCCGCGCCCGACCGCATCTTCGGCCATTCCTGGTGCACGACTGATCGCGCATAGCAGACGAGTTCATCACCGAGTCGTTGCCGCACGGGGACGGGGAAGAATTGGGCCGTCTCGAACTGCTGCACGATCAGCAGAGCCTCCGTCTCGGCCCCACTCCTGGACTGGTCGTAGCTCGTGAAAGCGAGAAACACGACCAGTCCGAGCAGAACGGAGAAGCCCGTGGCCAGCACGCCGAAGACCCCGGCCGCCCGATCGCCGTCCGCGAAGAAGCTCCCCTCGGGAGCGCGGCGCCGAACCAGCAGCAGAATCGGGACTGTCACCCCGACGGCAACCCCGACGATCAAGACCGCCCAGATGAGATTCATCGGCGGCTGAGGTTGTTACGCCGCCCGACCCGGGGCGGACTGGCAATCGACGACGCCGACCGTCATGCCGGCCTTCCGAGAGCGATCAAGAGCAGGGAGACCGAGACGGCCACCCAGAGGACGACCACTCCCAGCACCCAGAGGGGGACGGTGCTCTTCGTCTGCTCCGGCGCCTCAGTTCGCGGCGCTCGGGATGACATCGTCAGGGTCTCCGGTGGACCGAAGCCGACGGATTTGATCCCCCAGTGCAACCCCGGCCGATGTCAGGAGCAGCAAGGCCCACGGATGTTGGCTTGCAAAGCGCTTCCCGGACCTCCATGGCTCGGCTCCGTGCAACTCGGACAGCGCGTAACGCAACTCTGCACGCGCGGGTTTCCGACCCGTCTGCCACAACGTGGCGAGGGAGTTACGGGGAGAGCTCACCCGGCTCGCGACGACGAAGAGCGCCCCGATGCCGTTCCGAAGGTGCTCGCCCTTCGATCGACGGGCCGACGAAGGGACTTCGTCGTAGGCAACCACCCGCGCAATCGCATTAAGGCCGAGGCGTAGGAACTCCCAGCGGAGTGCGGTCAGGAAGAACATCCGTCACGAATGATTTCCGCAAGGGAGGGCGCCCGCATCCTCCCGACAGGGTGAAAGGTGCCTCTCCGGACGGAAGGGTCACCGCACTTCGCCCGATTTGGATGATGCTCGTCCCTGGATCCGCAGAAAGGCTGGTGGCGTGCTCGGCTGAGTCGGAGCCAACGGCGATCAAGGGGGAAGGAGGAGCAACGTATGCGACTCGAGCTGGGAACGTCGGTTCGCTGCAGTGACGATGTCTTCGGCGAGCTCGCCGATGTCGTGATCGATCCGATCACGAAACGCGTCACCCACCTGGTAGTCCAACCGCATGAGGGACACTCGCTGGCCCGGCTCGTCCCGATCGAGCTGGCCGAAGACGCCGAGAACGGCAAGCAGGAGATCTCACTCCGCTGCACCGTGGAGGACGTGCGCCGACTCGAGCACGTCCAGGAGTTCGCCTATCTTCGCCTCGGCGAGTCGCCCGCCAGCGATCCCGACTGGGACGTCGGCATCGAAGACGTGCTTGCGTTGCCGTACTACGAGGGTGCCGGACTCGGGGATTACACGGGCACGTTCGAGGACGCCGGCGTCACCTTTGACCGCATTCCGAAAGGAGATGTCGAAATCCGGCGCTCGAGCACGGTTGCGACGGCGGACGAGCACTTCCTCGGAACGGTCGACGGGTTTGTGGTCGAGGACGATCACATCACCCACTTCGTCCTCAAACGAGGGCACCTCTGGGGGACACGTGAGATCACGATTCCGATCGGTGCAGTCGCGAAGGTCGAGACCGACGCGATCCTCCTGAGCCTCTCCAAGGCGCAGGTTGAAGAGCTCCCAGCAGTTCGGCTCCATCGCTGGCCGTAGCTGAACCGTTCAAGCGTACGCTTCATCCATGGCGCCATTTGCGCTCGTTGTGCTCGGGAGCAGCCGTCGCGACCGCACCGGGATGTACTCGATCAGCCACGCGTGCCGGCGGGTGGTGATCCACGCCGCCCGGCTCGCCGAGGCTCGCGCTCCGCAGGCAGTGGTGTTCAGCGGCTGGGCCCCGGACGGAGGAACCCCCGAGGCCGAGCAGATGCAGGCACTCTGGCGCGGGCCTGAGATCGAGGTCGTGCTCGAGCCGACAGCGTCGACCACGGCGGAGAATGCCGCCCGGACGCTACCGCTCGTTCTCGAACGCGGGATCGAGCAGGTTGTGGTCGTCTGCCAGCCGCTTCACCTCTATCGCGCCCGCTGGTTCTTCCGGCGCCTGTACTCGGCAGGGGGAATCGAACCGAGCTTCACAGCGCCCCGCATCGTTCCCACACCGTCGGCGCTCGTCTGGGAGCTCGGCGCCCTGACGGTTCGGACCCGGCAGCTCCGCGCGGCGGAGCAAGAGCTCGAACGGGGGCGCTGAGCCGGCGGTGAGTGACACGGTGGTCTTCATCCCCGCCTGGAACGAGGAAGAAAATCTTCCTGCGGTCCTCGAGGACTTGCGGCGGGAACTGCCTGACGCCGACGTGCTCGTCGTCGACGACGGCTCGACCGATCGCACTGCCGAGGTCGCGCTCGCACGCGGGGCAGAGGTGCTGTCGCTCGGCGGCAACCGTGGGCTGCCAATAGGGATTGCATCCGGGTACCGCTGGGCACTCGAGCGTGGCTATGCCTACTGCGGACGCGTCGATGCCGACGGGCAGCATCCGCCGGCAGAGCTCGCCAGGCTGCTCGCCCGCGTCCGCGAAGGTGATTGCGACGTCGCCGTCGGGTCGCGGTTCGTCTCGGGCGAAGGCTACGAGCCCTACCGGTACGTGCCGAGCCCCGTCCGGCGGTTGGGCACTGCCCTGCTTCGGCGCGCGATGAAGCTCGTGCTACGGCGGCCGTTCGCCGATGCTACGAGCGGTCTCTACGCGGTGAACGCGAAGGCGCTGCCCCTGCTTGCCGTGCCGTTCAGAACCGAGGCTCCCGAAGTCGAAGCCCTGCTCCGTCTCGACGACGCAGGTCTTCGGGTCGAGGAGGTACCGGTGCGGATGGAACCGCGGGCAAGCGGCGACTCGAAGCTTCGCGGCAGCAAGGCAGTCAAGGTGGTGGCCACCGTGATCGGCACCCTCCTGGCCGCCCGCTTCGTCTGGGCGCGCCGATCGAACTGATGCGCACGCTCCCTTACTGAACCCGTACAAAGTTTGACACGAGTGGGTTAAGCGGCGCGTTCGCGTTGCGGCGATCCTCTGCTGCATGCCCGTCGATTCCTCTCTGAACGAAATCGTCCTGTTCGAAGTTCCTGCGTCAGGTGCAACCCAGTTGCTCGCCGAGCTCTCGTCCTCCCGTCTCGCGTGGCTGGAGAGAGGCGATGAGGTTTCGGTGGTCGGCGTTCTTCTCAACCCGGACGACGGCGACCTCGCTTGCCTGTTGCGCAGCGTCGAGACGTGGGTCGAACGGCGAGGGCTGCTCGCCATCCGCTTCGAAGTGGACGGACGGACCTACGTTCTGCAGCCGTCCTTGAATGCCCAGGCACACACCGCAGCGTGATGCCCCCACTCGACGAGTTCGCCCGGCGTCGGCTCGGCCGCGCGCTCGTGTCCCTCGAAGGCGCCATAGCGCAGTTCGAGGCGCACGGGAGCGAGGATGTCGAGCCGAACGTCAAGCGCCTCAAGCGCCTCTGCGACGACATCCGCACAGTGCTCGAGCTGGCGCACGACGGCGCCGCAACGAGTTGAGCGAGCGCGCCCGACCCGTGTCCTCCCCTCGTTTCCCGACTGTGACAGCGGCGTTCGAAATGCCGTGCCTGACGCACGGACTGGAGCTCCTCGAAGAGTTGCAGCCGAACTGGACCGGCTGGATCGAAAACGGGCTCGACGGGACTTTCGTCGTCGTCCTGACCCCAGAGAAGATCAGCGAGCTGAATGACCTCCTGGCGAGTGTCGAAAGGTGGATTACCGAGCAATCATTCCTCGCAATCCGACTCCATCTCGACGGGCGCGTCTACATCATGCAGAGGGGCGGGTTCATCGGACGAGCGGATCGCGATCACTCGGCCGGCTGACAACGTCACGTGACACAGGACGATCGGCCGCCGCGCCGGAGTTATGAGATGAGGTGCTCCTGGCGCGCGACCGCGACCGCTTCGAGCCGTGTATGGACCCCGAGCGCTCGCAGCAGGTGGCGGACGTGATTCCGCACTGTTTCAGTGCTCAGCTGCAGCTCTTGCGCGATCTGCTCCGTCGAGCGGCCGCGTTTGAGGAGGCGCAGGACCTCGGTCTGGCGTGGGGTGAGATGAGGTGGAAGCGGATCGTCCGGCTCGTCCTCGACATCTGACAACTGCCCGAAGACCCCGACCAGGCGATGCCCCTGCATCAGCGGGCAAGAGCTGACGTCGACCTGAACGCGACCGCCATCAGAATCCACGAGGACCACCTGTGCGTCGGTCACTTGCGCCGTGCCCGCGATCTTGCGCGCAAAGTGCTCGCGCGCCCTGCGTGTGTCTTCCGGTGCAACGACGGAAGTGAACTGTCGCCCGCGCACGTCGCCGACCAGCCGTCGAGCTGCGGGGTTGATCCAGCGGATGACTCCGGTCGGATCGATGACGTAACTCGGGACGTTGACGGTCTCGAGAGCCGTCTCGACGTCGCCGCCTATGCCGCGAAGCTCTGACACGATCAGGGACCCGACACCATGCGAGCAGCGTCGGCGACCGGCGCGTTCTTGCCCCCGCGGCGCCAGGTAGCCGCGGCGACGAGCCCTAGGACGAGCGTCGGAACGACAGTCAGGAACCGGAAGACGAGGACGGCAGCAACAACGCCTGCGTTGTCTCCGCCGAAGCCCACGAGTGCGCCCGTCAGTCCCAGCTCGACGACTCCGATGCCGCCTGGCGTGATCGGGATCGACGCGATGATGCGAATGAGCGCCCACGCCGCGAACGCGTCGACGAGCGAGACCTCCGCTGCCGTGACTCCGAATGCCCGGAGCGAGACGACCAGGACTCCGAAGACGGTGAGGCTGCCCGCCAGCGAGGCCAACGTGAGGAGATGCCAGCGACGCGTGAGCAGGTCCCCCGCATCCTCTCGGAACCGCTCGAAGCTGGCACCGCTCCACCGAACGGGGCCACGGCGCACTTTGCCCAAGGCCCAGTTCGCGAAGCGCGCGGCGACCTCCCCGACGTCGAGGGCGAGGCGGTCGCTGACGAGCACGAGCACGAGCCCGGTGACGACGACACCGAGGACCGCGACGCCGACGAACGCTGCGGTCGCGAGCGTCGCCGTGTTCTCACCGGAGATCGTCAGGAGGAAGACGGCCACGACCGGGAACGACAGGTTGAGCAGCTGGTTCCAGAGACCGGTCAGGGTCACAGCACGCGCGACGTCGCGCGTGGCGAAACCCCAGCGGCGCAGAATTCCGAACGCTCCCGCCACTCCGGCTGCGGGGCCCCCGGGAACAACGGTGGAGAGAGCGGTGGATGCCTGCGTCAGCTGCATCGCCGGGACGAACCGGAGGCCCGGGAGCACGATCATCCATGGCGGTGCGAACGTCACGAGGTTGAGCGCCGTCGCAGCGAGCAGCGCGCCCACCCATGGCCAGGAGAGCTCCTTGACGACGTCCCAGACCTCGCCGTAATTTGCGATCGTCGGGAGGAAATAGACGAATGTGGCGACGACGATGCCGAGGCCGACCGCGCCCAACGCGATTCGGCGTAGCAGCGTGCCGCGCGACGTTCGAGTCATCGTTCGTCCTCCGCGCGCTGCAGCGTCGTTCTCATCTCGATGTCGACGCTCCCTCCGACCGGGAGAACGCAGACCTCGACTTCGGGCATGAGGTCGGCAGCGAAGCGTGCGAAGCTCTCGGCCGGCTCGCGCAACACGGCCGGGTCGCGGCTGAGACCGATCCGGCGATACGTCCCCCAGTGAATCGGAACGGCGATCCGCGGACGGAGCAGGCCGAGCGCTTCGGCGGCGCCGCGCGGGTCGAGGTGGCCGGGCGGCAGGCTCGGTCCCCAACCTGCGACCGGCAAGAGCGCGACGTCCAGGTTGTCGGCGATCGCGCCCATGCCTCCGAAGAGATCGGTGTCACCGGCGAAGTACGTGGACACGGAGCCGGAGACGAGATAACCGAGCGCGGGCGTCTCGACGCCGAACGGCAGGCGCCGGCTGTCGTGCTCAGCGTGGGTTGCACGAATTGTGGCGCCGCGTATCTGTGCTTCGTCACCGGGCTCGACCTCGATGACGTGCTCGAAGCCGTGCCTTCGCAGCAAAGAGCCGGCACCACTCGGCACGACCAACAGCGAGGAGCGGCCCAGTCGCCGGAGAGAAGGAAGATCGAGGTGGTCGTAGTGGATGTGTGAGATCAACACAGCATCGACGCTCTGCGGGTCGAGCGGGAGAGCCTCTCCGACGCGTCGCAAGTGGAGCACTCGCGCTCGCAGCACCGGATCGGTCAGCAGGCGGGCGCCGTCGACCTCGAGGAGGACAGTGCTGTGGCCGAGCCAGGTGAGGCGCTGCCGCGTATCGTCCTCTGGTCGGGCCGGCGTCAGCTCCTCGTCGGCGACGGACACGGGCCGGCCGCTCCCGCTAGCGGCGCGCGTCTCCGAGGGACGCCCGCTCGCCGGTGGAGTGGCCGAAGCGAATGAGCTGGGCGGACCGCGGGTCGACGACAATGCTCGAGCGAACGGAGAGATCCGCTCCGACGCGCAGCAGCTCGCCCGATTCGAGCGGTCGCCAACCCCCGGCGTCGTCCAGAGGCTCGCTCGCCACCACGACTGAGGGGTGATGACGGAGATCCGGAACATGCACTCGCATCGTCCCGCTCACATGGTGCAGGTCGCGCCCGCCGTGGCCGCCTCCGGCCTTGCGCTCGAGCACGAAAAGCCGATGCGTCTCGGGATAGCGAAAGGCCCAGAGCTCGTCCGCAGTCGCGAGCACGAAGTTGATCGAGTACACCGGAATGTTCGAGGCGATCCAACCGACCGCCGCCGAGATCCCCGAGCCGATGTCTCCGCGAGCTCGGATCTCCTTCGCCACGAGAGCGAAATAGCGCTCGGAGTCGGTGTCTCCACCGACGAAGCGCATGTCACGGCCGATGTGCATCTCGAGCGCTTCGAGGTCCTGAATCATCCCGTTGTGCGCAAAGAGCATCCCGTCCATGACAAACGGATGCGTGTTCGGTGTCGTTCGGTTGCCGGTGGTGGCGTAACGAATGTGCGACACAAACGTCGTAGAGCTCACGTGCTTCGCCTCACGCGTAAATGCCGCATCGGCGAAGGCGGGTAGGGGCTCCTTGTCCACTATCGCGCCGCGTACGGGCGCGAAGTAACCCAGGCCGGTCCCGTCGGGATTCCTCAGGCTCTGCTCCAGGAGGCAGTCCGGGGCCTCGAGGAGCCAGAAGCTTGCGTGCACCCGACACGGGTGTGCGCTGAGGCCGAACAGTCCGCACACGGCCTAGGCCCCCGCGCTCACGGGGCCGTCACGACCGTGGGCACCGCCGGCACGTTCGCGTACTGAGACGGAGCCCGCACGACGGGCATCGCCTCGGCTCCGTCCGAGCTCGCAGCAAGCCGGTGCTGAGGCCCAGGCAGCTCATGACCAGCCCTATTCCAACCGTCAGAGTGATGACTGAGGCCAGCTGTGTCGTGATCGTGGCCATCGTCGCCACTCTCACCGCGATGGGCGCTCGCTACATCGTCCGAATGGGATGAGTACAGCTCAGCCGGCGGAATGCCGCCGGCTCCAGCGGGTGGGAGCCGGAGACAGACTGGCGCCTAGGCTCTTGTCCGCACTTCATCCAGACGGGGTGGGCGCGAAACTCTCAGCTACGGATCAAGGCTCTCGTTCGCTGAGGTGTCACCCGCATTCGACCTCGGGACTTGCCGATCGCCTTCTGCGTCCACGAGGCCCTCGCGAACGGCCCAGAGGGCGGCCTGGGTACGCGAGCTCAGACGGAGCTTGCCGAGGATGTTCGAGACGTGCGTGCGGGCCGTGCGCTCGGTGATGCCGAGCTGAGAGGCAATCTGCTTGTTTGCCTTGCCGGCACCCACCAGGCGAAGAACATCGAGCTCGCGGGGAGTCATCGCCGCTGCAGGATCGACTGCTGGAGCTTCGCGTAGTCGGGACATCAGGCCGCGCGCGACGGCGGGATCGAGTTGGAGCTCGCCGCGATGAGCCGCACGGATGGCCGCCGCGACTTCGTCGGCGTCGGCGTCTTTGAGGAGGTAGCCGGCGGCGCCGGCCTCGAGCGCTGCGTGGACGCGGGACTCGTCGCCGAACGACGTCAACGCCACGACCTCGACATCAGCGAAGCGGGCGCGGATCTCACGGGTCGACTCGATTCCGTCAGGGGGGGCCATCTGGAGATCCATCACGACAACGTCAGGCGGACGCCCCTCTGATTGCAGCTGCCCTAACAGCTCGAGAGCTTGCGTCCCTCCCTCTGCGTCCCCGACGAGCTCGAGATCTGGCTCACTCTCGAGAAAGGCCAGCAGTCCGCGCCGAACGACTGCATGGTCGTCGACCACGAGCACGCGAATCGTGTTCTCGCGCTCAAGCGCCATCCCGCCGCCGTTCTGCTTCCAGCGGAGCCTCCACACGAACGACGGTGCCTCGATCGCGAATGCTCGTAATCGTCAGGAGCCCACCGATCTCGGCGGCGCGGCTGCGCATCGACTCGAGGCCGTAGTGACCCGGGCGCTCTGCGGACGGGTCGAACCCACGTCCGTCGTCGCTGATCTCGACGAACACGCGTCCCAGCCGGTCCTCGACGACCACGGTCACCCTGCTTGCCCGAGCGTGCTTGATGACGTTTGAGAGCGCCTCGCGCCCGATGCCGAAAAGCTGAGTCTCGACTCTCGGAGAAAGCGGCACGCGGTGGTCGGGCCCTTCCACATCGATGATCAGCCCGTTGTGGCCGCCGATCGTCACCGCATGTCTCCTGAGACCTTCGACAAAGCCATCTGACACGGCGTCGTTCCCAAGCTCGAAGATGAGAGCGCGCATTTCGCTCTGAGCGGCCCGGGTCAGCTCTCCGATGGAGCGCAGGGCGCGGCCGATGGGCCCGGCCACGCTGATCTCTTCCCGCTCGAGCACCTTCTGAGCCGTGCGGGTCTGCAGCACCGTCGAGAACAACGCCTGCGAGACGGAATCGTGAAGTTCGCGTGCGATCCGGTGCCGCTCCTCCAGAGCGCGCTCACCCTCATGCGTCCGCGCCTCGAGCAACTCACTGGTGGAATGCTTGCGTTCGCTCACCACCGCACTGAGAAAGAGCGCCGTGAGCGCCGCAACAGCGATGTAGAGCTGCGTGGCCAGGACCCTGTCGTCGATGGGGTGCTTGAAGAAAGCCCCCATCTCGCCCGCGGTCATCCCAATCGCGATTCCGGCAGCGATAGCAACCGACAGCGCGGCGGTTGGAGGGCCGAATCGAAACGCCGCCCAGATCAACGCTGGAAACACCATGTAGGTCACCGATTCGTTGATCGAGACGGACAACACGGCAAGCACCGCGACAGTTACGAGCAGGAGAGCGCCCTCCCACGTAGCGAGCCGGCGCCAGGCCTCTACGGGAGCCCTCACCCAGGTGATCAGGAGCGGCAGCGCGACGAGCCCGCCTGCGGAGTCGCCAAGCCACCAGGTCCGCCAGAAGTTCGGCGCCTCGGAGGCGGTAATGACGTCTCCGGCGAGCATCGACACGGTGCCGACAGTCGCACTGATCGCCGTAGCGGTCCCAAGAGCAAGCAGCAGTCCGGCGACTTGCTCGGTTCGATCCAGCGCCGCACGCCGGCCGATCAGCCGGCGGAGGAGCAGTGCCCCTACGACGATCTCGGCCATGTTGCCCGTTTGCTGGCCGATCAAGCTTCCAAGCGGTAGTCCATTGTTGCCTCCGAGGAGTTCTCCGTTGACGAGCAACTCACCCACGAAGATTCCGGGCCACCAGCGGATGCCCCACAGGTAGAGGGCGCCGATGCCGAGTCCGGCGGGCGGCCAGATTGCCGAAACAGACGCTGTGAACCGGAGCGACTGCGCGAGCTTCGCCGTCCCGTAGTAGGCGAGTGCGAGGAGGAGCACTCCACCGACGTAGCGGGCAGCGCTCGAGCGGCGCACAAAAGCCGTCGCCGAGCGAGGCAACGTCTGACGATCCAGATAGACGTGGGTCTCGGTGCTCGTTCCTGAACCCCCCTCGACAGAGGCTAACGGTCCTTGATCAGGTTAGCGCCGAGAAAGCCATGCGCCAAATGACGTAGGCCGGCATCGCACAAGTGTCGTACGTCCACCCCCACTCCCGCCCGATGCGATGTGCACTCCGCTACTGGAATGCTCTACAGAGGCGTCGGTGGCGTGACGCCGGGAAAGGGGACCGGCCGACAGACACATCCGAAAACACCTCCCGCACAACGTGACTTCGTGTTCTCTCCAAGACTCAGCGAGACGAGCCTGGGGCGGCGACCCCCCCGTCGCACTTCGGTGCGCGCTCAGGTAACCGTGGACGCCTCCGCGCAGGATCTTCGCGTTCTGATCGCGAACGAGCGAGAAGACCGGCTCGCGATCGTCGCACCACTCGTCGCGTCCCTCGGCCACGAGGTGATCGCGCGCGCGATCAGCTCCAACGAGGTGGGAGAAGTGACGCAGCGTCTGCAGCCGGACGTTGCGCTCGTCGGAGTAGGAGGGGACGCGAGACATGCGCTGGATCTCATTGACGCCATCGTCAAGGAGGCCGCGTGCCCCGTGATCGCCATTCTCCACGGAGCCGACGACGGCTTCGTCAGAGAAGCGGCCAAGCTCGGCGTCTTCGCTTATATCGTGGACGACGAGCCGAGCACCTGGCAGAACATGATCGAGATCGTGCTCCGCCGCTTCGCGGAGTATCACAGCCTCGAAGGAGCATTTGGGCGACGCGCCGTCATCGAGCGTGCCAAAGGAATCCTGATGGAACGTCACTCGATCCGCGAGGACGCCGCATTTTCCCTGATTCGCCTTGAAGCGCGTAAGTCGAACCGCCGCGTCGTCGAGGTCGCGGAGGGTGTCCTCGACGGCCACCCGCTGCTACCGCCGACCTGAACGTGCACGAATATTGCGGAGTGGTGAACAACTCGCATGCTGGTGGACACACCTGCTTGCGAGAGTTGTTCGCACACTTGACTCGGCGCGTTGCAATGAGGAAGATGGAGACGCGATCTGCCCTGACGCCCGCCGGTCGCGAGTTCGGCCCTAGCTCCCCGGTCGAAAGCCTCGGTTTTCCGAGGGCCCGCCGCCGCAGGGAGCTGGATGTCTAGATCAAAAGCAAAACTTGCGACCGCACCCCCCACGGAAGCTCGCGGCGGTGCAGCTCGGCGCGCCGCGCTAAACCCGGCAAAAGCCACCTCGGCGCGTGCGCAAAGCGCGCGAGAGGCGCTGAAGCGCTCGCCGGCCCCGCCCTTCGACATCGTCGAGTCGAAGATTCACGTGCCGACACTGCGCTCCGGGACGGTCTCGAGAACCGCACTGGTGAACCGCCTGCGCGCACTGGCGCAGCCGATCGCGATCCTCACCGCTCCCGCCGGCTACGGAAAGACGACGGTGCTCGCGCAGTGGGCAGCGCGTGATGCGCGCCCCTTCGCGTGGATCTCGATCGACGATCGAGACAACGACCCGATCGTCCTGCTCAGACACTTGGCGCTGGCGCTTCATGCCATCGAGCCGCTCGACGGAGACGTGCTCGACACCCTCGGCCGACCCGGCCCTTCGATCTGGACGTCGGCGGTCCCTCGACTCGGATCGGCACTCGCCACGTTCGACCAGCCGGTGGTCGTCGTCCTCGACGACACGCATCTACTGCGGTCGAGGGAAGGACTCGACGCGGTCTGCACGGTCGCGGACCAAGCATCTGAGGGCTCGCTGCTCGTGTTTGCGGGGCGTGCTTCCCCGAAACTGGCTGTCGCCGCTCTGCGCGCCAGCGGCCGCCTGTCCGAGATCGGCGTTGACCAGCTTGCCCTGAGCCCCAACGAGGCGCAGTTGCTGCTAGGCGCGACCGGCGCCGACTTCAGCCTGGCAGAGGTGGCGGAGCTCGTCGAGCAGTGCGAGGGTTGGCCAGCTGCTCTCTACCTCGCCGCGCTTGCGATGCGTGAGGAGCAGATACGTCCAGACAGCCCCGACCGAGTCGCGGCCTTCGCCGGCGACGACAGGCACATGGCCGATTACCTCCGCTCCGAATATCTGGCGCAGCTGCGGCCGGGAGTACTGCGTTTCCTGCGACGAACCTCGGTGCTCGATCGGATGTGCGGTTCTCTCTGCGACGCCGTGCTGGACGACGAGGGATCAGCACGCGAGCTGGAGAGGATCGAACGTTCGAACCTCTTCCTCGTGCCGCTCGACCACCGGCGTCAGTGGTACCGCTACCACCATCTCTTCCGCGACCTCCTCCAGCGCGAGCTCGCCGAGCGGGAGCCGCAGCTGTTCGCTCTCGTGCACAGGCGCGCAGCCGACTGGTTCGAGCTGCACCGCGATCCAGAGTCCGCACTCGAGCATGCGCTTGCGGGCGGAGACCTCGCCCGGGCCGCACGCATCATCACCGCGATCGCGCTACCGGTCTACTACGGAGGCCGCGTCACCTCGGTCGAGCGGTGGCTCGCGCGCTTCGACGACCAAGCCCTGCTCGAACGTTACCCGGCTGTCGCGCTCCAAGGAGGTTGGGTGCACGCACTCGGCGGCAGACCCGCCGAGGCCGAGCGGTGGCTTCACGCTGCCGAGCACGGAGAGTTCACAGGCACACTCCCCGACGGCTGCACGTCGCTGGGCCCCTGGATCGCGGTCCTGCGCGCAGCGCTCTGCCGCGACGGGGTGTATCAAATGCTCTCCGACGCAGAGACCGGGCTCGCCGGACTGCCTCGAAACAGCCTGCTGCGCCCGGCAGCACTTCTGATGCTCGGATCAGCACATGTGCTTCTCGGTGAGAACGAGCGTGGTGATGCATTTCTCAGTGCCGCGGCAGGAGAAGCAGAACGGTTGGGCGCGACGGACACGCGCATGGTTGCACTCAGCGAGAGATCGCTCATCGCCGCCGCCCGTGACGATCCTGCCACAGCTGAAGCGCTCGCGCTCGAGGCACAGGAGCTCGTCGATCATCAGCACCTCGATGAATACGTGACCAGCGCGATCGCACTTGCAGTTGCCGCGCGGGCGGCGCTCCGTCACGGCCGCTGGGACCAGGCTCGGGCTCATCTCGCGGAGGCCGAGCGGCTTCAGCCGCTCCTGTCCCGGGCGCTGTTCCCGTGGCTGACGCTCCAGGCGCAGCTCGAGCTCGCACGGGCGTACCTCGCCCTCGGCGACCACAAAGCGCGCTCGGTCCTGCTCGAGATGCGCAAGATGCTCGCTATCTATCCGCACGTCGGTGTCCTCTCCGCGCAGGTGGATGCTCTCGAGAGCGAAGTTGGCGCGATGCCTGAGCACGGCAGAGGTAGCGCCGGCCTGACAGGTGCAGAGCTTCGCCTGCTTCCACTCCTGTCAACGCACCTCTCCTTTCGCGAGATCGGCGAGGGTCTATTCGTCTCGCGCAACACGATCAAGACCCAGGCGATCTCCGTCTACCGAAAGCTCGGGGTATCCAGCCGCAGTGACGCCATCGACCGTGCCGCAAGGCTGGGGCTCGTCGACGCGACCAAACGCCCAGTCTGACCTTTCACCCACGGGGGATGATGCCGAACAGGCGGTCCCGCGCTGGAATGGGTCGGGTTGCCGTGAAACGCCACGAGACCACGCTCTGCAAGGTTGCGATCGCAGACGAAGCGTACGTCGACGAACTGCTGTCCAGTGACCGTGTCAACCTCACCGCCTCCGCGCTCGACGCGAAGGCGCACGCCCTTGTTCGGCTCGGCGCGCTCATAGCGATCGACGCCGAGACGCCTGCCTACATGTGGACCCTCGAGTCAGCGCGGCGCGCCGGAGCCTCAAACGACGAGATCGTCGGCTGTCTGCTGGCGGTCATGCCCACCCTTGGTGTCGCACGCGTCGTATCGGCGGCACCGAAGCTGGCTCTGGCTTTGGGCTTTGACGTTGCGACGGCGCTGGAAGCCCTCAACTGATTCTGGTGGGCTGAAGGCAGTCACTTGACCGCTGACGGCCGCGCGTCCGCCGACGGAAGGCCGAGCGGCGAGCTGGTCGGCGCGTCAGGACGCTTTCTCCTTGTTGACGACGCACTCGAGGCCCACGTCGCCCGGTCAGCCCTCTCCTAGAGAGCGGCTGGCGAAGGCTCGGGTAACGGTGACGAGCTTTCCGTTGCGGCGGCTTCCGCCGCCTCCCTCGCACGAGCGCGCGCGAGGTCTGCGGTGATGTGCACCGCCGCGGACAGAAGCGGTGCGGCGAGTATGAGACCGAGCGTCCCGAAGAGGCAGCCGGCGGAGATCGTGATCACGAGGACGACGAGCGGGTTGAGCTCGAGGGCGGAGCCCATCGCGAACGGCTGGACGAGGTTCTGCAACAAGCCATTGGCGAGCAGGACAATCAGCAGCATGATCAAGGCGGTCGTCGTCCCGCTCGCGCCAAGTGCGATCACGACGGCGAAGGCACCGGCGACAAAAGCTCCGATGTACGGGATGTACGCCGTCACGAACGTAACGACACCGATCGTCCCCGCGAGAGGCACTCCGAGGAGCAGCGCCCCGATCGTCACGACAACGCCGTTGAAAGCCGAGACAACGGTCACGCCTCGGAAGTAACCGCGCAGCGATCTGATCACACCGCCCGTGATCGTCTGCGCGACTGGTTGGGGGACCCCGAGGTGGCGATCGACCCACGCTCGTAACGACGGGCCGTCTTTGAGCAGGAAGAAGAGACTGAGCATCGCAAAAGAAAGGCCGAAGGCGAGCGAGGTCAAACCCTTGATCCCGCTCACGACACCGCCGACAAGGGTCGAGATGATGCTCGGAATGTCTGACTTGACGCCCGACGTGGCGCTCGACGCTCCGGACTGGTCGACACCGGCGCTCTCGAGCCAGCCCTGAACCTTGTCCGCTGCGCTGCTCGCGTGGTCTCCGATCTCCGACTCCTGCCCAACGATCCCGCCGATGACGATGACCACGACCACCAGACCGAGCGCGACCAGTCCGAGCAGGACGATTACGGCGGCTGCGGCACGGGGCATGTGCTGCTCAAGTTTCGCCACCAGCGGCATCGCGACCGTCGCCACGATTGCCGCGCCGACGACGGGCCCCACGATCGTGTAGGTGACGCCGAGGAGCCAGATCAGCCCCGCAAGCAGCGCGAAAACCCCGACGAGAAGCCAGGACGCACGGCCGAGGTCACGCAGCCACCGCGGTGGGGAAAACACCGTCGACAAGGCCTCCAGCTCGCTGACGCTGATGTCTATGCCGTCACGACCGACCGCAATTCCGGCTGCGTCCTTGCGCTGACGATGTCTCGGAAAGTGGGCTCTCACGCCGTTCTCTCGACCACGGCCAAGATTCGAGCCACCTTAACGACCGGCCCGGACGCGCAACTCCACAGCGACCGCGGCTGCTACGTCGTCCCCTCGACGCGCCGCGTCTGCGCACTCTGCCGTGTGCGGCACCTCATCCTCGCCCTCCGTGCGCATCACGACGACCGGCCGGTCAAGCGACGCGCAACCGCGCGCCTGCGTAGACCGCCAAGCCGTAGATGATCAGGATGTCCATCGTGAACATCGCGATCGCCCACCATGGGTAGACCGGAACGAACAGCAGCTGGCCGATGGCATTCAGCCCGGCAACCGCGATCGCGAACCAGCGGGCAAACTCACTGCCGGCAAAGAGCGCTGCCCCCGCAATCAGCTGGGTGACGCCGAGGATCAACACGATCCAGCCCCAGGTGTTGAGGTTGCCGAACACGAAGACGGACTCGCCGGTGTAGACCCTGGACGAAGAGATTGCGAGGATCCCGTCGATGAAATTCCAGGTTCCGGCGAGCCCCAGCAGCACGGCCGCGAAGGTGACCCAGCCAGCGCCCTTCGAGCCGTCGTCCCCTGCAGCCGAGACGTAGCTTCCCTGGAGCTCATAGTCCTGAGTCGTTCGCATGAAAGACCTCCCGTCGGCTACAGCCCGCCTTCTCGAGGCCGGACAAGATCAGCAAAGACGACCGCCCTCCCGACATCATCGTCCGGATGGGATGACGAACGTGAAGGGCGCGGAGGCAGAGCCGCTTTCATCCCAAGCGGACGATGTCCCGGCGCGACTCTTCCGTCAATCTCGTCGGCGACGGGGAGGAATTGACCCGAGTCGAGCCACGGGGAGATTAGTGTCGGATCTGATTGCGATTGGCTATCCAGACGAGACGACAGCGCTCAAGGCGGAGAAAGAAGCGCAGCGCCTCGCGAACGAGCTGACCATCCAGCCCGATGCGATCGCCGCGATCGTTCGGGACAAGGACGGCAAGTTCAAGGTGACGACGAACCACCACCCCGTGGGCGGAGGCGCCTCATACGGGATGTTCTGGGGACTGCTCTTCGGTGTGCTTTTTTTCGTGCCGTTCTTCGGTATGGCGATCGGTGCCGGCCTCGGTGCGCTCATGGGCAAGCTCGAGAAGTCAGGAATCGACAAGGCGTTCCAGGAGCAGGTCCGCGACATGCTCGAGCCGGGGACCTCCGCACTATTCCTCGTGGTCGAGAAGATCACACCGGACAAGGCGGTGGAGGCGCTCCGCAAGTTCGGCGGCACGGTGCTGAAGTCCTCGCTGTCGAAGAAGGCCGAGGAGGAGTTGCAGGAGGAGCTCCACGGCTCGAAGCAGCCCGTCGGTGTCTAGTAGGAAGGAGTAAGCAACCATGTTCAGGCGACGACGCCGGCCGCTCATGCGTGCCGCGATGGTGGGCGGGGGCGCGTACTACGCCGGTAAGAAGATCCAGGAGGGACGCGACCAAGATGCCGAGCAGGACGATGGCAGTCAAGACGAAGCTGCGCCCGCGGCGCCCGCCGCTGGTGGCATCTCCGACGCCACGATCGACCAGCTCAAGAAGCTGGGCGACCTGAAGGATCAGGGCGTCCTCACCCAGGACGAATTCGACCAGCAGAAGCAGAAGCTTCTGCAGACGGCATGAGTCCCGCCGAGGCGATGCCGTTCGGGCCGGTCCAGATGCTGGTGCTCGAGTTCGACCGCACCCGCTTCGACGGTGAGATCATGCCCGAGCTGGAACGGCTCAAGGACGGCGGCGTGATCCGGTTGATCGACCTCCTCTTCGTCACGAAGACCGAGGACGGGGAGCTCGAAGTCATCCAGACGAGCGACCTGAGCAAGGACGAGGCGATGGACTTCGGCGCGATGGTCGGCGCCCTCGTGGGGCTGGGCACGGGCAACGAGGAGGAGAGCATGAGCACCGCTCTGGCCGGCGCCCTCGAGGCCGAGGACGGCCACATCCTCGACGAGACGGAGGTCTGGTATCTGGCAGACGCGATCCCGCCGGGCAGCAGCGCGGCCGTTGCATTGATCGAGCATCAGTGGGCGATTCCGCTCAGGGACAAGATCGTTGAGGCGGGCGGCATCGCCCTCGCCGACGAATGGATTCACCCCGCAGACCTCGTGGCCGTCGGCGCTGCGGCAGCCGATTTCCCCGAAGCCGGAAGAACGACCTAGCTAAGGGAGCCATGAGGAAGGGATGCGCATCTCCTTACCGGGGTGCGCATCCCTTCAATGACCGGTGAGGTGGACTACGCCGACGCTGTCGAGCCCGGTCAGGACGAGCTCGACGGCGAGCGCAGCCAGCAGAAAGCCGAAGACCTTCTCGGTCACGAGCATCCGGCTCTCGTCGAGACGCTCGCTGACCTTGTTGGCCCAACGAAACACGGCGACGTCTAGCGCAAGCACCAACGCGAGGATCCCGATTACCAGGCCGACGCGACCAATCGACCCGGCTTCCGCCGAGACCGTCACGAGCACGACTATTCCCACGGGATTGAGGAGGTAAGGGATAGCCAGGGGATACACGGCCAGCTGCATTGGTTCCTTGTCCGTCACGGAGGTCTGCGCTTTGGAGCCGTCCCCCCACCCGAGCACCATGGACACGGCAATGATCAGCAGAACGACGCCGCCAGCGACGGCGAGTGCTCCGGTAGAGAAGTGGAGAAGCCGCGTCAGCAATTCACCGAAGACGACCAAGATGGCCGCGACCACGCTCGCCGTGGTGAGCATCTTTCGAATCACCAGCCCTTTTGTGGCGGCGTCCATGCCCGCGGTGACGTCGAGGAACGGCACGAGCGCGATCTTCGGTCCGATCCCGATCAGGAGCAACAAGAACAGTTCGACGACGAGGTAAAAGTCGATCGTCTTGGTGTCCATCTCGGTCCCGCTGCTTTACCTGAACGTCGTCAGGTCGTCGTCGCAACCTGCGAACCGGCCACCGCCGGTTCCGGGACCGCGGCCACCTTGGCGAACGGCCCCAGGAGCAGCGACGCATGCTCCGCGCTCGCGGCGAGCTCGAGCGAGCCTTTCGGAACGAGCTCGAAGGTCGCGACGACAACGTCGTCGCTCAGCCGGTGCAAGCCCTTCTTCTCCTCCCCGCTCGCGGGGTGTGCCGAGACGCTCCCGACCTGGACGAGGTTCTCCTTCCAGGCTGCCGGGCTGCCGCGGAAGGCGAAGACGTCGTGCACCCAGAGACCGTGTCCCGGGTGCCAGCGTCCCTTTCCTGCGACCCGTACTCGCGCCGGCATTGATCCCGGGCGCTTCCGCAAGTTCCGGTTCCGAAGGACGAGAACGAGAATCGCGGTGCCGCACAGCCAAAGCGGGACGCCGATCAACGCAAGGATCGCCCAGATCATGACCTACCTCTCTCCATGCAAGTCTCGGCCACGTCCAGCGAGTTTCGGCCACGGCCCACAGCGACACATCGTCCCCATGGGATGAACGTGAGGCGAACGGTGACCGAAGCGTGGCGTGTGCTTCTTCGCCCTCTTGGGATGACATGAGCGGGCCCGTCAGGTCGCACAATCGGCCTCTGCGCGTGACATCGACAGGGATACGATCTCAATACGGCGAGAGGCCCGTCTGGGCTCCTGCTCGCCCGCGCATCCACCCGGTGGGTTTGCTCGGCGCCTGGCTCCTCTCTGCCGGAGCCCTGCTGATCGCCGCCTGGATCGTGCCAGGCGCTTCGACGCGCAATTTCTCGGGAGCGCTCGTCGCGGCGCTCGTGATCGCGATCCTGAACGCCCTGCTACCGCCCCTCGTTGCGGCTCTGCGATTGCCGCTCATGCTGCTGATCGGGTTCGTGCTCGTGCTCGTCGTCGATGCGCTGATGCTGCTTGCCGCCGACAACCTGACGAACGGCGACCTCTCGGTTGACTCGTTCTGGTCGGCACTCGGCGTCGCGCTGGTCGCAGCGGCGGTAGGCGTGGTGCTCAACGTCATTGCGGGCTCCAACGACGACGACACCTACACCTTCCGGGTGATCCAGAGGATCGCGAAGCGCCAGGACGGGCGGGTGACGACGGATGCGCCCGGAATCGTCTTCCTCGAGATCGACGGGCTTGCGCTACCGGTGCTTCAGCGAGCGATGCGCGACGGCAGCGCACCCAACCTGGCCCGATGGCTCTCCGACGGCTCCCACAAGCTCGCTGAATGGGAGACCGATCTCTCGTCGCAGACGGGTGCAAGCCAGGCGGGCATTCTGCTCGGATCGAACGAGGACATCCCGGCGTTCCGCTGGGTGGAGAAAGAAACGGCGACCCTGATGACCTGCTCGGCCCCGCCCGACTGCGCCGAGATCGAGCGCCGCCACCGCTCGGGCCGCGGACTCCTCGCCGAGGGCGGTGCGAGCCGTGGCAATCTGCTTTCGGGCGAAGCCGATCACCTGATCCTGACCGTCAGCCGGATGGACGCCGAGAAGCACGCCAATCCGGGTTACCGGGCCTTCCTTGCCAACGGCTTCAACGTGATGCGCACCCTCGTTCTCTTCGGCTGGGAGGTGCTCCTCGAATGGACCGCCGCGTCGAAGGCCAAACGGCGAGATGTGCGTCCGCGTGGCCACCGTGGCGGCAAGTACCCGTTCCTGCGCGCGGCATTGTGCGTGGTCGTCCGCGACGTGATCGTGTACGGCGTGGTCACGGACATGATGAAGGGGCGACCCGCCGTGTACGCCACGTTCTCGAGCTACGACGAGGTGGCGCACCATTCCGGTCTCGAGCGCTCCGACACGCTGGAGGCGTTGCGCAAGCTCGACCAGCAGTTCGGCCGCATCGAGCGCGCACGGCGCTACGCCGCGCGGCCTTACGAGATCGTCGTGCTCTCAGACCACGGGCAAACACAAGGAGCGACCTTCAAACAACGCAACGGCTACGGCCTCGACGAGCTGGTCGAGCGCTCACTCGCACAGGGAAGTGTGACCGAGATCGCAGGCGGCGACGAGCAGAGCTCGATGGTTGGCCACGCGATCGGAGAGGCGACCGGCCAGAAGCCGGAGAAACGGACGAAGAACGATGTCTCGGACCGCGAAGTCATCGTTCTCGGCTCCGGAAACCTGGGGCTCGTGTATCTCATGGACGAGCGGCGCCGCCTCACACTCGAAGAGCTGAACGAGCGGCATCCACGCCTCCTTCCGGCGTTGCGCAATCACCTCCACGTCGGCTGGCTCCTCGTCCGGAGCGAGCAAGACGGGCCGGTGGTTCTCGGAGCGGAGGGAGTGCACTACCTCGCGACTGGGCGAGTCGACGGAGTGGATCCGCTGACGGCGTTCTCGCCGAATGCTCCCCGACATCTGTTGCGCACCGACGGCTTTGCCCATGTCGCCGACATCATGGTCGGGAGCTTCTACGACCCCGCTATGGAAGAGGGCTGCGCGTTCGAGGAGCTAATCTCGTTCCACGGCGGCCTCGGCGGACCGCAGACACGGCCTTTCCTGCTCTATCCGTCGACGCTTTCTCTCCACGACGAGCCGATCATCGGTGCGGCCTCGGTGAACCTCGTTCTCCGAGGCTGGCGGGCTCAATTAAATGGCGGGACTCCGGAAAACGGCGAGGTCCCGTCGCAGCCGGCCCGCGAGGAAGAACTTCAGCCGGCCGCTCGCTGAGCGCAGCACAACAGGAGGGCACAGATGTTCTTTCGGCTCGGTAGCTTGGAGCTCGGCCTCATCCTGGTGGGGATCGTCTTCGGAGCGACTTGCCTCGCCCTCTTCCTAGGCCGCTACCTTCGTCACCGGTCGGAACACCTTCGCGAGCCGCTCGGAGTCCTGCAGAGTGCGCTGCTCGGGCTCGTCGCGCTCGTCCTGGCGTTTGGCCTCGCCCTGGCCGTCGGTCGTTATGAGTCGCGTCGTGCCGCGGTGGTCGACGACTCGAATGCCATCGGTACGACCTACCTGCGCGCACAAACATTGGCGGAGCCCATCCGAACGCAATCGCTCCAGCTTCTGGTCCGCTACACGGATACCAGCATCCGTCTCTCGCACTCTGTACCGACGACCAGCAAGGCGCGCCAGGCAATCGCGGATGGCCAGAAGCTGCAGCGCCAGCTTTGGGGGCTCGCGGGGCAGGCGCTTGCTGAGGCCCCTGTCGCCAGCGCACCGCGCCTGTACGTCGAGTCCCTCAACGCGATGATCGATCAGCAGACGGTCCGTGTCGCAGCCCTGAGCAATCGAGTGCCCGGTGCCGTGCTGGCCGTAGAGGTGATCTTCGCAGCTGCAGCTCTCGGGTTACTGGGCTTCTATCTTGCGATCCTCGGCCGGGGCGTGCTTCCCGTCCTGCTCTCGGCAGCACTTGTCTGCCTGCTGCTCCTGGTTACGTTCGACCTCGACAGGCCGACGCGCGGGCTCATCCGCGTTCCCGCGACGCCGCTCACGAGCCTTCGCGCATCGATGGAGCTGCCCCCGGCAGCCACCGCGCCGTCCAGACCCTGATCGCCGACCAAGCGCGCGCCGCCGCCGTCAAAGCCGACTACGCCGTGGTGCGGCTCAGTCGGCTTACGGCATGCGGCAGACGATCCGACCGTCGTGCCCGCTGCCATCGGCGACAGCCTCTGTTCGCACGACGACGCAGGTGCCGAACCTCGTCTCGATTGGATCGCCCTCGAGGGGAAGACTCGGGAGCTCGATCTCCTCGAGATCCTCGAGGTTCGGCCCTTCCACCGTGAGAATGAACTGTTTCAACTACTAGCGCCGACGGGCAACTCGACGGCTGGTACGCCGTGCGACTCTTCGTCCTCCGAACATCTTCTACCTCCAGGTTTCGTCGTGGCGGATAGTCATCTGGCGGCCGGTACGGCGGCCTTGGTCTCCATCTCGTGATGCTGCGAGGCCTCGTCGGCCGAGACCAGCCCGATCCCGACCAGGTCGAGCGGACTGATGAAACCGTCGCTGATCCGGAAGCCGCCGGCACGCAAGACCGCGTCGCGCAGCGGAACCGCCCACTGGTGCTCGATGAGGATCAGAGCCGCAGCCGAGTCGTTCGGGATCTCCTCGAGCACGTCCCACACGTCGTCGTTATCGGAGATCGGATTCACTCCTTCTTCCGCTGCCGCCTTGGCGCCGGCGGCAGCGCCAGCTTCGAGGCCTTCCTCGCCTTCGATGCCAAGGCCGATCAAGGCGCCGATCGTGCTGCCCAGCTCGATCGCCTCGTCCTTGGTCAGATTGCTGAGGTGCTCGACCTCGAGGTCGCCCTCGGCGTCCTTGTAGACCGCGAGGGAATCGATCACCCGAATCGTGTCGCTCTCCCGCAGGCGCTCCAGCTCCGCGATGATCTCGCCGTGGAAATCCGGGTGCTCGAAGCCCAGGACGACGAGCTGAACCGGTCCAACTGCCATTTGACCCTCCTTGGTCGCGAATATACGACGCGCACCGCGCGTCTGACCCAATTCTCGAGACAACCCTGGCGGGACACATCATCCCGACAGGATGAGGCGGCGGCAGCCGGCGCTCAGGCGGTGAGCCCGGCGATGCCGTTACGGAGGAGCGAGAGGGCCAGGAGCACGACGATCGCGGCCGCGATCGTTCTCGCGTCCCTTTCCAGAAAGGTGCGGGCGCGGCCGAGCTGCCGCACCGTCCAATCGCGGGCAACCAGGAGGGACAGCAGTGCGAGCGCCAGCGGGAGCAGCGAAGCCACCGTGAAGAAGAGCCAATCCACCGCGTACTGGGCCGTGCTCGGATTCAGTTCTGAGATGTCCTTCAGGGCGATCGGGATGAAACCGCCCGGGTTCGCGAGCGCAGCGCCCGCGCCCAGGATGGCCAGCATCGGGGCCGAGGCAAGCTTGCTCATCTTCTCGATCATGCTTTGGACTCTCGCCGGATCGCGGGGCCGCCGGAGAAACACGACGACGTAGACGAGCACGAGTACGCCCAGGATCAGATCGAGAACGGCGACCCAGGTCTTCGGACTGGATGTGCCGGAAGCAGCGACGTCGCCGATCAGGAACGAAGCGACGATTCCCACGGCCAGCGTCGCCGTGAACGCCCCGAGGTAGAAGAAGAAGCCTGTGCGAAGTGGGCGGTCGCCGAGCACGAGCGCGAGAACCGAGAACGAGAGCGTCGTGGGTGAGAACATCGCCGCGAGGGAAACGAGGACGATCTCCCCGTCGATCCAGCTCATTTGACGCGCCTGAGCAGCCGCCTCGCAGTCGAAGGTGTCGCATCGTCCTCAGCGGCGGCGTCCTTGGCTTCCCGCTTCGATTCCTTCTTGGCCTTGTGCTGCGCCTTTTGATCAGCCGCCTTCTCTTTCGCGTCCGTGTAGGACGTCCCGACCAGCTTCTTCCCTCCCGACCAGCCGAACGCCCAGGTGACGAGGATGATCGCGAAGAGGATGTTCCAAGCCGTGGTGACAAGCTGTTGCGCAACGGAGTATGCGGTTGCGGTTGTCGAGTCGGTGACGCCGTTGAGCGACGCGACGTTGAACGCTTGGTTCACGCCTACACCTCCCGGTGTCACTGAAGCCACGTTCGCGATCGAGTTCCCTCCGACGATGCGCATCACGGTGTGAAAGCTCACCGGAATGCCATAGGCGGCCAGGAAGAGAGCGATCACACCGAGCTTGCAGCACCAGCCCAGGAACTCAGGCAGGAAGACGCGCCCCAGGTAAGCCTTCCAGTCGGCCAGGATCCTGCCGCCCTGCTTCGCCTGCGCCCAGAGCTTCTTCAGCCAGCGCCATGCAAGCCGACAGAGGATCACGACCCCGAGGACGACGCCGGCCGCAATGATCGCGGTCGCCCAGGGGTGGGCCGAAACCCAGCCGAACTTGATGTCGAATGAGCCGCCGACGGAAAGGAAGAGGTAGAGGTACACGACCGCCCCGATCACGGTGAAGAAGATCTTCTCGACGAGGTATCCCGCGAAGATCCCGGCAAAGGTCGCTGCCGCAATGATCGCCGTGAACATGAAGAGCATGACGAGCGTGCCGAGGTTGGCGGGGAGAAACGTGTTCAGCGCGACCGAGGTCGCGTAGCACGCGATCACCTGGCGCGCGGGCACCCCTGAGTCGGGGTAGGCGTAGCGGATGATCGCGAGCCAGGCGACGGCGGTGAAAAGTGTCTGGAAAGTCTGGAGGACAAGAGCGGGGATCAGGTACTTCGCCGAAATCTGGGTGATCGTGTCCCAGAGCTGCGAGAACCACGCTCTGAGGTCCCACCCAAGCAGGTACGCGACGCCACCGATCACAACGATGGCGAGCAACCAGATCACCATGCGCCTCAGGTGGAAGCGCTTCTCGGGCGGTGCAGCTGCCGTGGCGACGCCGGTCACACGCGCTCCGACTCGAGCGTCGTCGGTTTGTCCGGCACCGGCTCGGTGCCGTGGCAGCGCTTCCACTTCTGCCCACTGCCGCACGTGCAAAGATCGTTGCGTCCGCGTTTCGCGTCTTCCGAGGCGTACAGCCCCATGATCTCGGCCGGCGCCCGACTGCGAGCCAGGAGCTCGCCCATCACGCGCATCGGTCCGTCCACGTGGTGGAAGAACTCCTTGAAGCCGGCACAGAGGAAGTTGAGCCCGGCCTCACCGTCCGGGGTGTAGATGAATCGGTCCTTCGGACAGCCTCCGTGACACGCGAAGCGCACGTCGCATTCCAGGCAGTACTGCGGCAGCTTGTCGCGCTTGTCTAGGCCGAATTGCTCTTGCTGGGGCGAGGTGACCAGCTCGAGCATGTGATGCTCCTTGATGTTTCCGAGCAGGTAGCGCGGCTCGACGAAGTGGTCGCACGAGTAGAGATCGCCGGTGTGTTCCAAGGCCAGCGCCAGACCGCACGTCTCCGAGTGGACGCAAAGACCCGGCGGCTCGCCGACCCAGTTCGCCAGGGCGACGTCGAACATCTGGACGTAGACCGAGCCGACGTCCCTCCGCACCCATTCTTCGAAGACATCGATGAGGAAACGCCCGTACTGCGTGGCACTCACCGACCGGCCGGTGACGACATCCCCTTCCTGGACGTAAAGCGGCCGGTCGCGCCACGACTCCCACGGCACGGTTCCGTCTTCGGCGGCTTCGGCGACCCGCTCGATGATCGGGATGAACTGGATGAAGCCCGCGCCACACTCATCGCGAAGAAAGCGATAGACCTCACGGCCGCGATCGCCGTTGGCGGCGTGCACGGTCGTGAGCGCATTCCACTCCACTCCCGCCTCGCGGAGGAACGACAGCCCGTGCATCACCTGGTCGAAGCTGCCCTTGCCGCCTTTGTTCACGCGGTAGGTGTCGTGCAGCTCGCGCGGCCCGTCGATGGAGACTCCGACCAGGAAGTCGTTGTCCTTGAAGAACGCGGCCCACTCCTTGTCGAGGAGCGTCCCGTTCGTCTGGATCGTGTACGCCGCCCGCTGCCCGGGTTCGAGGTACTCCTTGGCGAGCTCGACCGACCGCCGGAAGAAGTCGACGCCCATCAGCGTCGGTTCCCCGCCCTGCCAGGCGATCGCTACCTCGGGCACGCCTGCGTGCGCCTCGATCAGCTGCTTGACGTATGCCTCCAGCAGGTCGTCCGCCATGCGGAAGCGGCTGCCCGGATAGAGCATTTCCTTCGAGAGGAAGAAGCAATACGAGCAGTCGAGGTTGCAGACCGCGCCAGTCGGCTTCGCCAGAAGGTGGAAGGCACGAGGTTGTTCAAGCACGTTCGGAACGACGCTCATCGGCCGGCCGCTGGTCGAGCGCCTGGCGGCCCTCGCCGGGCTAGTGACCGTCCGGCGCCTGTCCCCTGGCCATCCACTGCAGAAGCGTCGTGCCTGGCTCTGGTCGTCGCATCCTCCCGTCGGGATGAATTGTGGCCTGAAAGGCCGATTCACCCCGTCCGGACGATGTGTGTCGATACTGTGACAGCGATCGTCACTCCCGTGCCAGCTGTCACTTTGAGGGGGTGAACGTAGTGGTCGACGGGCAGCGCGACAGCGAGAGCGTTCCAACCACTCGACAGTCGCTGCTCGCTCTCGAGTATCCCGGGCTGGGCTCGTTCGACGATCCAAGGCAGGAGTGGCGGCGGCTCTTCTCCGAGCTGCTCGGAACGTTCTTCCTCGTACTCGTGGGTGCCGGCGGCGCCGTCGTGAACGCCCAAAGCCACGGAGCGATCAGCCGGGCGACTGCGGTCGCGGCCCCCGGACTCATGGTGATGGCGATCATCCTCTTCATGGGTGCCGTCTCCGGCGCGCACCTCAATCCGGCCGTCACCCTCGCCTTCACGCTCCGCCGAGACTTTCCCTGGCGTCGGGTGCCGGGATACATCATCGTCCAACTGCTTGGGGCGACGCTCGCGTGCCTCTTCCTGTGGGCCGTCCTCGGGAAACTCGGCCGGCTCGGCGCGACCGAGCCTGGCGCCGGCATCAGCGACTGGAAGGCGATGTTGTTCGAGCTGATCCTGACGGTGGGGTTGGTGAGCACGATTCTCGGGACAGCGGCACGCGCTCAGAACGTCGGGCCGCTGTCGGCGGTCGCAGTCGGCGGCTACATCATTCTCGCCGGCTTCTGGTCGAGCCCGATCAGTGCGGCATCGATGAATCCGGCCCGCTCGTTCGGACCGGACCTCGCGTTAGGCGACTTCTCGCACTACTGGGTCTACGTCGCCGGGCCGATTTCCGGAGCGCTCATCGCAGTCGCGTTCGCCTGGGTTTTGCGCGGGCGGGGCGGTGACGTCGGCGGCCTGGCGGCCGCGCGCGGTGAGCTTGACAAGCGTGTAGAGGCGGCGAAGACACAGACCCCCACGTCAGCCGAGTGAAGGAGGAAACAGTGAGCACCGCAAGCGAAGCGCCAGAGCAGACAGAGGACGCCGCCAAGCCTCCGAAGGTCACCCACCTCACCGAATCCGAGCGGATCGGACGCGGGAAGACGGCCCGCGAGAAGGCGCCGCGTGCAAGCCATTCGATGCTCGAGACGTCGAGCGATCGCGACCCGGTGGCGATAGTCGATGCCGACACTCCTTCGCGCGTCCCCGAGCTCGTGCCCATCCGTTACGGCCGGATGCTGGTATCGCCGTTCACGTTCTACCGAGGTGCAGCGAGCCTCATGGCGCACGATCTGGCGGCGACGCCGAGAGCAGGCCTGAACGTGCAGCTCTGCGGCGACGCACACCTCTCGAACTTTGGGGGTTTCGCGTCACCGTCCCGAGACCTCGTCTTCGATCTCAACGACTTCGACGAGACACTTCCCGGCCCGTTCGAATGGGACGTCAAGCGGCTTGCCGCAAGCTTCGAGATCGCCGGCAGGGATCGCGGCTTCGACGACCGCGTGCGGCGGGCCGCCGTCCTGGCCGCCGTCCGAGCGTATCGCGAGTCGATGCGATCTTTCGCGGCGATGAGCAACCTCGCTGTCTGGTACTCCCGGCTGAACGCCGCTGAGATGGCGGCGAACCTTCGCGGCCAGAGCGACAAGAAACAGGCGAAGGCGGTCGAGCGCACGGCGGCGAAAGCTCAAACAAAGGACAGCATGAAAGCGTTCGCGAAGTTGACGCACGAGGTCGACGGCGAGCCACGAATTATTTCCGATCCGCCGCTGATCGTGCCGATCGCCGAGCTGGTCGACGACATGCAGCGCGATGAGATCACCGCCGGGGTCCTGGACCTCTTCCACGGGTACCGTCGGACGCTGCAGCCCGATCGCAAGATACTGTTGGAAGGTTTTCGCTACGTCGATCTCGCACGCAAGGTCGTGGGGGTGGGCAGCGTCGGCACACGCTGCTGGATCCTCCTTCTACTCGGACGCGATGACGGAGATCCTCTCTTCCTGCAGGTCAAAGAGACCGGTCCGTCGGTACTCGAGTCCTTGCTCGGTCGCAGCCGTTTCCGAAACCACGGCCAGCGGGTCGTCGAAGGCCAGCGGCTGATGCAGGCCGCAAGCGACATCTTCCTCGGCTGGATTCGGAACCCGGCGGGTCTCGACGGAGTGCAGCGCGACTTCTACGTCCGCCAGCTCTGGGACTGGAAGACCTCGGTCGACACCGAGACGATCTTGCCTCGAGGTCTCCAGCTCTACGCGCAAGCCTGTGGCTGGACGCTCGCGCGGGCGCACGCCCGCTCGGGCGACCGCATTGCCATCGCGACGTATCTAGGCAAGGGCGACGTCTTCGATCGCGCCGTAGCCGACTTCGCCGTGGCGTACGCCGACCAGAACGAACGGGACTATGCAACTCTCATCG
>Ga0307299_10000025_pt1 | contig 44227 bp, 41 predicted proteins | sample ER_DNA_159_FD_194466 | JGI IMG/M metagenome (GOLD analysis project Ga0307299, IMG submission 194466) | Bulk soil microbial communities from the East River watershed near Crested Butte, Colorado, United States - ER_DNA_159 | ecosystem: Environmental > Terrestrial > Soil > Floodplain | place... | reverse complement strand
AGGGCATCGGAGGAAATGTGGCTCCGATGCCCTCCCCTGACAACTGCCCCTCGCTCGCGGAAATGAGGCGGCTGGGGATCGAACCCAGGACCTACGGATTAAAAGTCCGTTGCTCTACCAACTGAGCTACCGCCTCAGTGGGCGAAAGATACTCACCGGCATTAAGTTTTGCCCCGCCTATGGCGACTGCCAACCCCATCACTCACGTCTCCGACACCGCCCGCTGGGTGGCGATTTACCGAGCGATGGAGAGCGAACGCCCCGACGCCTTGTTCTCGGACCCCTTCGCGCGCCGCCTCGCCGGGGCGCGCGGCGAAGAAATCGTGCGCGCCATGCCGAAGGCCCGCACCATGGCGTGGCCGATGGTCGTGCGCACGGCGGTCATGGACGAGCTGATCCTGCGCGCCATCGAGCGGGATGGCGTGCATACCGTCGTCAACCTCGCCGCCGGCCTCGACACCCGGCCGTACCGTCTGCCCCTGCCCGCCGGCTTGCGCTGGATCGAAGTAGACTTCCCCGACCTGCTCGCGTACAAGAAGGAACAGCTCGCGGGGGAAAAACCGCGCTGCCAGCTCGAGCGGATCGCCGTCGATCTCACCGACGGCGCGCGGCGCCGTGACTTGTTTGACGACGCGGTGTCGGGTGGCGGCGGAGGGACGCTCGTCGTCACCGAAGGCTTGCTCGTCTATCTCGCGCCCGAAGAGGTCGGGCGCCTGGCGGACGACCTTCAGGCCGCCGGTTTCGGATGGTGGCTGATCGATCTCGGCTCGCCCCAACTCCTCAAGATGCTCGCAAAAACGTGGGGTCGGAAACTCGAAGAAGGCAACGCGCCGTTTCGGTTTGCGCCCGCGGAAGGGACGCAGTTCTTCGCGCCCCACGGCTGGGCCGAGGCCGAGTACCGTTCGATGTGGGAGGAATCGCTGAGACTGAAGCGGACAATGCCGATGGCGTGGTTGTGGAACCTGATCGGCAGGTTGGCTTCGAAAAAGAAACGCGAGGAGTTCCGCCGCTTCTCGGGCATTGTCCTGTTGCAACGCACCTAGAGGAGATCGATTCGTGAAGAAACTGTTCATCAGCAGTGCGCTGGTCGTTGCGGTGGCGGCCTGCGAGCGCCCAGCCGCATCGCCCGCGGCGCCGAACGTCGTCACCATCATTGCGACCGACTATGCCTTTTCCGCGCCCGACACAATTCCCGCCGGGCTCACCACGTTCAAGATGTTGAACCAGGGCCGCGAGCCGCACCAGACAGTGCTGATGGGCGCGCGCGGGAAGAGCCTTGGCGAGATTCGGGCCGCGATGGTGTCCCAGGGACCAATTCCCGAGTGGCTGCACTTCCCCGCCGGCCCCGGCGTCGCGACGGCAGGAGACAGCTCCAACGCCACGTCGCGTCTCGAGCCCGGCGACTACTACCTCGTGTGTTTCATTCCCGACGCGCACAACGTGCCGCATGTGATGAGAGGGATGGTACGGCAGTTGGTCGTCGTTCCGGCGCCGCTCACCGCGTCGGCTCCCGCCGCGGAACCACAGGCGGACATCGTGGTCACGCTGTCGGACTACGCGTTTTCGCTCTCGAAACCACTTACCGCCGGGACCCACACGATCCGGGTCGAGAACGCCGGCCCGCAGGTGCACGAGATCGGCATCGAGCAGCTGGCGCCGGGCAAGACCATGGCCGATTGGCAGCAGTGGCTGGTGGCAGGCATGAAGGGCATGGGACCGGCGAAGCCCATGGGCGGATTGGTCGGCCCTGACAAGGGCAAGGCCGGGTGGTTCACGATCACCCTGACGGCTGGGAAGTACCTGCTGACGTGTTACGTCCCCGACGCAAAAGACCAGAAGCCGCACGTGATGCATGGGATGGTGCAGGAACTGACTGTTAACTAGGACGGTAGCCGACGGTAGAAGACGGTAAAGGACGGTAAGGGGTTACCCCTACCGTCCTTTACCGTCCCTACCGTCTTCTAGAAAACCCACCGCAACCCCGCCTGCAGCTGCCGCGGATCGCCGAGGCCGCTGCGAATCGTCCCGTCGAAGTTGAACACGAGGTTGCCGTAGGACGGATCGCGGAAGTTGTCGCTCCCCGTCAGGTTGAACACCTCGATGATCGCCTCGACCTGGCCCTGGCGTCCGAGATTGAACGGCCGTGAAAGGCGCAGGTCCCACGAGAAGTAGGCGTTGTCCTTGCGCAGGGTGTTGCGCTGCAAGATGTGGCCGTCGGCGCAGATGCGGTCTGCCGGACCGCTGGCACGCTGGCCCGCCGGGGGGGCGAAGAGGTTCCCCGGACGCGGGCCGCAGCTCTCGGAAATCGGCTGCGCCGAGTAGTAGCTCACGCGGTTGTTCATGTAGATGCCGGCCGGCAGCTGGATCAGCGCCCAGGCGTTGACGCGGTGCCGCTGGTCGCGGTCGCTCCAGTTGTACTCCCGCTGTAACGAGTCGGCCTGCACGTAGCGGAACGTGAAGGGATCGCGCTCATTGTCGTCGCTCGACTTATCGAACGACAGTGTGTAGTTGACCTGGAACTGGAACTTGGGATCGAGCACGCGGCGCAGGCCGATCGTGAACCCGTTGTACCGCGACTTGGCGCTCGACTCGACCACGGTCAGCGTGCCGAGGGCCTTGGGACCGGAGCCCCACGGCGAGCCGAAGACCGCCGCGTTCCGATCGATGAAGCGTGTAAGGAAGTCGGTGCTGGCGTGCGTGTAGCTGAACAACAGTCCCAGGTCCGGGCCGACCTGACGCTCCCACGCGAGCGTCGCATTGAGCGTCCGCGGGTTGCGGAAGTTCTTGTCGAAGACGAATACCGACGGGAACACCACAGCCGCCGGCGCGATCGTGGACGGCAACAGGTTCGGGAACGAGGGCGGCGGCAGGAAGCCGACCGTACCGCTGGAGCCGAACTGGGTGATGCCCCGGTACCCGTCAGTGCTGCGCGTCGATGCCAGGTTCAACCCCGGAATCCGCGCGTAGTAAAGACCGGCATTGAGACGGAAGACCTGACGCCCGTCCCCGTGCGGATCGTACGCGATCCCGAGGCGGGGCTGGATCATCTTCTTGTCCGACGGAATCGTGCCGTCCGACGGGAACGTATAGGTGCCCGTTCCGTTCGTCACGGTCGAGTCGTAGTACACGGCGTAATACGTGGAGTCCTTGGGCGACAGAATCGACGGCTGGATCTGTGCTTCCCAGCGCAGGCCGTAGTCGATCGTCCAGCGGGGATCGGGCTTCCAGCTGTCCTGCACGTAGAACGCGAGCTCCGTTTGCGGGATCTCCTGCGTGCCGGCCTCGCGGACTTACCGGCCGACGCCAGCCTGCTGGAGGTACAGAAGCACGGGGCCGGTGATGTTGCCGCCCGGGCAGGTCCCGTCGGTGCGCGGCGCCGAGTTGTCGCACTCCACGTACAGCGAGTCGTTGGCGGCGTAGTTCAGGAACCCCGTCACCGAGCTGAAGATGTAGCGGCTGTTGGCGAACCCGATGAACGTCTGCACCGAGTTCACACGGTTGAATTCGCCGCCGATCTTGAAGAAGTGGTTCCCCTTGGCCAGGGACACGTTGTCGAGCAGCTGAATCCGCGTGTCGTAGTACTCCACCGGAATAAAGAACGGCATTCCGAAACGGAAATGATTCCCAAAATCCATCGCCACGTCGGGGAACGGGCGCTGAGCCGGCGGGTCCGACGGGTTGGACCCGATCAGTGAACTGCGCGGACCGCTGTAGGGTCGCGGACGATCTTCGCGCGAGTACTGGAAACGGAACTCGTTCGACGTGTTGGACGAGAGATACGACACCAGGCTGCCGTTCACGGCGTTCGAGTGATCCTGCTCCACGGCATTGGCGCTGCGCGCCCACGTGTCGACGTCGAACGTGCCGTTCTGCTGCTCCGACCACGTGTAGTTGTACTTGAGCGACAGATTGTGCCGCTCCGAGAGCCGGAAATCGAACTTGGCGAGCAAGGCGCGCGCGTCATTGCTGCGGGCGATCGATCCGAAGTCGCCCAGCAACGCACCTGCATACGCCGTGTCCATCCAGGCTTTGAGCGAATCGAACGCCGCGCTCGGGGGCCGCGTCTTCTGCTTCACGTCATCATAGATCTGCTGATCATACGCGATGAAGAAGAACGCTCGGTCGCGCTTCAGCGGCCCGCCCAGGGTGAAGCCGAACTGGTCCTGCCGGAAATCGGGCTTGAAAGAGGGGTTGCCCGGCTGCGAGGCCGGCGTCCCCGAGATGGCGTCCGACTTGCCGTAGAAGTGCGCCGTGCCGCGCAGCTGGTTGGTGCCCGACTTCGTGATCACGTTCACGAACCCGCCCGACGACCGCCCGAACTCCGCGGTCGCGCCACCCGCCACCACCACGATCTCCTGCACCGCATCGAGGTTGAAGGTGAAGGGAGGCCGTTGTCCGCCGCGCTGCTCGCCGAAGAACGGATTGTTGAAGTCCGCCCCGTCCACGCTGACGTTGTTGTGAATCCCCTTCTGTCCCCCGACCGACAGCTCGTCGCCGTCGGGCCCCTGCACCAGCGCCACGTTCGGCGTGAGCAGCGTGAGGTTCAGATAGTTACGGCCGTTGTTCGGTAAGCCAGCCACCGCCTCGTTGGGCACGCGCGTGGACGTCTCGACTTTGGACGCGTCGACGACCGGCTGCGTCGCTTCCACGGTGACGGCCTGCAGCTCCACAGCCGCGAGGCGGAGGGCCAGATCCACCGTTTCGCCCACCCGCACCTGGACGCCGGTGCGCTTGATCTCGTTGTAGCCGACCGACCGGGCAGAGACGTCATACGTACCGAGCGGGAGGAGCCCCGCGACGAACACGCCGCGGTCGTTGGTCGTGACCTGGCGCTGGAAGCCGGTTTGCGTCTGGCGCAGCGTTACCGTGGCGCCCACCACCGGCGCCCCCGCGGGATCCGACACGACGCCGCGAATGACGCCGGTCGTAGCCTGGGATTGCGCCGCAGCGGCGATCGGGAGCGCGAGGGCGAGAACGATCGGCCCAAGGAACTTGCGCAGCATTGCGTCTTGCCTCCGGCTGGAATGAAGGAGTGTCGGGACTGGCTAGCGTACTACGCGCCCGCCCCCTCCGCAAGGATGGGCCGGCGCGTGCTACTATTGTGGCGATGCAAAACGCCGACATCGCCCGGCAGCTCGAAGAGGTCGCCAATCTCCTCGAGATCTCCGAGGCGAATCCCTTCAAAGTGCGCGCCTACCGCAACGCGGCCCGCACGGTGCGCGATCACCCGGAGCCGCTCGCCGAACTGGTGCGCGCCGGCGGCTTCGACCTGACGGACCTCCCGAGTGTCGGCAAAGGGATCGCCAGTGAGATCGAAGCGCTCGTGGCGACCGGCGACATGCCGCAGCGCCAGGAGCTCATCAAGAAGCTCCCCGCCGGGCTGCTCGACTTGCTGCGCATTCCCGGCCTCGGTCCCAAACGGGTTAAGCTGCTGCACCAAAAGCTCAAGGTGAAAACCGCCGCGGACCTCGCCAAGGCCATCGAGGCGGGCAAAGTCGCCAAGCTGGCGGGGTTCGGGCCCAAGATGGTCGAGAAGATCCGCTCGGGACTCGGGCAGGCGGAGCGCGCCGAGCGCCGCATGATCCTGCACGAGGCGGAGCACCACGCCCGCGCGCTCGTCGAGTATTTGCGGGCCGGGGGGGGCGGTGAGATCCAGCAGATCGAGGTGGCAGGAAGCTTTCGCCGTCGACGCGAGACGATCGGTGACCTCGACGTCCTGGTGACGAGCCCCGCGCCCGAACAGGCCATGGCGCGGTTCATCAAGTACCCCGACGTGAAGCGGGTCGTCTCGCAGGGCCCGACTCGCGCCACGGTACGCCTCTCCAACGGCCTGCAGGTGGACCTGCGGGCGGTGGAGCCCGACGCCTACGGCTCGGCGCTCCAGTACTTCACCGGCTCGCAGGCGCACAGCATCGAGCTGCGCAAGATCGCCCAGGCAAAGAAGTTCAAGCTCAACGAATACGGCGTGTACCAGGGGACGCGCCGCGTGGCGGGGCGGACCGAGGAGGACGTCTACGCGGCCCTCGGCCTCGACTGGATTGCGCCGGAGCTGCGGGAAGCACGCGGCGAAATCGAGCTCGCCCGGACGCACCGCCTCCCGGCGCTCGTCACCCTCGAGCAGATCCGCGGCGACCTGCAGATGCACACCGATGCCAGCGACGGCCAGACGCCGATCGGCCCGATGGCCGACGCCGCGCGGGCGTTGGGCTACGCGTACATCGCGATCACCGATCACTCCAAGCGCGTCTCGATGTCGGGGCTCGACGCCGCAAAGCTGCGCGCGCAATGGAAGACAATCGACACACTGAATGCGAACTCGGCCGTGCGCGTACTAAAGAGCGTCGAGATGGACATCCTGGAGAACGGGCAGCTCGACTTCGCGGACGACGTGCTGGCCGAGGCGGACTACGTCGTGGCGACGATACACTACGGACTGAAGCAGAGTGAGCAGCAGATCACCGACCGCCTGCTGGGGGCGATTGCCAATCCCTATGTCGATGCCATCGGCCATCCCACGGGGCGAGTTGTCAACGGCCGCGAGCCGTACGCGCTGGACTTCGACGTGGTGGCGCGCGCTGCAGCCGCCGCCGGCTGCCTCCTCGAGATCAACGGCAGCGAGCGGCTCGACCTTCCGGACACGCTGGCCGCGGCCGCGAAGGCGTACGGCGCGCGGTTCATCCTGTCGACGGACGCGCACGATCCGCGGCAGCTCGGGAACATGCGGTTCGCGGTAGCGTTGGCGCGGCGGGCGGGGCTGGAGGCGGGCGACGTGGTGAACACCAAGCCGCTCGGCGACTTCCTGAAATCGTTACGGCGCGCGCAGCGCCGCTAGCAGGTTCAGCTGTGCCACCGGCTCGAAGCTCCAGCGGTGGTGCCGCGTCGGACCGTGCAGCTGCAGCGCATCCAGGTGCTCGGGCGTCGCGTACCCCTTGTTACTGGCCCAGCAATACGCGGGGTGACGGGCGCCGAGGCGCTCCATCAGGAGATCGCGGATGGTCTTGGCGATCACCGAGGCGGCCGCGATCGAGTGGCACTTGGCGTCGCCGTCGATGATCGCCTGGTGTGGGCATTCGAGCTCGGGACAGGGGAGTCCGTCCACGAGCACATCCGTGGGGACGACGCCGAGCCGGCGCAGCGCACGGCGCATCGCGAGGATCGACGCGCGGCGGATGTTCAGGCGGTCGATTTCGTGCACGCTCGCCGCTCCCACGGCCACGGCGAGGGCGCGCTGACGGATGCGGACGGCGAGGCGGGCGCGCTGGCGCGGGGTGAGCAACTTCGAGTCGTCGAGGCCACGGATCGGCTTGGCGCCGACCGGAAACACGACGGCCGCGGCCACCACTGGTCCAGCCAGGGGGCCGCGGCCTGCTTCGTCCACACCGGCAACGACGCTCCGCCCTTCGCACCACAGCGCGACTTCGCGCTCGAGCGAGGGGCGGCGGTGCTTCACTCTTTCGGCTGCTCCTGCTCGGCGGCAGCAGCGCTCGCGGTCTGGGTCTGGGTCGCGCCCTTCTTCTCGCGGATGCGGGCCGCCTTGCCGGCGAGGCGCCGCAGGAAGTACAGCTTGGCGCGCCGCACGCGGCCCTTCCTGACCAGCTCGATCTCGGCGATCAACGGCGCGTGCAGCGGGAAGATGCGCTCCACACCCACGCCCGCGGAGATCTTGCGGACGGTAAAGGTCTCGTTGATGCCGCCCCCGCGCCGGGCGATGCACACGCCTTCGAACGCCTGGAGGCGCTCCTTCTCACCCTCGCGCACCCGCACCATGACCCGAACCGTGTCGCCGGGCGTGAAGGCTGGAATATTGGTCTTCAGCCCTTCGCGCTCGATCGCTCGTAGCCTTTGCATACGCTCACCCTCATCCTTCTTCGTAGCGCGACCACAAGTCCGGCCGCCGTTCGCGCGTCAGGCGCTCGGCTTGCGCCGCTCGCCATGCCGCGATCTTGTCGTGATCGCCGCTCAACAATACGTCCGGTACGTCCAGGCCGCGATAGCTCGGCGGCCGCGTGTAGCTGGGCGGCGCCAGCAGCCCGTCGTAGTGCGAGTCGCTCGCCGCCGACTCGTGATCCCCGAGCGCGCCGGGGAGCAACCGCACCACCGCATCCACCACACACAGCGCCGCCGGCTCGCCGCCCGACAGCACAAAATCCCCGATCGATACCTCTTCAGCGCCAAGGACCTCCACCACTCGCTGGTCAACGTCCTTGTAATGCCCACATAACAACGTCAGCTCACGGCCCAACGAATACCGGACCGCGGTATCGTGCGTGAACACCGTTCCGCGTGCCGAGAGGAGGACGATTGGACCCTGCACAACCTTCAGGTCCTCCACCGCCTCCACCAACGGCTCTACTTTCAGCACCATCCCCGCGCCCCCGCCGTACGGCCCGTCATCCACGGTGTGGTGCTTGTCGTGCGTGTAATCGCGCAGCTGCACCACGCGATACCGTACCAAGCCCGACGAAGCAGCCCGCCCCAGGATACTGGTGGCCAGCGGTGCCGAGAACCATTCGGGAAACAGCGTGACGACGTTAACCGTCAGCATCGTCGCCGATCGCCACGAGCTGGTCGCGCCAGCCCTCCACGGCCGCTCGCGAGGTGATCCCCTCGAAGGCGAGCAGCCACTCCCGGTGATAGGCCCGCCGGCGGGCCAGAACGAGGGGCCCCGCCAGAATCTTGCGGTCCTCATCCATGACGTACACTCGCGCCTTGGGGACGAACACGCCCCCCGGATTCTCCACCAGGGGGAACACCGCCACCTCCCCCTGTTGCCCGTGCGGCTTGCGCAGCCGCCCGACTACGCGGGCCGTTTGCCCAGCACGCCGGCCTTCTTGAGGAGCGAGCGCACCGTGTCGGTGGGCATCGCACCCTTCGCCAGCCAGGCCAGCGCCTGTTCCGCGTTCACGTTGATGACGGCCGGATTGGCCTTCGGGTTGTAGTGGCCGATCGCCGCGACGAAGCGACCGTCCCGCGGCGAGCGCGAGTCGGCGACCACGATGCGGAAGTAGGCCTGCCCTTTGCGCCCCACCCGACGTAACCGAATCTTGGTTGCCATGCGTTCCCTACATCCTTTTCATGAGCTTGCGCATCTGCTGGAACTGCTCCAGCAGCCGGTTCACTTCCTGCACGGGCCGTCCCGCGCCCTTCGCGATCCGCAGTTTGCGCGACCCACTCAGGAGGCCGGGGTCGGCGCGCTCCGCCGGGGTCATCGACAACACGATCGCCTCGACGTGCTTCAACCGCTTGTCGTCCGCGGGAATCGCCTGCAACGCTTTCGCATTCACGCCCGGCAGGAGGCCGAGCACCTGCTTCATCGGGCCCATCGCCTGCATCTGCTTCAACGCGACGAGAAAATCCTGCAAGTCCATGCCGCGCTTCGATCGCGCTTTCTGCGCGAGCCGCTCTGCCGCCTTGGCATCGACGGTGGCGGCAGCCTTCTCGACCAACGCCACCACATCGCCTTGGCCGAGGATGCGGCCCGCCATGCGAACAGGGTCGAAGGGTTCCAGTAGGGGCGCAGCATGCTGCGCCCCTACAACCCGTTCCCCCGTGCCGATGAACTTGATCGGCACGCCCGTCACGCCGTGAATCGATAGGGCCGCGCCACCGCGTGCATCGCCGTCGAGCTTGGTCAGAATCACGCCCGTCAAGCCGATGCCGTCGTGGAACCCGCGGGCGATCTTGACCGCGTCCTGCCCCGTCATCCCGTCCGCGACGAGCAGCACTTCGCGCGGCGTCACCGCCGCCTTGAGCGCCTTCAGCTCGTCCATCAGCGCCGCATCGATCTGCAGACGGCCGGCCGTATCGACGATCACCGTGCGGCAGCGCGCCGATTCGGCTTCGCGCAGCGCATTTCGAACCAGATCTGGAACGTCTACGGGCGCAGCATGCTGCGCCCCTACTGCACCGTCCCCGACGCCGAACACCGGCACGTCGATCTGCTTGCCCAGCTGTCGCAGCTGCTCCGCTGCCGCCGGCCGGTACGGGTCCGCCGCCACCAAGCCCGGCGCCTTTTGTTCCAGCTTGAGCCGCCGCGCGAGCTTCGCCGCGGTCGTCGTCTTGCCCGACCCTTGTAACCCGACGAGCAGAATCACCGTCGGGCCTACGGAGGCGAAGTCGAGGCCGCTGCGGCTGCCCCCCAGCAGGCCGGCGATCTCGTCGTGGACGAGCTTCACCACTTGTTGGCCGGGGCTTACCGACTTGACCAGCAGCACGCCGACCGCCCGCTCGCGCACCCGCTCGACGAAACCGCGCGTGACCTCGAAACTGACGTCCGCCTCGAGCAGGTGCCGGCGGATTTCGCGCAGCGCTTCGGTGACGTCGCTCTCCGAGAGCACCCCGCGGCCCGTCAGACGCTTCAGGACGGCGGCGAGCTGCTCGGAAAGGGCCGTAAACATAAGCCTTGCAAGCTAAATGGCGAATCACCCGAATCCTAGTGGGGGTTATCTTGGTCTGATGGCTCTTCCGGCGACCTCAGCAGCCCCTCCCCCCCAGGCCCCGCCTCCCGCGGCGACGCCTGCCTGGTCACGCCCCGACGACGCCACGCGGCAGGCGCAGCTCGATGCGATGAAGTGGCGGGCCACCGGGCTGCTCGGCTTTGCCGGTATCGTGTTCATCGTGGCCCGAGCCTTCGAAGGCCAGTATCCCTGGCTCGGGTACATCCGGGCGACCGCCGAGGCCTCCCTCGTGGGTGGACTCGCAGACTGGTTCGCGGTGACCGCGCTGTTCCGCCACCCCCTCGGACTCCCGATTCCGCATACGGCCATCGTTGCGACCCGGAAGGAGCGGATCGGCCGCATTCTCGGGAATTTCGTCCAGAACCATTTCCTGTCACGCGAAGTCGTCGCCGCCAACCTGCGCGCCGTCCGGCCCGCCGAGCGCGCGGCGCGCTGGTTGTCGGACCCCGACAACGCGCGCCGCATCGCCCAGCAGGTGGCGGGCGGCCTCGCCAAGGCGTTCGAATCGTTGCCCGACGACGAAGTGCAGGCCCTGGTGCACAGCGTCGTCAGCGCGCGCCTCCGGGCCACACGCGTGGCTCCCGCCCTCGGCAAGACGTTGGCCCTCGTCCTCGGCGACAATCGACAGGAAGAGCTGCTCAACGTGACGGTGCGACTCGCGGCGGAGGCCGTCCTGAACAATCGGGAGCTGATCCGCGACCGGGTGCGGGCGGAGACTCCCTGGTGGGTGCCTCCGGTTCTGGACGACAAGATCTATCAGAAGATCATCGACGCGGTCGAGCGGCTGCTGCGCGACATGGTTCAGGATCCGGCGCATCCGTTGCGCACCGCCTTCGACGACGCCATCCGGGACTTCATCGACCGCTTGCAGCACTCACCCGATGTGATCGCGCGGGCGGAGGCGATGAAAGAGGAATGGCTCGCCGACTCATCCGTGGCCGAGCTGTCGGCGCGGCTGTGGGAGACCATTCGGAACGCCGTCCTCACCTATGCGACGAGCGGAGACGCGGCGGCGCCCGGGCCCCTCGATCGTGGCCTCAGCGAGTTCGGGACGGCTGTGCTCGGCAACCCGACGCTGCTCGCCGAGATCGACGACCTGCTGATCGATCTCACCGGAGGCGTCGTGGAGAAGTACCGCGGCGAGATCGGCGATCTCATCGCTCAGACGGTGGCGGGCTGGGACCCGGAGGCGACGTCGCGGCGCTTCGAGCTGGCGGTGGGCAGGGATCTGCAGTTCGTGCGAATCAACGGGACGATCGTGGGCGGCCTGGTCGGCCTCGCGATCTACACGGTCAGTCGGTTTTGGCCCTGAGGCTCACCTGAGGTAGCTGTTTCCACCCGCGCCAATCTCCCGGCGCATCCACGAGTCGCACGCCAGGGCGCCCGTCGATGTCGACGCGCTTGATCTCCGACCGTCTGTCCTCGGGGTCCGCCCGCCGTTTGCGCCACGCGCGCTCGAGCCCCGCCGCGAACCGGTCCGCCGCCGCCGCGTCGTCCCACACCGTGTACCAGACCAGTGCGTCCGCCGCGCGCCCCAGCACCTGGTAGCGGTCTCCATCCCAACCGGTCGCGAGCTGGGTGGCCTGGCGTTCGTCCCCCAGATGTTGCTCGAGCAGCAGTCGCGTCTCGAACTCGCCCAAGTCGTCCTCGAACCACACGCTGTCGGGCGACGGACCCGTGAAGGCGATCGGGGTCGGCGCGTCGCCCTCCGCGTAGCGATCGGGGTGGAGGATCTGCTCCGTGGAGGTGGGCATCGCCGTGAGGACTGAGCGGCCAGGACGGTTGCGGCGGAACCACACGATGAAGTCCGCGCCGCCCAGGTACGGAAAGATCAGCCCCTCGCGCAGCCAGAGGGGCGCGCGCGAAAACTGCGCCATCTGGCCCTGGAGCCGTTGCGTCACAACCCGCTGGCGCCAGAACCAGCCGACCGGAAAGGTGTCGGGGCGCTGCTCGGGCATCAGGACGGAGATCTGCGCGACGGTGGCCTGTCCCTCGAGGACCGCCTGCGCCGCCGAACGGCGGTCGTTGTGGCCCTGCTGCGTGATGATCGAGTCGAGCGAGACGTACTGGTCCTGCAGGGCGTGCACCAGCTCGTGCGACACGACGACCCGCAGCTGGGACGGCTCGATGTCAGCGGGGATGTACAAGGCGTTCGAGTCGGCGTCGTAATAGCCGGCGATCTGCTCGGTGAGGAGATCGATCATCGTGGGCCGGAGCTGCATCGTGTCGGGAATCAGTCCGAACAAGTGCAACGCCGCCTCCAGCCCCTTGAGCTCCGCCGGCGGCAGATCCTGGTCGAACTTGTGAACGACGTAGTCACGCACCTGATCGCGGGAGCGCCGCAGCACCAACGGCTCGCGCTTGAAGGACAGCTGGGCGGCCTGTGCCACGGAGGGCATCATGCGCCGCACCATATCGCGCAGATCGGCTTCGCTCTGCACCGCCTCGGCGCGTTCGCGGCACCCCAGGCCCGCTCCCACCGCCGCGGCGCCGAGCAGCGCCACCCCGGTCAGATCGATCAGCCGGCCCATTCGATCCCCTTCCCCACGGCCGATCCGACGACGCGGGCGACGTCCCGCCCCGACACCACGATGCCCTGCCGCTCGAGCTCCTCGTGCAGCAACCGGTCGAGCTCAGCCCGCCGGTCGGCGAGGGTCGGCGGGCGCGGTTGCGCCACGGCAGCAGCCGGTGGCGTTGGCGCCTTCCCCCCACCCATCATTTCCTTGAAGTCGGCAACGACCTGATCCAGCACCGTCCCCAGATCGGGCATCGGCTCGTCGGGCGCACGTTCCTCGGTGAGCCCCCGCTTGATCAACGCTTCGATCTTGCGGCGCTCGCGGATCAAGCGGTCGAGCTCAGGGGAAACCTGCGCCGTGGCCTGCGCGTGGGCGCACGCTTCGTCGAGCACGTCGATGGCCTTGTCGGGGCGCGCCCGCTCGGGGACGAACCGGTCGGTCAGGACGATCGCCGCCTTGAGGGCGTCGTCCGCGATGGCGACGGCGTGGTGACGCTCGAAGCGCGGCCGCCGCGCCACCAGCACTTCCCACGTCTGGATCGCGTCGAGCTCCTCGATCGTGACGGGTTGGAAGCGGCGCTCCAGCGCGGGATCGGCGCGGATCCACTTGTCGTACTCTTCGCCTGTCGTCGCGCCGATCACCCGCACGTCGCCGCGCACGAGCGCGGGCTTCAGCATGTTGGCCGCGTCCATCGCGACCCCCATCGCCGTGCCCTGCCCGATCAGGTTGTGCAGCTCGTCCACAAACAGGATCAGATCGGCATTGGCCGACAACGCGCTGACGAGGCGGCGCAGCCGGTCCTCGTACTGGCCGCGGAACGCGGTGCCGGCGAGCAGCGCGACGTGATCGAGTTGGAGGATGCGGGCGTCCTTGAGGGCGGTCGGGACCTCGCCGGTGGCGATACGCTGCGCCAGCCCCTCGACAATCGCCGTCTTGCCGACGCCGGCCTTGCCGACCAATCCAGGATTGTTCTTCCCCTGGCGCAGCAGGATGTCCACGACGCGCGCGATCTCTGCGTCGCGGCAGCGTACCGGCTCGAGGTCGCCGCGGCGCGCCAGGGCGGTGAGATCGATCCCCACGCGCTCCAGCACGTCGCCCGAGTCGAACAAGCCTTCGAAAGGATCGCCCATTCCGCGCTCAGTGCACCTTCAGGAAATCCGCATACCAGGAAATCATCGCGTCGCCGAACACGAACGTCACGGCGGCCGCGAGGGCGAGGAAGACGCCGAAGGGAAGCTCGTACCGCCGCCATTGCTTGATGTTCAAGAGCATCAGCGGCAGATAGAACGCGCTCCCGAGCAGCGCCGCCACGAAAATGGTCAGCAACGCGTTCCGCCACCCGACGAACGCGCCGATCAGGGCGAGCATCTTCACGTCGCCCCAACCCATCGCTTCCTGCTTGAATACCCAGCCGCCCGCCACGCGGACGACCCACAGCACGCCCCAGCCTACGGCCGCCCCGAGGAGTCCCGCGACGAGTCCCGAGAATCCACCTGCCAGGGACAGCGCGAGGCCGACCACGAGCCCGCCGAGGCTCAGCTCGTCGGGAATGATCTTGTGCCTCGCGTCGATTACCCCGATGCCCAGAAGGATGGTCCCGAATGCCGCCGCGGACACGGCCCGCGCGCTGGGACCGTAGGCGAGGAGCGACACCACCCACAGCAACGCGACGCACGCCTCGATGATCGGATACTGAATGGAGATCGACTTGTGGCACCAGCGGCATTTGCCCCGAAGCCAGAGCCAGGAGAACACGGGGATGTTGTCACGCCAGGCGATTCGCTGTTTGCACTGCGGGCAGGTGGACGGTGGATGCAGCAGTGATCGACGCTTCGGGTCTTCGTGCCAGAGCCGCAGGATGCACACGTTCAGGAAACTGCCGAGGCAGAGTCCCACGAGGGCGGCACCGATGATGAGGATGGCGTCAGCGCCCACGCAGCACCTCGTAGAGGAGGATGCCAGCCGCGACCGCGACGTTGAGCGACTCGGCGCCGCCCGCGAGCGGGATGGCCACGCGCTGCGCCGAGACGGCGTTCAGCTGCGGCCGGATGCCGGCGCCTTCGTTCCCTACGATCACGGCGATGAGCTCCTCCCTGTCGGGCCCCGCGCCGAGGGCGCGGGCGAGCGGCACACCATCCACGGCGGCCGCCCACAACGTGAGACCGCGCTGCCGCGCCCACGTAATGAATGGCGCGTCATCGAGCGGGACGACCGGGTGACGGAACGTGGCGCCCATCGCGGCCCGCAGCGCCTTCGCGTTCATGGGATCCGCAGTGCCCCGCAACACGACCGTCGCCGCTGCGCCCAAGGCGTGGGCCGTGCGGATCAGCGTGCCCAGGTTGCCCGGGTCTTGCACCCCATCCACCACCAGCACCGCTCCGCCCGGGGCGGGGGAGACGTCGGCGACGGTCCAGATGCGCGGCGCCACGACGGCGAGGATCCCCTGCGGCGTCTCGGTACCCGCGAGCTGGCTGAAGGTGCGCGCGCCGACCTCCTCGACCGACACGGCGTGGCTCGCGAGGTCGGTGACGAGGGACTGCCCCCGCGTCGTACGGGCGAGGTCAGGAGAGACGAGAGCACCCTTGAACTCGAGGCCCGCCGCCAAGGCTTCCTCCACCAACCGGACCCCCTCGAGCACAGCGAGGCCGCGGCGGCCGCGCGCCTTGCGGCGTTGAAGATCACGGATGGTTGTCTGCAGATTACTGGCGATGCGAGCCCCTCCCCAGTGCCCTCGTGGCGTACCCCTTAACATGGCCCTCCCGGCCGCGTTCGCCAAGCAGGTGACGCGATGAGAATCGCGCTGACCGTCGCAGGCTCGGACTCGGGCGGCGGCGCCGGGATCCAGGCCGACCTGAAGACGTTCCATCAGTTCGGTGTCTTCGGTACCAGCGTGATCACCGCCGTCACTGCCCAGAACACCATCGGCGTGCGCGCGTGGGAGGCGCTACCCGCCGGCCTCGTGGCGCAGCAGATCGACGCGCTCGCCACGGACCTGCCGCCCGACGCGCTGAAGAGCGGGATGCTCGGCTCCGAAGAGCTGGTCGAGACGACCGCGGCGGGCATCGCGCGCTACTCGCTCCCGCACTACGTGCTCGACCCGGTGATGGTGGCGACGTCGGGCGACCGGTTACTCGAGCCCGCTGCCGAGGCCCGGATCGCTCGGCGGCTGGTGCCGCTCGCCGAGCTCGTGACACCCAACCTGGACGAGGCGCGGATCCTGGTGCAGGAGGACGTGCGAACGCCCGATCAGATGGAGCGGGCCGGGCGGGCGCTGATCCGGATGGGCGCGCGCGCCGCACTCGTGAAGGGGGGGCATCTCGCGGGCGACGACATCGTGGACGTGCTGGTATCGGACGGGGGGCGCACGGTGCGCCGCTTCACGCGCCCCCGGATCGACACGACGTCGACGCACGGAACGGGCTGCACGCTCTCGGCTGGCATCACGGCGGGGCTCGCGCTCGGCCGTCCGCTCGAGCGCGCGGTCGCCGACGCGCTCGACTTCGTGCACCGCGCCATCGCGGCGGCGCCGGGATTAGGCAGAGGGGCGGGCGGACACGGGCCGCTGAATCACTTCGTGCCCGCGCCGCCCCGTCCCCCGAACGACGGGCTGTGAAGACGCCAGGACGCCACGACGCCAGGACGCGACGATTTGATACAACCCGCCGCGAATAGGTTAACGGCGGAGACTGGCCCGGCCGTAGGGTGTCCGAATGGGAGACTACCGTAAGCTTCGGGCGTGGCAACTGGCGCGTGACCTCGTCGTCATCTCGCATCCGCTGATCGGCCGTCTTCCCACAGTCGAGCGATATGCACTTGCCGATCAGTGGCGTCGCGCCGCCTACGGAGTGGTGCTCAACATCGCGGAAGGAGCGACCCGTCAAGGAAAAAAGGAATTCCGCCGCTACCTGGACACCGCTCGCTCATCGCTCCATGAAATCGAGACGATCCTGGATCTCGTGGTGACGCTCGGGTACCTCGATCGAGAAGACATGACCCAGGTTATGGCGACCCGCGCAGAGTGCGCCCGCACGGTGTACGGCCTGCTCCGCAAGATGAGCGGCCCTCCTTGAGGACTTGGCGTCGTGGCGCCTTGGCGTTTGTCATCAGGGGTTCCACCAATACGTCGCCTTCACCATGAAGATGTTCTCCGCCGGCGCGCGGAACATCCTGCTCATCGACTGCCCGAACTGGAAGTCGCCGACGTCCTCGAAGTCCGAGCGACTCTGCGTCCAAACGAAGAAGAGTGTGGACCCCGGGAGGTACTCCCACCGTAACACGGCGTTGCCCCGTAGCGACTTGAAGTTGAAATCGGGGTTGTAGGGCGCCGTGGCCGCCGTGTAATTGTTGCTGCGCGGCTGCGCCAGCTGCTTGAAGTCAGCGTACTTCCCCGCGGAGATCAGCGGCTGTGCATACAGCTGCAACGAGAGCGTCGGGCTGTAGGTCCAGTTGAGGCGGATACCCGCCGACAACTCCGTCTGCCGCAGGCGGGCGAAGACGTACTGCGTCCCGTACGTCGCCGTCGCGGCCGTGTCGGGCATCGCGTCGACGTATTGCAGGGGGTTCTCGATCTTGGAGAAGTTGGGTCCGACCGTGACCGACACGTTCGCAGCGGGCCGGTACTCCACGTTCACGTAGCTCCACAGCTCGACGTCCCGTGAGGAACGGAAGTAGGTCCCCGCCCCAGCGCCGAACGTAAAAGTCTTGCGGCTGTCGGTCCCGGCGTCGAAGCCGAACTGGTACCCTGGAGGGGTGAGAGTGAGCGGACCGCCGCGGGTCCGGCGGTTATTCACCGTCCACGGGTTGTACGCGACATTCCAGTTGAGCCAGTAGTAGTTGTGGAACTGCACGTACCCGAAGTGGAAGACCCCCGACCAGTTGATGTTGCCGTCCCAATCATAGTTCCGGAATACGGCCCCACCCGCCTCCGCGTACCGGAAAATCTTCCCCGGCTTGGTCCAGGTGCGGCCGCCGCCGAGGTGCATGTTGATGACCCCAGTGCGCGACAGGAAACCGAGATCGTTCACATCGAACCCCGGCGAGATGAACCCGAACGAGGAGTTCACGAACGTGTTGCCGCGCTGCTTGTTGAGGGTGATCCGGCCCGAGGCCCCGTCCAGCGAGGTCGCCGCGGTGTCCACGACTCTGCCCCCATCGGGCTGCTGGAAGTAGTGCGTCGAGTTCTGTTGCACCGCCGTCATACGGGCCCGCGAGCCGGCGATCCGCGATGCGCTGATCCAGCCGGTGGTGACCCAGGTCTTGCTCGAATCGAGGAATGTCCAGCCGTCGGCCCCGACGAGCAGCGAGCTGGAGTTGCGCACGTCGCGCAAGCCTCCGTCATCGAAGGAGCGCATCGCCACCGTCGAGATGAAGCCCAGGCCCTGCCGCCCCTTGTCGAACTCCTTCTGGGCGCGGTACACGCCGTAACCCGACAGGGGCTCGATCTCCTGGCTCCAGCGGTTATTCAGACTGTCCACGAGGGTGGCGCGCTCGCGCGCGGTCACGGCGGTGAGGCCGCCCACGTTCCAGCTGCCGGCGACCTTCCCGGTGAGCTTCAACGCCCCCAGGATGTGCGCGCCGTCGGGCCCGTCGGCGTAGCCCCCCGGGGGGGCGCCGGCGTCAAGCGACCGGCCGATGCGCCGGCTATAGAAGAACGTCGGCCGCGGCCAGTTGAAGCTCCAAGAGTTACGCGCGCCCCCGTTGCCGAAGTCGAAGACCGATGACCCGTCCACGAAGAAGGGCCGCTTTTCGCTGAAGAACGTCTCCACGTCGCTCAGGTTGACGACCGCAGGATCGACCTCCACTTGTCCGAAGTCCGGGTTCACGGTCGCGTTGAGGGTGAGGTTCGACCCCAGTCCGATGCGCGCGTCGGCTCCGAACCCCGGCGTCAGCTGCGACCCGTCGTTGAACGGATCGCCCGCGGCGTGGGGCGTGAACGCCGCGCGCGTCGTCACGTATGGCATTACCTCGAGACGCCGCGGCGGCTCGATGCGCTCGATGCCGACGAGGTCGGGGAACCGCGACACAAAGCCGCTGCCGTCCTTCGGCGTGTAGACAATGAAGTCGTATTCGTTGCGGCGCGCGATATCGCGCCGGAAGTTGATGCCCCAGACGTACTGGACTTGCTTCACGAAGCGGAGCTGCGAGTAGGGAATCCGCAGCTCGGCGGTCCACCCCAGCGAGTCGCGGCTCACTTTCCCTTCCCACACGCCGTCCCAGCTGTCGTCGTCCCAATCGTCGTTGAGGAGAGTGCCGTCGTGCAGCGTGCCGGCGGCCGTGATGCCGAAGTAGAAGCCGCTGCGCTTGTCGTGATAGGGATCGATGTACACGGTGAAGCGGTCGGAGTTGGTCCCCTGGTCGCGGCGCGCCAGGCGGGCCACGATCGAGTCGGGGTGTGAGTCGTACAGCCGGGCCGCGATGTACAGTGCCGCGTCGTCGTACGCGATATACACCACCGTGCTCTCGCTCGCCGCCTCACCTTCCTTGGGATCTCGCTGCAGGAAGCCCGTCACCCGCTCCGCCGATCGCCACAGCGGCTCGAGCAGGAATCCGTCGATTGTGACGGGTTGCGCCAGACGCACCGCGCGGACTTGCTGCGGCGCCGTGATCGGGGAGTCAACCGGGACCGCCGGCGGATACACAGCGGCCATGAGCAGACACAACGAGAGCGTCGTCGTCATAGAACCCGGCTTCGGGATGGACAGTGGACCTGGGTCGCGAACGCTGACGGCGGGCGCGCGTGCTATCGACCATATGACAGAGGCTGGGCGTAAAAGGTTGCAACGGGCTACAGCCTGCGGAGAACTCCCTTGATCACGACGCCCAAAACACGGGCAATCTCCTTCCCCATCTCGAGCACCTCCTCGTGGGCCAGCAGCTCGCCCGTAAGACCGGCGGCGGGGTTCGTGATCGACGAGAACCCGAGGCAGCGGATCCCCAGCGCCCGTGCGGCGACCACTTCCGGGACAGTCGACATCCCCACGGCATCGGCGCCCAGTCGCTCGAGCATCCGCACCTCCGCTGGCGTCTCGTAGGACGGCCCCAAGAGCCCCGCGTACACGCCCTCTTCGAGCGGGATGTGTGCCTCGCGAGCGACAGTCCGCGCATGGGCGCGCAGCTCGGCGTCGTAGGGCTCGTGCATGATCGGGAAGCGCTGCTCGCCCGGTTCGGAGGGCCCAGTCAACGGATTGCGCCACATGAAGTTGATGTGGTCGGCGATGAGCATCAGCGACCCGGCGCGGAACGTCCGCCGCACCCCTCCCGCGGCGTTCGTGACAATCAGGATCTGGATGCTGAGCCCGGCGAAGACGCGCACCGGGAGGGCCGCGACGGCGGCGGAATGTCCTTCATATAGATGGAAGCGCCCGGCCTGCACGATGACAGGGACGCCCTCGAGGGTTCCGGCGACGAGCTCCCCTTTGTGGCCCGCCACGCCCGGCTCGGGGAACCCCGGGATGTCCCGATACAGGATCCGCAACGGGTCGGTGATCTCATCGGCAAGAAAGCCGAGCCCTGATCCGAGAACTATCGCGACCCTGGGCTTCCGCGATCCGAGCTTCTTACGGACGGCGTCCAGCGCCGCGCCGACACTCACAATAGAATGCCCGCGAGCGTTGCCGAGAGGAAGTTGGCCAGCGTGCCGGCGATCATGGCGCGGAAGCCGAGGCGGGCCAGGTCGTGCTTGCGCTCGGGGGCGAGGGCGCCGATTCCGCCGATCTGGATCCCCACCGAGCTCAGGTTCGCGAACCCGCAGAGCGCGTAGGTGGCGATGGTGAACGACACCGGGTCGAGGCTCGCCTTGAGGGGGCCGAGGTGGGCGTAGGCGATGAACTCGTTGATCACCATCCGCTCCCCAAGCAGCGACCCGACCACGCCGCTATCGTGCCACGGCACCCCCATCACCCAGGCAATCGGCCGGAAGATCCACCCCAGCACCGTCTGCAGCGTGGCGGGGAACCATGGCGCAAATCCGTGAATCCAACCGAACAGACCATTCACCAAGGCGATGAGCGCGATAAACGAAATCAGCATCGCGATCACGTTGAGCATGAGGTGCAGCCCTTCACCCGTGCCGCGCGCCGCCGCGTCGAGCACGTTCACGTCGGTCTTCGGGATATCGACCTTCACGCCGCCCCGGGTCTCGGGGACCTCGGTCTCGGGCTCCAGGATCTTCGCCATCATGATCGTGCCTGGGGCTGTCATGATCACGGCCGTCAGGAGATGGCGTGCTTCGATGCCGAAGGCGATATACGCCGCCATGATCGAGCCCGAGACGTGCGCCATCCCTGCCGTCATCACGGTCATCAGCTCGGATTTGGTCATGCGCGGCAGGAAGGGCCGAATCGTGAGCGGCGCCTCCGTCTGGCCCATGAAAATCGACGCGGCGACGTTGAGACTCTCGGCGCCGCTCGCGCCCATGATCTTGTTCATCGCCACCGCGAACACCTTCACCACCACCTGCATGATGCCGAGGTAGTACATGATCGCGAACAGCGCCGACACGAAGATGATGGCCGGCATGATCTGAAACGCGAAGACGACGCCGATGCTCGAATGCTGTTTGCCGATCTCGCCGAACACGAACTCCGAGCCGGCGTAGGAAAAGCCCAGGATGCTCGTCACCACCCCGCCGAGCCACTTGAACAGGTCCCGGCCGAATGACACACGCAGCACAAACACCGCGAAGAGCACCTGCAGCCCGACACCCCATGCAACCACGCGCCAGCTGATGGCCTTACGATTCCGCGACAGGGCAAATCCGATCGCCAGGATCAACACCAAGCCGAAGATCCCGGTGAGACGCGAACCGATCCCTCGGGTATCCACTGCCACCGGCGGCGCCGCAGCCTGCGTCGTCACCGTGTCCTGCACCGCCGCCACGGGCGCGCCCTGGAGGGTGTTGAACACGAATCGCGGCACGGTGAAGACGGCGAGAAAGCACACGAATGTGATCGCGAAAGCTTTCAGAGAGCCTCCAATTCGCTTTGGACGCGGGACACGAGCGCCACTTTCTCGAAGTCGGACAGGAAGGCGCTCTCGCACGCATTCAGCACCACGCGGGAGAGGTCATCCGGAGACAACCCCAGCGCCGCATGCGCCAGGTAGTACTCGTCGGTCAGGGTGACGCCGTCGGTCAGGCGGCCGTCGGTGTTGAGAGTGACGACCACGCCCCGCTGGAGATACCGCTTGAAGGGATGTTCCGCCACCTGCGTGACGGTGTGGGTGTGCACGTTGCTCGAGAGGCACATTTCGAGCGGGATCTTCCGCGCGACGACCTCCTCGAGCAGGGCAGGATCCTCTCCGAGGCGTGTGCCGTGACCGATGCGCGTCGCGCCGCACTCGTGCAGCGCCTGGCGGATCGACCCGGGCCCGTCGCCCTCGCCGGCGTGGCAGGTGCAGGCCATGCCATGCGCTGCCGCATACTCGAATGCGGCCTTGTGCTCGCGGGCCGGGTGGCCGCGCTCGGCGCCGGCCAGGTCGAACGCGATCACCCCCGCGGACCGATACTCCGCCGCGGCGCGCGCCAGCTCGAGCGACTCCGCGGGGGCACGGGTGCGGATGCCACAGACAATCAAGCCCACTTTGGTGCCGGTCTCCGCCTCCGCGCGACGGATGCCGGCGAGCGGCGCCTCGATCGCCTCCGCCAGTGTCAGCGCGGGCCGGTGCAACAACGGCGAGTACCGCACCTCGACGTAGCGGACGTTCTCGGCGGCCACGTCCACGACGAACTCGTAGGCCACGCGCTCCAGCGCCGCGCGCGTCTGCAGCACCGACAGGGTGATCTCGTACTTCTGGAGATACTCCTCGAGGCTGTGCGCATCACGCACCAGCATCGCTTTGGCAAGCGCCTCGGGCGTGTCGGCGGGAAGGCGGATGTTCTGCGCACGGGCCAGATCGAGCATCGTGGCGGGGCGCAGCGCGCCGTCCAGATGGACGTGCAGCTCGGCCTTGGGCCAGCGGCGCAGCGCGTCTTTGGTGAGGCGCGGTCCCCCGCCCCGCGCGGAGACCACGACCCGAAACACCGCGCCCGCCTCGCCCACCGGGTCACCCGCGTCCACGGGACGGCCGGCGGAGTCGGTGACGTAGGCGCCGCCGCTCTCGAGCAAGCGCGCCAGGCCCCCGTCCGCCACCGCGACGGCGTCGCGCACGCGCGACTCGCGGGGGACATCGACCGCCTTGTCGTTGACGAAAACCCGCATCAACGGCCGGCCCGGTGGAAGCGCGCGTCGCTGGGCGCCTCCACCGGCGTCCGCAGCACGCCGAGGTAGTTGATCAGCAGATCGAGGTCCAGGATGTTCAGGTCCTGCGCCGGCGCGCCCACGAGCGTCGCGTACCCTGAGCCGCCCGTCGCGAGGAAATCGGGTACGGCCAGGGTGTAGGTACTCCCTCCGTCAATCTCCTTGCCGGTGGACAGCCGCGTGCGCGTGACGCGCTGCCCCACACGGTGGTCGGGGTCGTACCACACCTCGACGCCCGAGACGTGACAGTCGGGGTCGCCGCTGGCGCCATCCACACAGTGCTCGAGCGCCTGCAGCAACATCGATCCCTTGATGGTGAGACGTAGCATCCGGTTCTGGAACGGCTGCACCATCTGGACATCGCCCCAGGTAACGTTGCCCTCCGGCAACCCGGTCCGGATGCCGCCGTTGTTGATCATGCCGACGTCGGCCTTGCCGATGTTGCGCGCCGCATCGGCGATGAGCCTGCCCAGTCCGTACTCGGCACCCTCGCGGCGCAGCGGCACCTTGAGTCGCCCCACGGACCGGCCGGTGACGCTCTTGATCGCGTCGAGCTGCGCCGCCACCGCGCCGGCCAGATCCGCGTTGGGTCTCACCGCGTCGGCGTAGGGCGTCACGAGCCGGGCCCGAACCTCACGGTGCGTACCACCCACGCGCACGAAGTCCGCCACCGCGATGTCGCGCCCGCTCGACCCCGGCTGGACGATCGGAATGCCGTTGATCGTCGTATCCATCCGCTGGTGCGTGTGACCGGCCACGATCAGATCGACGGACCCCGAGTCGAGGCCCCGCGCCACGTCGAAGATCGTGCCCCCGCCCTCGTGCGCCACGACGATCACGAAATCGGCGGCCGCACGAGCGGCGGGCAGATAGCGGCGGATTGCCTCGGCGCCGTTGCCGAACGCCAGCCCGCGCACGTTGCGCGGCGCCGTCGAGGTAGGGGTGGTGGCCGTGGTGAGGCCGACGACGGCGATCTTCACGCCGTTCTTGGTGACGACGGTCCACGGCAGCGCCCAGTCGGGCCGCGTCGAACCGGCCGAGTCGGTGATGTTGGCAGAGAGGAACTTGTAATGCGCGTCCTGCATGCGCGCGCGCAGCGTGTCGATGGACCAGTCGAACTCGTGGTTTCCGATGGCGGCCGCGTCGATGCCCAGGGCGTTCATCGTGGCGATCACGCCGCGGCCGTAGTTGAGGGTCGATACCGGCGTCCCCTGCATCTCATCCCCCGCATCCAATCGAACCGTGGTGCAGCGGCAGGCGGTGGCGAGGCTGTCCATCCACGGCTTGAGCGCGGCCGCGCCGCCGACGGCTCGACCGCCCGACCAATCCCACACGCGCGCCTCGAGCTGGCCGTGCAGGTCGGTGAGCGCGAGCACGCGCAGCAGGGTGCTGTCGGCCCGGTTGACGGGCGGGGCGGCGGGGGCGAATGCGGCGCGGGCGAGCTCGCGCGCCTCGGGCGGGATGATCGACCAGTTCGGCCGATAGTAGGCCCGAGCCTCGAGCGCGTGGACGCGGCGAATCTCCTCGACCAGGAGGTCGCGGATATCCTCGCCGCGGTCGTACGTGACGCGCGCGCCCGCCAGCATCGCATAACCGCCGCCCCCCGCCGCGCGGTAGCTGTTCAAGGCGAGCGTAAAGCTGTCGGTCGGCTGGACGATCTTCCCTTCATGGGCGAGGCCGCGGATGCGTTGTCCCGCCGGGCGCGACAGGTCGATGTTGTAGACGACACCGCTCACCACGTCGAAGTTGAAGCCCGGCACCGTGTCGTCGATGATGCGCCGCACGCCGGGCTGATAGGTCTGGTAGTATCGCGCCGAGTGCTCGAGGAACTGGCGGAGCTGCTGGCCCGAAATGCGCACGGCGCGGAGCGTGTTCTCGTACGGATACACACCCGCGACGTCGCGCAGATGGATTTCACCGTCCGGGAGTCCGGCCTGTATCTCGAACGCCGCGGCGGCGGAGAGCTGGGCCCCTGTCTTGCGCCGCTGCACTTCATTGATGAAGTCGAGCAGCGCACCGTCCTGCACCCGGGCGTAGCGCGCGTCAAAACCGGGGCCGGCGGTGCCGAGCGCGGTCGCCGCCCAGAGGCGCGCGGCCTCGTGCGCCGCGTCGAGCCGCCGGGTGAAGCGCGCTAGCTCCGGCGTCGTCCGGAGCGGGATAAGCTCGGCGCGCACCGAGACGACTTTCCCTTGCACGACAAACACGTGCACCACCGACAGGCTCTGTGCCCAGTTCCTCGGCTGCACGAAGTGCACGCCGTTGATGACGGTGTCGCGGATTTCGCGATGGCTGTGCCCGACGATGACGACATCGGGCTTCGGCGTGACGGTGGCGAGGACCGCGGCGTCGTTCTCGGGGCCCACGCCCGTCGTGTCGTAGCTCGACCCGCCGCCCAACCCGGCGTGGATCAGCACGACCTTCACGTTCGCCCCTTGGCGGTCCAACAGCGCCAAGGCGGCGGGGGCGGCCTGGGCGACGCGGCGGACGCTCACCTGGCCGGCGAGCGGGTCACGGTCCCACACCATCACGCCCGGCGTGGTGAAGCCGGTGACGCCGACCCGCACCCCGGCGCGCTGCAGGATCACGGTCGCCGGGAAGAGCGGCCCGCCCGACATCTGATCCACGTTGGCCGCCACGTAGTGATAGGTCGCCTCGACGCTGGCGCGGCGCAGGAGGGGAAGCCCGAAATCGAAATCGTGGTTGCCCGGCGTCGCAGCGTCGTACTGTAGGATGTTCAGCGCCTCGACGATCGGCTGGGGCGTCCGCTGGTCCTGACGCCCGAAGAACGTCGCGAAGGGATTCCCCTGCAGCAGGTCACCGGCGTCCACCAGCACGAGGCGGCCGGGATACTGGGTGCGCAGCGTTTCGAGGACCGTCGCCGCGCGCGACAGGCCGCCCGGGGCTTCGGCATCGCGCACATAGTCCCACCCGCGCACGCGGCCGTGCACGTCGGTGGTCGCGACGATGACGAGGTGGGTGGTGTCAGGAGCTTGGGGGGGGGGTGCCTGGGCAGCGAGAAGCAACGCGAACAGAAAACCCATAGTGCGCCGTAATCTGATGAAGGCTCACGGATTCGGCAACAATCGTGTAACACGCTGGCGAGTCGTCGGCCATGCGATTACCATCCCGCCGCATGCGGACTGAGCCTCCTCCTCCCCCGGAGACGCGCACGGGCCACCGCGTACTCGTGGTGGACGACGAGCCCGACATCACGGCGCTCGTCGCCTACCATCTTGCCAAAGAGGGCTACCGCGTCACCACGGCGGCGAATGGCACCGACGCGCTGCGATCCGCGCGCGAAGAGCGGCCCGATCTCGTCGTGCTCGACCTGATGCTCCCCGGCTTGTCGGGCTACGATATCCTCGCCGAGCTGCGCCGCCGCGAGGAGACGCGCGAGGTCGGCGTCATTCTGCTCACCGCCCGCAAGGAAGAGCCCGACCGCATCAAGGGCCTCTCGCTCGGCGCCGACGACTACCTCGCCAAACCGTTCTCACCCAAGGAGCTCGTGCTGCGCGTCGCTGCGATCTTGCGGCGTCTCGCCGCCCCGGCGGTTGCGTCGGGCGGGCGGCTCGCCGCGGGTCCGATCGCGCTCGACCGCGGCGCGCATCGCGTCACCGTGAGCGGCAAGGAGATCGAGCTCACGGCGACTGAGTTCCGGCTGCTCGACAAGCTCATCGAGCGGCGGGACAAGGTGCTGAGCCGCACCCAACTGCTCGAGTCGGTGTGGCGCGCGCAGCCGGACATCCAAACGCGTACGGTAGACATGCACGTGCAGCGCCTGCGGGCGAAACTCGGCGACGCCGGTGAGTGGGTCGAGACGGTTCGCGGCGTAGGCTACCGCTTCCGCGAGCCGGCGCCTCCGCCCCCGCAGCGCCGCGGACGGACATGAAGCTCGCCACCCGGCTGTTCGTGAGCATGAGCCTCCTCGTCGCCGCGGCGGTGGCCGGCTCGATCATCGCGGCCGACGCGGTGTTGCGTACCGATCTCGAGGCCGAGACCGCCGCCACGCTGGAGGCGGAAGCGCGCCTCCTCGCCGGATTCCTCCCCGCGGACTCCGCCCGCTGGCCCGAGATCGCGCGCAGCGCCGGCCAGCAGCTGGGCCGCCGCGTCACCCTGATCGATCCGGCGGGCCGCGTGCGCGGCGACGCCGACTTCGATCGCGCGGCGCTGGCGGGCCTCGAGAATCACGCCGGGCGGCCCGAAGTGCGCGCGGCGCTCACGACGGGCGTCGGCCGGGACGAGCGGCTGAGCGCGTCCACCAATGCGCGCCAGCTGTACGTCGCCGTGCGCGGGGGTCCCCCCGGGATCGCGGTGGTGCGGGTTTCGGCGTCCCTCGCCGGCATCGACGCGCGCATCCATACGGTGCAACGCGCGGCGTTGGGAGCCGGCCTTGTGATGCTCGTGGCCGCGGGTCTCGTGGCGTGGTTGCTCGCGGGGGCGCTGGCCCGCCCCCTCATCCAGATCGCGGGCGCGGCCCGCGACTTGGCCGCGGGACGTGCGGCCGTGTTTCCCGACTCGAGGATCCCGGAGATCGCTCGCCACGTGGACGCGCTGCGCGCCATGCACCAGGAGCTCGATGACCGGTTCGCCGCGTTGCGCCGTGAGCGCGAGGAGTCGCGCACCCTCCTCGAAGCGTTGTCGGACGGCGTGATCGCCGCGGACGCGCGGGGCGCGATCGTGTCGTGCAACTCCGCCGCCCGCCGCCTGCTCGAGTTCCGGCCCGGGGATCCTCTGCCGCCGCTCACCGAGCTGTTCCACGACCAGCAACACCGCGCCCTGATCCGCGAAGTCCTCGAAGGGCGCGCGGTCGAGCGGCGTGAGATCGACATGGGTGAGCGGACCGTCCTCGTGTCGGGCCGCACCCTGCCCGACGGCGGGGCGTTGCTCGTCATGAGCGACGTGACCGACATGCGGCGCCTCGAGACGATGCGGCGCGACTTCGTCGCCAACGTGTCGCACGAGTTGAAGACGCCACTGACGGTGATCGCCGGTTATGCCGACACCCTGGCCGCCGAGGCCGACCCGGCTTCCCAGACGGCCGGCTTCGCCGCCACGATCGGCCAGAACGCTCGTCGCATGCAGCTCTTGGTGGACGGCCTGCTCGACCTGTCGCGCATCGAATCGGGCCACTGGCAGCCGAAGCGCAGCATTGTGGAGATCGAGGCCGCGGCGCGCGATGCCTGGGGCCCGTTCGCCGAACGCGCCGAGACGGCAGACGTCCGTTTCGACGCCACCGTTCCCCGCGAGGCGCACGCCCTATCGGCTGATCCGGACGCGCTGCGCCAAATCTTCACGAACCTGTTCGACAACGCGCTGCGCCACACGCGCGCGGGGGGCACCATTCGCGTCGCCGCTCAGGTCGGGGCCGACGGCGTCGCGGTGTCGGTGACGGACACCGGCAGCGGCATCCCCCCCGAGCATTTGCCGAGAGTGTTCGAGCGCTTCTACCGCGTCGACCACGGGCGCGCGCGCCACCAGGGCGGGACGGGGCTCGGACTCGCGATCGTGAAACACCTGGTGGAGGCCCACGGGGGGCACGTCGCCGCCGAAAGTACGCTGGGACACGGCACCACCATCCGCCTGTACTTCCCCGCCGTTACCAAGTTGTAACGTCTCCTTCGCCGGCCGTTGACGGTGGCCCGCTACTCTTGCCGCCGTGAGAATCGCCCTGCCGTACGATTCGTACCCACGCGACAGTAACCGCGTCATCACCGTCGTCGCCTCCGGCGCCGGATGCACGGCCGACGTCCGGGTGCCAGATAGCGGAGGCTAAAACGGCTCCGCTATCTGTTTTTTCTTTCATTTCGGGGAGCCGTTTGTTACCATTCCGTGACAGGGTCGATTCTCCCCGGTGACCGCGCCGGGCGAGCTTTTCCGCGTGGTCGATGGTACATCGTTCACTTTCCATGAGGAGATCACCGTGCACGCAAGACTCGCCTTTCGAGCGCTCGCGGCCGTCGCGCTGAGCGCGCTCACTGCGTCCGCTGTACAGGCGCAGGCATCCGCCCAGCAGACACCGCAAGTGTCCGTCACGGGCGTGGTTTATACGCAGTACCAGTACTCCGACGCGCCGATTGCCGCGAAGAGCACCTTCGACATGACGCGCGCCTACGTGAACGTGCTGGGCCGGTTTTCCAACGGCATCACGACACGCGTCACGACGGACATTCTCCCCAGCCTCAACGGGAGCCAGTTCGTCCGGCTCAAGTTCGCCTACGCGGCGTGGACGCCGACCGGGAGCAGCCTCACCTACAAGCTGGGCATGATTCACACACCGTGGGTCGATTTCGAAGAGACATTGTGGGACTACCGCATGCAGGGCACGATCGCGGTCGATCGCAATGGCGCCATGACCGCGGCGGACATTGGTATAGGAGCCGACGGCCATTGGAACGGTGAGCGGATCAACGGCCAGCTCACGATCGTGAACGGAGAGGGGTACGGGGGCGGCGTCCAGGATTTCCGCAAAGATGTCCAGGCCCGCGTCTCCGTCCGGCTCCAACCCACCAACGACAACAGTCGCGTCGGCGGCCTACGGTTGTCGGGATACGTCGGAGTCGGCAAGTTCACCGGCGGCGCCGATCGCAACCGCTATCTGGGCATGCTGTCGTACCGGACGACGCAGTACACGGTCGCCGGTGAGTATGTCTCAGTGAAGAACGCAGCCGTCACCGGGAGCATCATCAGCGCCTTCGGCACCTATCACCTGTCCCCTCCCAGCAAGATCGCGCTGATCGCTCGTGCCGACATTGTCGATCCGGACAACAACACCGCCAACGATGGCAATACGCGGATCATCGCGGGCGCGTCGTACCAACTGAGCCCCAACGTGCGCCTGCTCGCTGACCTGGACCGCGTGAAGGGCCAGGGCGCAGGCGCGACGGCCATCAATCAATTCCTGTTGCAAGCGCAGTTCGTGTTCTAGATCGGCCCAGACCGAGGACGACCCTGTGAAGACGACACGTACCATCGCCCTCGCCGCGCTGCTCTGCGCCGCCGCTCCCGCGGCGGCGCAGGTGCAGCTCAACGGCGCCGGCGCGACGTTCCCGAACATCATTTATCAGAAGTGGATGCTGACGTTCAACCAGGCGACCCCGACCGTCCAGCTGAATTACCAGTCGATCGGCTCGGGCGGCGGGATCCGCCAGTTCTCAGACGGTACCGTGGACTTCGGCGGGACGGACGCTCCGATGACCGATTCGGCCATCGCGGCGATCCAGGGCAACGTGCTCCACATCCCGACCGTGCTCGGCGCAATCGTGGCGACCTACAACCTGCCCGGCGTCACGCAGCAGGTGAAGTTCACCCCCGACGTACTGGCCGACATTTTCCTGGGCAAGATCACGAAGTGGAACGATGCGCGGATCGCGAGCGTCAACGCCGGCGTCACCCTGCCGGCGACCGATATCGTGGTGGTGCACCGCGCCGACGGCTCCGGCACGTCGTTCGGCTGGACCGACTACCTGACCAAGGTCAGCCCGGAGTGGGCCGCGCAGGTCGGCAAAGGGACCTCGGTCAACTGGCCCGTGGGACTCGGAGGCCGCGGCAACGAAGGCGTGGCCGCGACCGTGAACCAAACCCCCGGCGCCATCGGATACGTCGAGCTTGGCTATGCGACCATCAACAAGATGGCCTACGGCCAGGTGCGGAACAGCGCCGGCAAGTTCGTCGCCCCGACGCTCGAGGCGGTGACGGCGGCCGCGGCGGGCGTGCTGTCCAAGATGGGCCCGAGCACCGATTTCCGCGTGTCGCTCACCAACCCCGATGGGGCAGCCGCCTACCCCATTTCCACGATGACCTGGCTGCTGGTCCACAAGACCTACGCCGACGCGGCGAAGGCCAAGGCCCTGGTGCAGTTCATCTGGTGGGCCGAGACCGAAGGCCAGGCTATGGCCTCGAGTCTCGGATACGCGCCGCTGCCGCTGCAGCTGCGGCCCTGGATCCAGGCGCGGCTCAGGACCATTACGGCATCGACAGCGCAGTAGGCCCAGACCGCGTGTAGTGACGATTTCGTTACACCGTTGTGACGACATGCCGGCGGGGGAGCGGTAGGTTCCCCGCCGGCATGACGACCCTCCCAATCGAGCCGGTCCCGGCCCCCCCGCCAAGCATCGAGACCCCGAGCGCCGAGCCGCGCTGGACGTCGCTGCGGGGGGTGAACGCGAGCGACCGGATCTATAAGGGCGTCCTGACAGTTCTGGCGCTGGCGCTGCCGGTCCTGATTGTCGCGTTGTTCGTCCAGCTCTTCGTCAGCGCCCTCCCCGCGATCAAGCGCTTCGGTTTCTCGTTCCTGTGGACCTCCACCTGGGATCCGGTGGCAGAGATCTACGGGGCCGCCCCGATGATCTTCGGGACGCTTGCGTCCTCCCTCATTGCGCTGCTCATCGCGGTACCGCTCGCCCTCGGCGTCGCAGTCTTCCTCACGGAGTTCGCTCCCCGTTGGGTGCGTCAGCCGGTGGCGTTCCTCGTCGAGATGCTCGCGGCGATTCCCAGCGTGGTGTACGGCCTGTGGGGCGTGTTCGTGCTGATCCCGTTCCTGCGCAGCTACGTCGTGCCACCCCTCAAGGCCCTGCTCGGGTGGACGCCGTTCTTCCAGGGCGTCTTCTACGGCAACTCGCTGCTCGCGGGCGGCATCATCCTGGCGATCATGATCGTGCCCTACATCGCCGCGGTATCGCGCGAAGTGCTGCTGGCCGTCCCAGCGAGTCAGCGCGAAGCCGCCCTCGGGATGGGGGCCACCCGCTGGGAGGCGGTGTGGAGCGCCGTGCTGCCCTACGGGCGCGCGGGCCTGATCGGGGCCGTCATCCTCGGCCTCGGCCGCGCGCTGGGCGAGACGATGGCGGTGACGATGGTCATCGGGAACCGGCATGACATCAGCCTGTCGGCCTTGCAGCCCGCCTACACGATGGCCGCCGCGATCGCGAACGAGTTTAGCGAAGCCACGACCAACATGTACCTGTCGGCCCTGTTCGAGGTCGGCCTCATCCTCTTCGTGATGACTGTGCTGGTCAACGCGCTCGCCCGGCTGCTCATCTGGCGCGTCGCGCGCGGCGCCGCCGTCGGGAGTAAGGCGCTGTGAGTGCCCGCACGGTGCGGCGGCGCATCGCCAGCGGCGTGATGACGGGGCTCGTCGCCGCGTTGTCGTTCACGGCGGTGCTCGCCCTGGTGCTCATCCTCGCCGACCTCATCGCCAAAGGCGCGTCTTCGATCGACTGGGCGTTCTTCACGAAGAGCCCCGTGCCGGCGGGCGAGACCGGCGGTGGGGTGGCCAATGCGATCGTCGGCACCGGCATCGTCGTCGGGTTGGCGGCGCTCATCGGCTTGCCGATCGGCATCGGCACCGGCCTGTACCTCGCCGAGTATGGCTCCGGGCGCTTGGGCTTCCTGGTGCGGTTCATCGCCGATGTCATGAACGGCACCCCATCCATCGTGATCGGCATCTTCGCCTGGACCTGGATGGTCAAGCCGGTGGGCCGCTTCTCCGCGCTCGCGGGAAGCGCCGCCCTCGCCATCCTGATGATCCCGATGATCGCGCGAACCACCGAAGAGATGGTGCGTCTCGTGCCCCACTCGCTGCGCGAGGCGGCGCTGGCGCTCGGGTACCCGCGCTGGCGCACGTCGCTACGGGTCGTGGCGCGCACCGCCCTCGGCGGGATCGTCACGGGCTGCCTCGTGGGCATCGCCCGCGTCGCCGGCGAGACGGCGCCGCTCCTCTTCACCGCGTTGGGCAATCTCAATTTCACGACCAACGTCGCGCAGCCGATGCAGACGTTGTCGCTCCAGATCTACGTGTACGCCACGGGGCCCTTCGAGGAGTGGCACCGCATGGCCTGGGCCGCCGCGCTCGTCCTGATGGCCCTCGTCCTCATCCTCGCGATGGTCGCCCGCTGGGTGACGAGACAACGCTATGGCCGCGTCCGTTAACGTCCGGCTGCGGCTCGAGACGGCGCGGCTCACCGCGCTGTTCGGCCGCCACGCGGCCGTGCGGGAAGTGTCCATCCTCTTCCCCGCCCACACCGTCACGGCCATCATCGGCCCCTCGGGGTGCGGCAAGAGCACGTTCCTGCGTTGCCTGAACCGGATGCACGAGCTCTCCGAGGGCGGCTGGGTGACTGGGAAGGTGCTGCTCGACGAGGTGGACATCTACGCGAGCGACGTGAATCCGATCCAGCTGCGGCGCCGCATCGGCATGGTGTTCCAGCGGCCCACCCCGTTCCCCACGATGTCGGTCTACGACAACGTCGCCGCCGGACTGCGGGTGAACGGCCGCCGTCCGCGCGGCGAGATGGATGAGGCCGTGGAGCGCGCCCTGCGTCAGGCGGCGTTGTGGGACGAGGTGAAAGACCGGCTTCAGGCCAGCGCGCTCGAGCTGTCGGGAGGCCAGCAGCAGCGGCTTTGCATCGCGCGCGCCATCGCGCCCCAGCCGGAGATCCTGCTGCTCGACGAGCCGACGGCGTCGCTCGACCCCGCCGGCACGCAGCGCATCGAAGAGCTATGCCACGAGCTGAAACGGCTCTACACCATCGTCATCGTGACGCACAACCTGCAGCAGGCCGCGCGCGTCTCGGATTACACGGCCTTCATCTATATGGGGCGCCTCATCGAAGTGGGCCGCACCAGCGAGTTGTTCACGAAGCCCCAGGTCGAGCAGACCGAGGCGTATATCACCGGGAGGTTTGGTTGACCCCCACCCCCGTCCTCGACACCCGCGGCTACAGCTTCTGGTACGGGCCTACACAGGCGCTGCACGACGTCACGTGCTTGATTCCGCGTCGCGCCGTTACGGCGTTGATCGGACCCTCGGGCTGCGGCAAGACGACGTTCCTGCGGTCGATCAACCGGCTGCACGACTTGACGCCGGCGACGCGCCACACGGGCGACATCCTGCTCGAAGGGGTATCGGTGTTCGCGCCGGGGACCGACACCGTGGGGTTGCGGCGCCGCGTCGGCATGGTGTTTCAGCGGCCCAATCCGTTCCCCAAGTCGGTGTACGATAACGCCGCCTATGGTCCGCGCCTCAATGCGCTCTGCCCCACCCGGGAGTTGCCCGACCGCGTGGAGCGAGCCCTGCGCCAGGCGGCGCTGTGGGACGAGGTGCGCGACCGGCTGCGCGAGCCCGGTACCGCCCTGTCGGGGGGACAGCAACAGCGGCTCTGCATCGCCCGGGCACTCGCGAACGAGCCCGATGTGCTGCTGATGGACGAGCCGTGCTCCGCGCTCGACCCGATCGCGACGCAGAAGATCGAAGAGCTGATCGTCGAGCTGAAGCGGACCTACACGATCGTGATCGTCACGCATAACATGCAGCAGGCGGCCCGGGTGTCCGACTACGCGGGGTTCTTCTATCTCGGGCGGCTCGTTGAGTTCGGGAACACGGAGCAGATCTTCACCCGGCCCGCGGACGAGCGGACGGAAGCCTACATCACCGGGAGATTCGGATGAGCACAGAAGCGCACCGGCATTTCCACGACGAGCTCTCGGAGCTCAAGGTCACCCTGCTCAACATGTCGGGGGATGCGCAAGCCGCGCTCGCGGCGGCCGTCGAGGCGCTGCTGCAACGCGACGGCCGCAAGGCCGAGGACGTCATCGCGCAGGACAAGGAGCTCGACCGCCAGGAAAATGAGATCGAAGAGAAAGTGATCCGCCTCCTGGCGACGCAGCAGCCGATGGCTCGCGACCTCCGGTTCCTCACGGCGGCGATGAAGATCGCCAACGATCTGGAGCGCGTCGGCGACCACGCGGTCAACATCGCGCAGTCGGCCGAGCGGCTGCTCGTAAGCCGCCCGATCGTCCCCGAGCCGGAGCTGGTCGAGATGGTGCGCCAAGCGCGCACCATGCTCGCCGATGCGCTCGACGCGTTCGTGCGCGGCGATGCGCAGGCGGGACGGGCGATCTGCCGCCGCGACGACGGCGTCGACGCGCTGCACCAGTCGATGTTCCGGATCCTGCTTACGCACATGATGGAAGATCCGCACATCATCGGCGCGGCCATGGACCTGTTCCTCGTCAGCCGCAACCTCGAGCGCGTGGCCGATCTGGCGACGAACATCGCGGAAGACGTCGTCTTCCTCGTAGAGGGGAAGAGCATCAAACACCACGCCGAGGATATCGGGAGCTGAAAACGATTGTGTTTCTGTGCGTCGCCAACGCGGCGCGCAGCCAGATGGCGGAAGGGCTCGCACGGGCGCTGGCGCCGCGGGAAGGTGGTTACCAGTTCTACAGTGCCGGCTCTCAGCCCGGAACGTTGAATCCCCTGGCGGTCCGCGCCCTCGCCGAGGAAGGCATCGACATCGCCCACCATCGCTCCAAGGGCCTGGACGATGTGCCGGTCGCCCAGGCCGATGTCATCGTCACGCTGTGCGCGGACGAGGTGTGCCCCTTCGTTCCCGGCCCGGTACGGCGGCTCCACTGGCCGCTCCCCGATCCAGCGGATCTTGAGGATTTTCGAGCGGTGCGCGACGAGCTGCGGGACCTACTGCCGCGGCTCTGGTCCGATCAGCCGTAGGTGCGGTAGCGGTAGTACGGCGCCGGCGGTTGCGGACGTCGCCGCAAGGCATCCTCGGACGCGAAGAATCGGATCAGCACTAATCCGGCGACGAAGCCGCCGATGTGCGCGAAGAAGGCCGTCCCGCCCCGGTCGACACCGCTCAGCGCTACCAGGCCCCCAAACAGCTGCAGGATCGCCCAGTAACCGAGCATCACATACGCCGGCAGTGCGACGGTCGTCACGTAGAACCCCAGGAATAGCAGCGTATGCACGCGGACCCGTGGGTACAACAGCAGATAGGCCCCCAGAACCCCGCTGATCGCCCCCGAGGCGCCGACCATCGGCACGACTGAGTTAGGACCGATGAGCATCTGCGCCCCCGCCGCCGCCAACCCGCACACCAAATAGAAGACGACGAAGCGCCCGTGCCCCATCACGTCCTCGATGTTGTTCCCGAACACCCACAGGAACACCATGTTGCCGATGAGGTGCAGCCACCCACCGTGCATGAACATCGATGTGACCAGCGTCGCGTACTGCGGATGCGCGTCCACCAGGCACATCATGCCCGGCGCGAGCTCCACGCCGGTCCCCGGCGGCGCCGTCCGGAGCAGCTCGCCGGGCACCAGCCCGAGATCGCACACCGACCGCACCAGGGCCTCGGGCGACCCCATCCCCTGCACAAACAGCCAGGCAAGCACGTTGGCAGCAATTATCCCGATGGTGACGACGGCGGGCAGCTCGGTGGGGTTGTCGTCGCGGTATGGAAACATGAGGCAGAATCTAGAGGGTTCGCCGGTTGGTCGGTTGGGCGGTTAGACTTAGGGGTGACAGCCGCCTGCCTTTTTGGCACCGTTTTCGGGCATGGGGCTTGCTCGATGCGACCGCCGGTAGCCCTTACGCATCCAATCCCTTTCAGGAGCCGCTTCTATGCCGGAGAAAATCATCGGGATCGACCTCGGGACGACCAACTCGGTCGTAGCGGTCATGGAGGGCGGCGACCCGGTCGTCATTCCCAACGCTGAGGGTGGCCGCACGACGCCCTCCGTCGTGGCGTTCACGAAGGACGGCGAGCGGCTCGTAGGCCAGGTGGCGAAGCGGCAGGCGGTGACCAACCCGCAGAACACGGTGTTCTCGATCAAGCGGTTCATGGGACGCCGGATCACCGAAGTGACGGAGGAGCTCAAGCGGGTTCCCTACAAGGTGGTCACCGGCCCGAACGAGCTGGTCGCGGTAGACATCCAGGGCAAGAAGTACACGCCCCCCGAGATTTCCGCGATGATCCTCCAGAAGATGAAGCAGACGGCCGAGGACTACCTCGGTCACAAGGTCGAGAAGGCGGTGATCACGGTCCCCGCCTACTTCAACGATTCGCAGCGGCAGGCGACGAAGGACGCCGGGAAGATCGCCGGTCTCGACGTCGTGCGCATCATCAACGAGCCCACCGCATCGGCGCTCGCGTACGGACTCGATAAGAAGAAAGAAGAGAAGATCGCGGTGTACGATTTGGGCGGCGGCACCTACGACATCTCCGTGCTCGAGCTCGCCGAAGGCGTGTTCGAGGTGAAGAGCACCAACGGCGACACGCACCTGGGCGGCGATGATTTCGACGCGCGGGTGATCCAGTGGCTCGTCGACGAGTTCAAGCGCGACCAGGGGATCGACCTGTCGAAGGACCCGATGGCCCTGCAGCGCCTCAAGGAAGCCGCCGAGAAGGCCAAGATGGAGCTCTCGACCGTGATCCAGACGGAGATCAACCTCCCGTTCATCACGGCCGACCAGTCGGGGCCGAAGCACCTGAACCTGACGCTCTCGCGAGCCAAGCTCGAGCAGCTGGTCGACGACCTCGTGAAGCGGACGATTCCCCCGATGGAACAGGCGCTCAAAGACGCCGGCCTGAAGCCGTCCGAGATCGACGAGGTGATCCTGGTCGGCGGCCAGACGCGGATGCCGAAGGTGCAGGAGATCGTGAAGAGCTTCTTCGGGAAGGACCCCCACAAGGGCGTGAATCCCGACGAAGTGGTCGCGATCGGCGCAGCGATTCAGGGCGGTGTGCTCGCGGGCGAGGTGAAGGACGTACTGCTGCTCGACGTCACCCCGCTGTCGCTCGGCATCGAGACCCTGGGCGGCGTCACGACGGTGCTGATCCCGCGCAACACGACGATCCCGACGAAGAAGTCGGAGGTCTTTTCGACCGCGGAAGACAACCAGACGACGGTCGAGATCCACGTGTTGCAAGGTGAACGCCAGATGGCGGTCGACAACCGCACGATCGGTAAGTTCCAGCTCACCGGTCTGCCGCCGGCCCCCCGTGGGATACCGCAGGTCGAAGTGACGTTCGACATCGATGCCAACGGCATTCTGCACGTGTCCGCCAAGGACAAGGCGACCGGCAAGGAGCAGAAGATCCGCATCGAAGCCTCCTCCGGCCTTGGTGACAAAGACATCGATAAGATGGTCAAGGAGGCGGAAGCGCACGCGGCGGAGGACCAGCGGCGGCGCGATGAGATCGAGCGGCGCAACCGGCTCGACACGATGGTGTACGATGTGGAGAAGAATTCCAAAGACTGGGCAGAGAAGCTGGAAGCGGGCCTCAAGACCCGGCTCGACGCGGCGGTCAGCGGCGCCAAACAGGCGCTTCGCAGCGGCAACCCGGACGACATCGGTAAGGCGCTGGAAGAGCTGCAGCAGGCGTATTCAGCGGCGGGGGCCTCGATCTACGCGGCCTCCCGCGGCGCCCAGCCCGCCGAAGGCGACGGCCAACCGGCCGCCGAACCCGCGAGCGGCGCCAAGCAAGACAACGTGGTCGATGCCGATTACGAGATCGTGGACGACGACAAAAACAAGAAGCAATAAAAGGGGGAGCTGATGTCTGTACGGACCCGTGACTGGTTGAAGTTCGGCGCGCTCGTGACGATGGCGTTCGTCTTCGGGCTCGCGTTCGCTTCGGCGCTGGATCTACCCACGCGCGGCAACGCGGCCGAGCGATCGGCGGCGATCCTGCAGGGCGTGAACGCCCCGCCGGTGCGCGCGATTCCCGCGGCCGGGCCGGCCGCCGATCTCAGCGCGGCCTTCACGGCGGTCGCCGAGCACGTAAAACCGGCCGTCGTATTCGTGAAATCCGAGCGGCATGAGCGGGCCAGCGCGCGCCGCTTGCCGCCGGGGTTCGAGGACTTCTTCCAGATTCCGCGCCGGCCGCAAGTCGAACAAGGCACCGGGTCCGGATTCATCGTGTCCGCTGACGGATACATCCTCACCAACAACCATGTCGTGCAGGGAGCGGACCGCGTGACGGTGCGGCTGCTGGACAACCGCGAGTTCACCGCCCGCATCATCGGCACGGACCCCTCGACAGACGTGGCGGTCATCAAGATCCCAGCGACGGGCCTGACGACCGTCAATTTCGCCAACTCCGACTCGACGCGTATCGGCGAGTGGGTGCTGGCGATCGGCAACCCCCTGGGTGAGGCGTTCACCTTCACGGTGACCGCCGGCATCGTCAGCGCCAAAGGCCGGTTGCTCACCGGACTTCAGCAGTCCCGCTATTCGATTCAGGACTTCATTCAAACCGACGCCGCGATCAACCCGGGCAACTCGGGGGGACCGCTCGTGAATGTCCGCGGGCAGGTGATCGGCATCAACGCGGCGATTGCAAGCGAGACCGGCTATTACGCCGGGTACGGCTTCGCCATCCCCATCAACCTCGCGCGCACCGTGATGACCCAGCTGATCGCGACGGGGCACGTGGAACGGGCCGTGATGGGCATCTCCATCCGCCCGATCACGCCCGAGGACGCGGAGCTGACGAAGTTGCCGGACATCCGCGGCGTCGTCGTGAACGACTTCACGCCGCCCGACAACTCGCCCGCGCGCCGGGCCGGCGTCCAGGAAGGCGACGTCATCGTCGCCGTGGACGGCGACCCGATCGAAACGGTGTCGCAGCTGCAGCAGAAGGTCGGGTTCCGCAAACCGGGTGAGGCCGTCCAGGTCACCCTGGTGCGCGCGGGCGGTGAGCGGAAGACGCTGACCGTGCGTCTCGCCGCAGCGCCGGGCCCCGAGGCCGCCACCGAGGAAGCCGCGGCAGCGGACGACACGCCGAAGCGCAGCCTCGCGCCGAAGGAAGAGACGCTGGGCATCTCGGTCGAGCCGCTGTCGCAAGAAGACGCGCGCGAGCCCAGCCTCCGAGCCGTGGCGCGCGCGGGCGGCGGGCTCGCGGTCACGTCGGTCTCGCCGGATGGCCCGGCGTATCAGAAGCTCGTGGATCCGAGCGGCGCCGGTGGCGGGTACCCCGACATCATTCTGAAGGTCAACGGGCAGGCGACGCGCACGCGCGCCGAGTTCCGGGCGGCGCTGGCCACCGTGAAGGCGGGCGACATCGTGACACTGGCAGTACTCGGCTACGGGCCGCCTGACGGCTGGACCCAGCGAGTCGTGCGGCTCCGGGCCCGCTAGACGGGCCGCCGCTCCGCGAGCATCACCGCGGCCGTCGCGACGAGCCAGGCGACAAACAGGGCCTGGCCGTAGTAGAGGTTCGGCGAGAACTCGCTGAACACTACCGCGACGGCCGCGTTCGTTACGGCCACGGCGAATGCCGCCCACCCCAGCCAGCGCGGATACACCTGCCCGTTGAGGATCGTCCAGCCGAACACGTAGGCCACGAGGCCCAGCGCGAAGGTCGCGAGGCGCTCGGCGGCGAGGCCGGCGGGGTGCAGCATGTCGTACAAGAAGACGGCGTGCGTGGCCGTGAGTGCTTTGTCCGAGGTCGTGAACGCCTGGGAGAGGTGCCACCCGGCCCCCACCATGAACAACACGTTCAGCGCCCAAGCACCGAACGCAAACCCCGCGAGCAGCACCCCCGCCCGCGCGGGCGCGGAGCCCGGCGTGCCGTGGTGGCGTAGCGCGACACCGATCAACCCCATGTACATCAGGGGAAGTCCGAACAGCAGCGCCCAGTGGATCGCGCGCCAATGCGCCGTGGCGGCGACGGTCGCGAGCTGTTCGGCCCCGTCGCCCTTGAGGAGCGGATGCATGAGGCCGGCGACGCCGACGAGCAGCGAGCCCGCCAGGAGACAGAGTCCGTAGAACAGGGGACGGCGCGTCAGAGGCATGCGCTAATCTAGCACGTCCTCCGGCCGGCGATATATTCTGCGCATGCAACTCAACCGAATCCTGCGGGAAGGCTTCATCGCGGGTTGTATCGGCGCGGCGATCGTCGCGGCCTGGTTCCTCATCATCGACGCGGTCAATGGCCGCCCCTTCTTCACACCGGCGATGCTCGGCAGCGCCGTGTTCTGGGGCGCGCACGATCCCACCGGGGTCGTCATCGAGTACTCCCGCATCATCGGCTACACGATGATCCACGTGAGCGCGTTCGTCGTGGTGGGCTGCATCGCCGCCGCGCTCGCGGCCGAAGTCGAAGTCGCGCCCTCGACGCTGTTCCTGGTCGTGGTCGGCTTCTGCTTCTTCGAGGTGGGGTTCTACATCCTCGTCGCCCTGCTCGCGAAGCCCCTACTCGGCTACCTGGCGTGGTGGAATGTGGCGATCGGCAACGGCCTCGCCGCCCTCGCCATGGGCTACTACCTCTGGCGCGAGCACCCCAAGATCGGTGAAGAGCTGCGGCGCCATCCCCTGGGAGAAACAGAGGACGGCGAGTGACTCAACGCGGCGTCACCGCGTAGACCTCCAACGGGACGGCCCGCTCGGCGTCCCCGTTTCGTTCCCGCACCGCCCAGCGGAACCACACCACCGTCATCGCGCCCCACAGGGCCAACCCGCCGACGACCCACATCAAGAGCCCCCCGATCTGCTGATCGGCGAGCGCGCCGATGTCCGGCCAGACGCGCGGCGCCTCGGCATAGAACGGGTACAGCACGGAGTCGGACAGCGTGATCAGGGCCCCCGTGAGCGACATCGGCAGGCCGAGGAGAAACAGGTACAGCATCTGGCCGGGATAGGGGATCCGGGGCAACTCGGGGACGGGCGAGAGCACCGGCCACCACATGATGACGGCCGTTGCGAGAAACACGACGTGCTGGAGGATGTGGAGGTTGTGATGGCGCAACGCGGCTTCGTAGAACACTGGGACGTGCCACAGCACGATCGGCGCCGTGAACGTCGCGGCCGCGATCACCGGCCGCGTCACGACCCGCGCCAATGCCGTGACCCAGCGGGGCGCCAGGATCGGACGGACGACCCAGGCGGGTGTCCCGTACAACAGCAGTGGCGGAAACAGCAGCGTCAGGAGCAGGTGCTGCGCCATGTGGGCGCTGAACAGGTACGTGTCGGAGAGGTTGTGCAGCGGGCCGTTGAGAGCGCCGAAAAGGACCAGCAATGCTCCGGCGAAGCTCACGACCTGGCGTCGTGTCGTCTTGAGACCGCCTAGAAGCACGTAGAGCCCGCCTAGGAGGACGAGCCCGATCACGACGCTGGGGTGCAGGTCCCAGCGATTCCACGGGTTCACGTGCCGGTCCGCAGCCGCACCGCTCCGAAGAAGAGAAAGAGCAAGCCGATCATCACGCCGACCGCGAGGAGCAGCGGGCCGCTGAACAGGAACGCGAACAGCCGGCTGTCGAACTTGAGGTGCATGTAGAACAGCACCACCAGCACGAACTTGACCAGCGACAGCACGAGCAGCAGGGGCACGAGGACCGGTTGGAAGGCGGGGACGTAGAACACGCCCACCTCGATCAACGTGATCATCACGAGGATCGCGGCGATGCGCAGGTACGTCCCCGTGGTCGCGTGCGCCTGCTCGCTCATCTGGCCTCCATCACTGAATCAGGTACACGAGGGTGAAGATCACGATCCACACCACGTCCACGAAGTGCCAATACAGACCGGTGATTTCCACGGTGACCGCCTGCTCCGGTCCGAGCTTGCCGCGCAACGCCTGGACCCAAAGCGTGAGCAGCCAGATCACGCCCACGGTCACATGTGCGCCGTGCGTTCCGGTGAGCACGAAGAACGTCGAGCCGAACAGGTTCGTGGTGAGGCCAAGACCTTCGTGCACGAACGAGCTGAACTCGTAGTACTGCCCGCCGAGGAACACCAGCCCGAGCAAGGCGGTGACCAAGAGCCACAGCTTCCCCTGCTTCATATCGCCGCGCTGGATGGCGGCCAGCGCCAGCACCATCGCCAGGCTCGACATCAAGAGGTCGAACGTGCTGAACGACGTGAACGGAATGTTCAGGACGTCGTGCGGAAACGGGCCGACGGTGCTCTTTCCCTTGTAGATCAGGTAGGTCGAGATCAGCGAGCCGAACAGCAGGCACTCCGAGCCGATGAACGCCCAGAATGCCATCTTGCGGTTGTCCAAGCCCATGCTGGTGTGGTGCGCGTGGCTCATCTCAAACCTCAAAGGGCTCGTAGGCCCAGCGATAGATGCCGACGATCACGACGGCCAGGGCCACGAACGCGAGCCACAGCTGGTGCGAGATCGCGGCGACGGCGATCAGGGGCAAGCCAAACGCCGTAATCAGCGGCCACCAGGAGCCGCCGGGCACGTGGATCGGCGCGGGCGGGGTCAGGGGCAACGGCGCCATGGCGCCATGGTGCTCCGTCACCCAGAGCGGCAGCCGGCTCTCGACCCGCGGGATCACGGTGAAATTGTACACAGGTGGTGGTGATGGAATCGCCCATTCGAGGGTCGCGCCCTGCCAGGGATCGTTGCCCGCCGGCTCGCCGCGCTTCCGCGTCCACCACAGGTTCACCAGGAACACGAGCACCGAGATGCCGATCAGGAACGCGCCCGCGGTCGAGATCTCATTGAGGCGCGTGACGCCCAGCTCCGGACCGTAGGTGTAGATGCGGCGCGGCATGCCGAGCAGGCCGCTGAAGTGCATCGGGAGGAACGCCAGGTTCATCCCGACGAACGTCAGCCAGAAGTGCCACTTGCCGAGGGTCTCGGAGAGGAGCCGGCCGGTCATCTTGGGCCACCAGTAGTACATCCCCGAGAACAGGCCGAGCATCGTGCCGCCGAACAGCACGTAGTGAATGTGCGCCACCACGTAGTAGGTGTCGGTTTGCTGCAGGTCGGCGGGCGGCGAGGCGTGCGTCACGCCCGAGAGGCCACCGATGATGAACATCGCGATGAAGCCGACCGCGAACAGCATGGCCGTCGTGAAACGGATCTGGCCGCCCCACATCGTGCCGATCCAGTTGAAGATCTTCACGCCCGTCGGGACGGCGATGAGCATCGTCGTGGCCGAGAACACCGAATCGGCGATCGGTCCCAGCCCCACCGAGAACATGTGGTGGCTCCACACGCCCCACCCCATGAAGCCGATCAGCACTCCCGAGTACACCACCACCGTGTAGCCGAAGAGGGGCTTGCGTGAAAAGGTCGGCAGGACCTCGGACACGATGCCCATCGCCGGCAGGATGAGGATGTAGACCTCGGGGTGGCCGAAGAGCCAGAACAGGTGTTGCCACAGAATCGGGTCGCCGCCGCCCGACGGGACGAAGAAGTGGGTCCCGAAGAACCGGTCGAACATCAAGAGGACCAGCGCCACGGTGATCACCGGGAAGGCGGTG
>Ga0307299_10000024_pt1 | contig 44241 bp, 64 predicted proteins | sample ER_DNA_159_FD_194466 | JGI IMG/M metagenome (GOLD analysis project Ga0307299, IMG submission 194466) | Bulk soil microbial communities from the East River watershed near Crested Butte, Colorado, United States - ER_DNA_159 | ecosystem: Environmental > Terrestrial > Soil > Floodplain | place... | reverse complement strand
ATGCTGTAGGTCGTGGACGCGCCTGTGACTAGAATGCAGTCGCGCAAAATAATTTTCGGAGTGCCGCTAACTCTGGAGAGGCAACTGTACCCGGCGGTGTTGCTGACGTTTTCAACGAGCACATGGTCCAGGGTGATTTTGCCGGTGCCATCGACTCGAATGACAGCATCGAAGGCGCCTTCGATGGTGCCGTTGCGCAATTTGGTGTAGCCAGTCGCGTTGTAGGTTTGCAGGGCCTGGACGCTGGTGGAGTAGCTCTTGATGGTTTTGAATTCCAGGTCGATGGAGGAATCGTATTGGAGATAGACGGCCGAAAAGTTTCCGCCTTGCTGGAAATTGCCGTCACCGGTGACCTGGCAGGTGACCGCGGCGGCGACTGTGGTGGTGTCATCGAAGATGCCCACGGACGAGGAGCTGTTGGTCACCATCGCGCCGATGAAAAAGTGATAGTTGACGCCGTCTTTGAGCAGGTCGTTTTCGGGGTAGGTCCCGGGCAAAACAAAAATGGTGTCGCCCGCGGCGGCGGCGGTCTTGGCGGCTGTAATGGTTTGGAAACTGGTCGTGATGCTGCCACGCGCGCCGGTGCCGTCGTTGCCGTTGACCGCATCGACGAACACACCGTTTCCGCCCCAGAGTGCGCCGCTGGCGTTCACGACGATGCTCGTGGAACTAATTCCGAGTGTGACACCGGTGCCGGCTTCAATCTGGCGGAACCGCAGGTCGGCGCCGCTCTTATCCGAAAACCACGGTTTCACGGTCGCGTTGCTCGAGCCGAGGTTGCTGGCGGTGTTGATCTCGCCGGTGGCGTTCACCACGACACTGGTCGTAGTAATGCCCAGGGTTGTCCCTGTGCCGGCCTCGAGCTGGCGGAAGCGCAGGTCCGCGCCGGTTTTGTCGGAGAACACGGGTTTCACGGTCGCGTTGCTCGAGCCGAGGTTGCTGGCGGTGTTGATCTCGCCACTGGCGCTGACGACGATGGAGGTGGATGTCATCGAGAGCCCCGCGCCGGTGCCCGCTTCGAGCGAAAAAAGGCGCAAGGCGCCGCCGGCGATGTCGCTGAAGATAGGTTTTACGGTGGCATTAGAGGAGCCGAGGTTCGCGCCGCCGGTGACAGCGCTGCCGCCGCTGGAATAGACGAAGAGGTTTGTCCCGCCGCGCGAGATGATGGCCGCGGCGCCGTAGTTCGCGCCGATCAGAAAGTTGGTTGCACCGTTGATGCGATCGCCGGCGGCTGGCTCGATGCTGATATTATAGCTGCCGGCGGACCCGGCCTGGTCGTGGACGAGCCAGAGTTGATTCGAGCTTGAGGCCGCGCTCGGCAGGGTGAGCGCGACGGCGTTGGTGGGAATGACGGCCAGGAAATAATCGTTGGTAGTCACGGTGCCGCTGGCGGTGACTGTGCGGGTGGCGATTTTCTCCGGGCCAGCAAAAGTGAACGCGCCGGCAAACGTTGGGCTCCGGAGAGTCCAGTTTGTGAACGCGCGCGAGGTTGAGTAATCGTTCAGCCCCGTGAGGAGTTGCTCGACGATGCTTGCGCGCACACCGCTGTCTTCCGCGGAGATCGGCACGCGCACCACGGTCTGCACGGTGCCGACCGTTTGCGTCGAGTAAGTGACTTTGCCCCAGTTCGTCGGGGAGAGCGTGATGACTAGCGCCGTGTCGTTCGTCGCGCGAAAGGTGACGTTGGTCCCGCCGCTGGTGGTCATGCTCGGGATCCCCGTGAATGGATAAGCGCCGGCCTGGCCGACCAGGGAGAGCAGGATCGTCGCGGCGCTGTCGTTGGTCCGGACGCGGATCTGGGTCGCGGCGCTGGCGACGGAGTTGGTGAATGTCCGGACGTCGCCGTTCAGCGTGTATTTCTGGCCGCTGGTGGCGTTGGTGAGCGCGGGGGCGTTTGTGATGGTGATCGTCGCGCTGATTACCGTGCCGGCGTGGACCTGGGAAAACCACGAATGGACACTAATGAACACGAATAAAGAGATTATTCTTAACCACGGATGAACACGGATGGACACGGATGGGGAGACAGGCTGGAAGCCTGTGCCACTCTGGGTTTTTAACCGCAGAGAACGCAAAGAACGCAGAGGGAGTCTCCGTAATCCGTAAAATCTGTGTCTCCGATTAGTGTTCATTCGTGTGAATTCGTGGTGAAGCATTAAGTGATTCGGACGGTTTTAAAGGTGCCGTCGGTGTCCGGATAGAGCGCGTAGGTGATGGATCCGTTCTGCAGGATCAGCGGGTTGCCGGCGGAGCAGGGGATGATGCGTTGAAGGAACATCGCGTTGGCGGCTTCGGCGCTGAGCGGCGTCGGAAGCGCCGGCTCTTCAAGCCCGCCGTCTTTGATGACGGCCGCTTGGACTTTCACGAGTCGCGAGAGGACTGTGCGCGGCAGGCCGCCGTCGAGCAACTTCACTTCGAAATAAGCGTCGGCCTGGGAATTGGACCCGAGCAAGGTCGCGATCGCCGCCGTGTTCATCGGCAGGTCCGCGGCGAAATAGGGGTCGGCCAGATCGTCGCTCGCGGTCCAGGTGAATTGCTGGGTGTAGAGGAGTGAGGTATTGCCAACCTTCCGACCCAGGGCGACTTCGAGAGTGATGCCCGCAACGGGGATGGGCGTGTAACTGGACACGCGCGAGTAGCCGGCCAGCAAATAAACGCGGAGCGCGAGCGTGTCTTCCTGCACGAACGCCGGCAGGTCCACAATGGAGGAATCGTCCGCGCCGGCAACCGGCAGGCTGCGGTCGGTATCGATGTAGAGTCGGTGAAAGGGCATTACGGGAATGGAGGGAGGTCAACGGCTAGATCATGCTGGCGACGCCTTCGGGGAGTAGGTCGTCCGGGTCTTCGAAACGGAAGTACGCCATCGGTTGCCGGCTGATCGCGCCGAGCACGCCCGGCCACCCGATGCCAGCGCCGGCGTTCCAATCCGCGGCGCGCTCGGCGCCGGTCCAGACGTAATCGTGCCAGAGGCCGTATTCGTCGAAGCCGTAATCGAAATTATTCCAGGGCGTGTTTTCGCCGACCTGCAGGCCCTGGGTCGAACCAGCGGGGATCGGCGCGGTGAGGGTGGCGGTGACAGGCGTCAGGTTGTCCAGTTGCAGACCGATTTCCAAAGTGTCTTCGTCATACCAAACGATTGTGCGATGCCAGGTGTCCTCGGTCATCTCGATGAGCGGGCCCACGATGCCGCCTGTGGGCAGACCAATCGTTGAACCGCCTCGCGTTTCCGGGCTCTGGAAAAAGTGGAAGGAGACTTCCTCGAAGGCGGCGCCGGTCCAGACGCCGAAGCGGATGGTGGGGATATCCACGATCGTCGCCAGGCCCACCGGCGCCGCGACGGCGCGGCTGTTCATGTTCGGCTGAACGAAATAGGTGGAGTCGTAGGCGGTCCGGAATTGGCCGTGGATACTCGAGCCCAAGGCCAAGGCATCCGGTTCCCTGCCAGCGCGCCACCAGTAACGGATCGTGAAGGATTTTCGGCCCCAGCCCTCGTCCGGGTCGCCGCCCATCTGCATTCCCCAACGGAAGCTCGGCAGTGGAAAGCTCGGGCTGAACGCATAGAACTGAATCGAGTCGCCGCTGATGCCGGCGGGGAAATTGATCGCTTCCACGATGTCTGGAAACCCGCTGATGTCGCCGGCGGAGTCGCCGTAAAAAGGATGTAGGAACAACGCGTTTCGCCCGCGGGCGTTGAAACCGGAATCGCGGAAGGCGTTGCCGGCCGAGTCGAAGGAATTGAAATCGAAGGGCATGATCGATTAACCGCAAAGAACGCAAAGAGAGGATCTCCTGTCTCTCTCTGCGTTCTCTGCGTTCTTTGCGGTAAAAAGTCCCATTCCTCAAATCACGTCTTCGCCCAGGCCCAGCCGTCGTTGAGCGCGAGCAGGGTGATGTCGGTTGTGCCGCTCTCGGGATCTTCCGGGTCCGTGGGACGGGTGATGCCCAGGCCGGAACAACTCATCGCGTAAATGATGGTCGGGCTGATGGTCTCGGTGGTCACCGGGCCGTCTTCGGGCTCGTCCAGGATCGCCGGGACAAAACGCGGGATGATCGTTTGGTTCTGCGTGGTCCAGTTGCTGTCGTCCGGGTCGGTCTGATCGGTCGCGATTCGGAACGTGGCGCTCTTGTATTCGAAGCTGAGAAATTTAGCGTCGCTGCTGAACGTCGCGCCGTCCCAACTCTCGACCACGATATCGTAGGTGATCTCGTCCCCGGTGCCGATGTTGCCTGGGTTGTCTGCGTTTAGCACGGCGCGGTCGAACGGGCTTTGGCGCAGGTTAAAGGGTTTGGCAATGTAAACGTCGCTCGCGCCGATGGCGTTCTCGATGGTCGGATCTTCCGGGTCGCTGGTATCAATGGATACGCCGAGCGTGCGGCAGATGAAGTAATCGCCGGCGCTGGCGTCGGTGAGGAGGTATTGTTTGACGCGCGAGCCGGCTTCGCTGGATCCGCTTGACAGCGCTTCCACCATCATGCCGCGCGCGGTGCGCGTGACGCGGATGCCGGGGCCGGCGAACACTTCGTGCTGCCCGCGCGCGAGCCGGTCCCAGACCCATTGATAAAAACGGGCGCGGGCGCTGGAGCCGATGGGGCGGTTGGGGATGAAGCCAATCACACTTCAGTGGAGTAACAACCACGAATGGACACTAATGGACACAAATAGGGGACCGGCAGGACCTGCAGGGACGCCCGCGCTCCCAGATTCGGACATTCGTGTTTATTTGTGTTCATTCGTGGTTGGAAATCATTCGGGCAGGGCGGTGATCTGGCCTGGGTACAGAATGGGCGGCCAGGAACCGAGGCGCCACTCGATGGAAATCTCCGTGCGATTGTTGCCGATGAACGTGCGGCCCGTCCCGATGCGGCGCCAGCCCCACTTCGCCAACCTCCCGTCATTCGCGCCATTGACCGCGATGTCGCCCATCAAATCCGCCATGAGTGAATCGGGCGAAACGCCCGGGACCGCGCCGGCGTAAAGAAATGGCACGCTGATCGCCGCGCGCGCGGAATAAAAGGTGATCTCGAAACTAGTCGTGCCATGGATCATCAGGTCGAGCAAAACCTTTTCATTGCTGTCGGGCGGGAACAAACCGTCCTCGGCGGTGAAATCCGCGTAGGTCTGCGCCAGGCCATCGAGCAGCGGATCTTCGTCCACGCCTTCGGTCCGGCTCTTGGTAATCATTTTGATGGCCGCGTCGATCTGGGCCACCATGACCGGCCCAAGCGCGATCGCCGCCGGGCTTTTACGGATATCTTCCTGATAATCGTTGGTGAACAGTTGCCATGTGGACGTCGTTTTTTCCGGGATGCCCGCGCCGGTTGCGGCGCCGGTGGTGGTCGCAATGAGCCGGGATTTGCAGGCGTTCGCGGTCCAATCCACCTGCATCCCGGCGGCGATGCTCTGTTGCGCGAGACCAGCGAGGTTGTCGCCGGCGGATTCGTATTCCTGCGTGACGGTGTAGCCCTTGGTCGGATCGTAGCGGGTGCTCAGCTTAGTCCGGACGGGTTGCAGCGTGCCGTTGATTCTCGGTTGGGGCATTTGCTAGTTGGTGTTCAGGGGTTGATGGCCTGGAAACCGGATCGAAGTTTTATGGAGTGCGGTGGCAAGCGTAGCGGCGACACCGCTTTGGCGCTGCGCGCGGGCGGGCCTGAGCAAAAGCGGTGTCGCCGCTGCGCTCTGCCACCGCACTCCAAAAGGGGACTTCACGAGAATTGCGTGTCGTCCACGGAAGCGCGCGAGATCGCGGTGAGGCGGACGATTCCTTTTTTGATCTCGGCCAGGTGTTGCTCGGATTTTTTTTGCACATCCAGCGCGGCCACCTCCGGCCCGGCCGCCAGCGCGCCCATGCCCACGAAAAACCCGGAGCGCGCCAGGGAGTTCACCTGCATCTCGCCCGGTTTGAAGGGCATTTTGTCCTGGGCGTCTTTTGCCGCTTGGGCGGCGGAGCGTTCGGCTTCTTTCGCGGCTCGCGCGGCTTCGCGTTCGTCTTCCTTTTCCTGAAGTGCGAGCTGCTGATCAGCGATCTTTTGCTCGCGTTCGGCTTTCTTATCAGGTTTCTCGTCTTCGTCACTGCCGGCGTGCATCCGGCCTTGTTTCAGCCGGTCCGCTTTAGCTCTATCCGCGTCTTCCCTGGCTGCGGCTTCCGCCACGCTGCCCTGGAACATTTGCGCGGCATTCTCTTTTCCGGCACTTAAAGCATCCGCCAGCGATGTGGATGGGTCGCTCCGAATCTTTTCAACCACGCCAGTGACGAATCCCATTCCGACACCAGCCGCAGTGTTTAAGCCTCGCCATAACCCGTCGAACAAAGACGCAACACCCGCGATGGCTGGCGCGAGCCCGCTGATGAGTTCGGCTTTCATTCGCCCGAACGCATCGGTGGCTTTGTCGAGTAACGCGATGTCTTCCGGGCTGATGAGCGGCGCTTCGTCCAGCAAGTCCGTCAGCCCGTCTCGGAACGCGGCGGACAATTCTCCGGCGGCCTTGCCTCCGACAGCTCGCAGCGATTCGATCAACGCCTGCGGATCGCCTATCTCGTACGCCTTGGAGATCGCCGCCCCGATGTCGTTTGTCCGCATCGAGGCCAGTTGCTTGACGGACAGGCCCAGCTTCTCGTAGTGCGCGATCAACTCCGGGTTTCCGCGCAGCGCTTTGTCCCGGCTGATGGCCAGCTTTTCGAAGAATGGAACCGCAGCGTCAATCGAGCTGCCATTTTGTTTGAGCGCATAATCCCACTCCTGCACTGCCGTTGTGGAAATGCCGAGGCGATTGGACAGGTCCTGGACTTTGCTTGCGTATTCAGCCGTCCTGCGAACCGTCTCCTCGATTGCACCCAAGGCCACCAAACCTTTGAGTTTGCCGGTGAGTTCGTTGCCGAGCGCGGACCCGATGCTTTCACCGGATTTCTTCGCGTGGCTCTTGGCTTCCTGCATCCCGCTGATGAAGGGGGCGATATTCGCGCCGATGCTGGCTATGAGGGAGGGCATGGGTCAGTAATCAGTAATCAGTAATCAGTCGGTCAGTCGGTCAGTGATCAGTCATCGGTGAACTGCCGCGCTGTTTGCGGAGGGCTTCCATTTTCGACACGAAGGCGTCGTGTTGCGCGTCGCGTTCGCCGTAGATGTCCAGGCCGCCTTCTTCTTCCCAGTGCGCGGCCCAGCGCATTTTGGCCAGGCCAAACGGGTAATCCCACGCCGCCGCTTCGCTCAGCTTCAACGCGGTCATGAGCCATTGTTGCAGGCGCAGGACGAAGGGCGTGCCGGGAAAGCGCGTGGCGGAGACGCCGTCCGGGCGGGGAATGTCAGACAGGGGAAATTCGAGCGCGCCTTCCAACAGGTAACCGCGGAACTTTGCCAGCTCCTGTTCCCAATAAGGATTTTCAAACCGCGGAATACGCGGAATACGCGGAAGGGGGTCTGTTTCTTTTTTCTGCGTGGTCAGCGTATTCTGCGGTTTAGACTCTTTTGCCACGCGGCGGCGCCAGAGCCAGAGTTTGATGGGCAACAGCCAGTCGCGGCGCTGCGCGAGGTTCTCTTCCCAGGTCTGGCAACAGATCAGGACGGCAGCGGGAAGTTGGGAGATGGGAGATGGCGACGCAGACGTCTGCGTGCCGGGGTCGGTGGCCAGGGCGAGGAGATCCTCGCGGGTGAGCCAGAGCAGGTGGCCCAGGGAAAAGGGCCGCAGGAGCAGGCCCAGGCAGACGGTCGGAGCGGGCAGAGCCGCCCTCGCAAGAACGGCTTCGTGCATAGGGACTCTAAGTCGAACAGGAGGCAACAGAGGGAACGGAGAGACTGAAAATTCGACCTCCGTTCACTCCGTTAGCTCCTGTTGAATCTTCCAAAATCACACTTCGATCGCGGCCACCAGCAGGTTCACGTTGTCCGTGTCCTTGCAGGCGAACCAGGTCACGCTGATCGCGAGGAATTGCGCGCCGCCGCCCGGCGTCAATTTGTGCATGGCGTTGCCGGAGTTGGTCGGGTTCGCCGTGCCGATATACACCGTGTTCTTGGTGTTGTAATCGGCCTCGCTGGCATAGCCCGCCTTCTCCTCGGTGGTGAGGGTGGACCATTTCGGATTGAGATTTTTGAAGGCGACATGCGCCGGCGCACTGACGTCGCCAAAGGTCAACGCTTCGCTGACGCCCTGGATGACCTGGACGTTTTCGATCGCTTGCTCGCCCGTTTGATCGAGGGTCTCGTCCACGTTTACCACGATCTCCGCGCCGCCTTTGCTCCAGGAGAGCTTGGTTGTCTTTTTGATTTCTTTGGACATGTTTGAAAGGTCTTGGTGCTTTAGCTCGAGACGGTGGTGGTGAGGGAGGCGTTCTGATCTTCGTCCGCGTATTGGCGGATCTTAAAGCTCATCTTCCCTTGCTTGTGGGAGAGGTCGATGGATTGGTCGCCGACGTAAACGTAATCGCCGTTGAACGTGTCCACGGCGCAATGCGCGATCGTCACTTTGGCCAGCGGCTCGAGAAAGGCGACGGTGGCTTCCGCCGCGGCGCGCGTGGCGCCGGCGGGCGTCCAGGCGATGTCCAGCTCGGTGTAGGGGTTGGTGGCGATCAGGGAACGATCGAACCCGATCTCATCTTCGATGGCGTCCAGCTTGAATTTGTGCTGGCCTTTCATGCTGTCGACGATGAAGGAGGCGTAACCCTCGATGGTGATGGGGGTGCCGTCGTTGCGGATGCCGTGCAGGAGCGCGAGACCGTTTTGTACTTCTTGTGACATTCTGCGAATAGCCGGGGGTCAACGCGGGGCGAGACACGGATGTGGAGTGCGGTGGCAGAGCGCAGCGGCGACACCGCTTTGGCTCAGGCCTAATGACCACCTCCAAAAAGCGGCGTGGCGCTTCGCTTCCCGCCGCACTCCAAAAGATCTCAACCATCAACTAACATTACTGGGGCAGACGACCAGCTTGAGGTTGAGCGTGTCCACCCACACGTTGCCTTTGGAGTCGAAGCCGGCTTCGGGACCGTCCACGGTCACGGCCTGGCAGGTGAAGTCCGCCAGGTCCTCGTCGCCGATCGCTGAGCTGGCGCGCGCGGCCGCCGTGATGGCGTCCGCCAGCTTGTCGCTCGCGGTATCCAACCCGGCAAAGAAGAGGTCGAACGTTTTTCCCACGCGCTCTTCGCTCGCGGCTTTGGGCGCGTCCGGATCTTCGTCCACGTCCACGGCCGGCACGGTCTTGATCAGGATGGCCGCGGTGACTTCGTACACGCCGGAATACGGCGGGTCCTGCACGGCGCGCTCGGAATAACACACGGTGCAGGGCACCGCTTTGTCCGCGGATCGTTTGGCGGGGTAAACGTCGTCGATCGTGCCGGCGTCTTCGGACACCAGATAGGCGACCAGGGCGCGATCGGTTTTGGAAAGGATGTTGTGAGACATGTGGGCAGTGATCAGTAATCAGTAATCAGTGGTCAGTAATCAGTGATCAGTCGTCAGTGGGGCGGCGTCGGCGGCGGCGGCGGGTCAGCGTGAGGGATTCGCGGCAGAGCGCGACCCATAACACCAGGCTGAGGTATGCCACTGTGCCGAGGATGATCCAGATACTGTCCATTTGGGCAGTATTCAGTGGTCAGTGCTGTTCGGCGAGTCGCCGAACAGGACGGGCGAGTCGCCCGTGCCACCCAGGAGTTTGCGGACCATGGCGAGCCGGTCGGCGGGGGAGGCGTTCGGGAAAAACTTCGCGGCGTAGAGATCGAGGTCCTCGGCGGTGAGCGTGGGTCGCGCTGCGGCATGCGGACCGTCCGGGTGGTAGGCGCTCATTTCAGTCAGTAATCAGTGTTCAGTAATCAGTAATCAGTGATCAGTGGTCAGTGGTCTGATCTGATTACTGCCCACTGATAACTGATCACTCGGCTGCTGCTGCTCAGACCAGCGGCTTAAACTTTTTCACGGGCACGTCGCGCTTGAACTGCGCGTGGGTCTCCGGCTGCGCGAGCTGAAAGGCGCCTTCGTCGAATTTGTTCATCTTACCGATTTCGATCAGGGCCACGCCTTCGATGCTGATCAGTTCGCCGATGGCGAGCGTTTCGATGTCGGTTTCGCGTTCGGTCTTGAGCCAGTCCGCTAGAGCGGCTTTGCCGGCTTCGACCATCTTTTTTGCGGCCGCAAACATGCCGTTGCCGGATTTGATGGCGAGAGCGGCGCGACGGAGGGATTCGGCGGCGGTGGGATCGGTTACTTTGAAGGTCTTCATTTTTGCGGTTTTCGATTTGCGCTTTGCGCGTTCACCGAACGGGCGGGGTCAACTCTCTATGGAGTGCGGTGGCAGAGCGTAGCGGCGACACCGCTTTGGCAATGCGCTCGGGCCTGAGCAAAAGCGGCGTGGCGCTACGCTTCCCGCCGCACTCCATAAGTCACGCAAGGGCGCGGTTGGCTTTCTCGGTGTCTTTCTTCAGCTTGTCCTCGATGTATTGCAGCATGCTCTGGGTCTCGTCGTAAAAGGCTAGGTCCAGCGCGCGCGCGCCGAAGGTGGTGAGCGCGTCTTTTTTGTCGTGCCGCGCGATCGCGCCGTTGATGATGATCGCCACGGCCAGGGTCTGGCCGTGCACGGCCGCCTGCGCTTCCCCTTTCGGATTGCCATACTGGCGCGCCGCGGTGTCCACCACCGGTTCGCCTTGTTTGCTGGGGACAAAATTGGCGAGCAACCGGATGGCGGTCAGCCAGCCGGATTTGAGGAAGGCGATCGAGCGCAGACGCGACTGGATCAATTCGCGGATGGCCGCGTCCATCGCGCGCCCGCTCAGGCCCGGCTTGTGCGCGAGGCCGCGGCGTTTGTTAATGATCAACGCGGCCAGGGGCGCGTCGTGATCGCGCGCGGCGGTGAGCTCGAGTCCGCGCCGGTTCACGGTGCGGCCGCTGCGCGTGGTGTGGCGCGTGGTGACGAGCCGGCCGAGTGTGCCCTGGATGTTCGAGGGTTTGGCTTTCTCGGTATACCAAAGGGCTTTGCGCGCGATGAAATAGGCTTTTGTGTTGAGCGCGTCCACGGCCGTGCGTGAGGTGACTTTCAGGTATTCCTCGAGCGCGGCGTCGAATTTGGTTTGGTCCCAGCTCATTATTTTGGAGTGCGGTGGCAAGCGTAGCGCGACACCGCTTTTCGCGAGCTCAAGCCAAAGCGGTGTCGCCGCTGCGCTCTGCCACCGCACTCCATAGAATCACGCCCCTTGCGCCGGGTCTTCGCATTCGAGCAGGAGAACCGCGTCGTAATAGTTGGTGACGGCATCGATGCGATAGCGGCGCGCTTCGCCGTTCGCGCTCAGTTTCACTTGCACGGTCTGTTTTTCTTGCGGGAACCCGACGCCTTCCGGGAACAGGACGGTGCGCACCTTGACTTTGAGTTGGGCGTGGGCGCGCCAGCCGCCTTCATCGATGCGTTTGCCGCGATAGGCCGGACCGGCGGTGCAGGGGTATTCGGCGCCGGCCCAGGTCAGGGTGCAACGGAGGCTGGATTCGGAGAGCGCCAGGCTCTCGAGCATGAGGGCGACGGTGTCGCCTAGGTCTTCGGCTTCGGCCATTCTGGGAATGGCCGCGCGTCAATATGGAGTGCGGCGGGAAGCGTAGCGCCACGCCGCTTTGGATCGCGTCACGCTGGGGAAATGCAAAAGCGGTGTCGCCGCTGCGCTCTGCCACCGCACTCCAAAATAAAAGCGGCGCTCTTACGAGGCGCCGCCGCGGGGGAAATTGGTGGCCCGACCGGCTAGGTCTGGCCCGACCGGCTAGGTCACTTCTTGAAACCGTATTTCACCGTCAGGTTCGTCGAGGCGACGCCTTCGGTGTTGCCTACCGGTTTGAGAAAATAATGCGGAACAGGTCCGGCGGTGATGTTCGTGATGAGCGACACGCTCGATGGCGACGCGGCATTCGTGGTGCCGGACAAACTGACGATCACCGGTTCGGTGCTGCTGTAGGTGGTGCCGTCCAGGCTCGGATAAAGCCAGAACCGCAGGGTGACCACGTTCGTGGTGAGCGGTTTGGCGCTCACGTGAAGCGCGAATTCGCGCGTGCGCGGGACGTCGATGCGCAGGCTGTAGGTGTTCGTCGCCGTGGCGGCCACGTTGTTGGTGCCGCCGGAGATCAGGGTGGTGGTGCCCGCGTAGGATTCTTGCGCCTGGCCGGCGAGCGGCAGGGCGAGGACGGTGAGGACGCTGAGGAGACAAAGGATTTTTTTCATAGGGGTTGGTTGGGTTTAACCGCGGAATACGCGGACCACGCGGAAGGGTTCGGTTTCTGCGTGTTCCGCGGTGTTCACTGTAACAGAAACAAACAATGGGGACAAAACTTTAGGCGGACTTGCGCGATCGCCGGGGCCTGGGTTCGATCTCGGGCGCGTTCGCGGGGTCGACCGCGAAGCCTCTGATTTCCACCGGCACTTCGTCGGCTTCCGGTTCCACAGAGACCGGAATATTAACAGGAGGCAACGGAGACAACGGAGGAGACGAAGGTTTCTGTTCCTCTGTTCCCTCTGTTTGCTCCTGTTCAACTCTTGCAGACGTCTGCACCGGCACGCGCAGGGTCAGGAACGGTTCCGCGTTCACGCTGTAGAACCGGACGAACCCGGACCGGGCGTTCACGGCCGCTTGCACGGCGTGGTCCGCTTCCGCCCGGCTTTGCCCGCAGTAAATCACGTGCGGCCGCTCGGACCGGTCGAAGCCGCGTTTGCCGATGATGAGAATATCCATACTGATTACTGCCTACTGATTACTGCCTACTGATTACTGGCCTACTGATTACTGATCACTCCGCGGTGACAACCCGGTGCCCGGCGTAATCGGTCTTCGCGCCTTCACCGCCAGCTTGCGCGCCGGCGACCGCGCCGTACATCACGCTGGTGGTGACGAAAATGTCGTGCGTGTTCGCATCGATCCACGCGAACCCAACGAGCGCCAGGCCGGTCTCCGGGTCCTGGACCATCTCAGCTTTGTAGGTGACGGGCAGGCCGAGCTGCTGGGCCAGGTCCGTGCTGTCGAGCGGCAGCCGCGTGGCGATGCCAACGGCGCGTTCGTCGAATCCGAAGAAGCTGAGGTTTTCGGAGTTGGCCGGAAAATCGGGATATTCCTGGATCTCGGTGAACCCGGTGCAGTTGAGCAGGCGGCCGTAGGGATCCGCGCCGACTTGCTGGCCGTGGTAATCGCCGGAGGCGATGCGGGTGTCGTTATCGAGCGCGTTGAAAAAGTCCGAGTTGCACAGGCCGTAACGCGGGGTGCCGGCTTTCTTCACGTTCATCGCGATGCGGACTTTGCCGAGCGTGTCCCGCTGCGTGTTCGCGATGCTCTCGACGGTCTTCTGCGTGAAGTTCGCCGCGACCACCTTGGTGAGCGCGTAATCGACCACGGCCTTGCCGAGCACGTAACCGGCGTTGGAAATGGTTTTCAGATAATTCTGGGAGCGGTCCTGGCTGGCGTCGGCGGTGGCGATCTTGATCGGCACGTCTTTCCAGCCGTCGATCACGATGGACACGTCCGTGAGGAGCGAGCGCGCGCTTTGCGCGTTGTTGCTGTAACCGCTCGCGGCGACGTGGTCGTAGGCCGTCGGCACGGTGGGTAGGTGCGCGATGACGGTCTGGCCAAACTTCACGCGCTCGGCGCTCATGTCGCTCGCGAAAAACTTCAGCGAGGGCACGCGCTGCTTGAACGCGGTGAGCACGTCCGAGAGGATCTCGGAGACGGTCAGCGTCACGCACAGGCGCCCTTCGGCGCTCGGTTTGGAAAGGAGATTGCCAACCAGGAACACGGCGAGCCAGGCGCCAAAGGCGACGGGGACCGTGGGCGTGGCGGCAAAGGTAATCGCGGCCAGCGCGACGCTGACCAGAAATAGGTGATGACGGAATTTCATGGGGACTGGGTTTTGGGGTTCTTGGGTTTTACTTTTTCTTCGCGAGCAGCTCGCGAATTTGGGCGGAGATTTTGAATTTCTCTTTCGGGTCGGTTGTGGCGACGAGTTTCTCGCGCAACTTGGCCACGGGATCCGTCACGGAGCCGCCGGCGGCCGGGTTCGGCGAGGTGGCGGGCAGTGAATCCGCGGGCAATCCCTGGGCGGCGAGGATTTCGCCGGCCTTGCGGTTCGCGGCTTCGAGCTTGGCGGTCAGGTCGGTGATCGTCGCGACGTGCGTGGTGACCTCGGCCCGGGCGGTGTCGCGCTCGGTGGTGAGGGTGGTCACCTGCGCGGTGGCGGTCGTCGCAGACGTCTGCGCGGTGGCCAGCTCGGTCTCGAGGGTGGCGATCCGGGCGGTGGCCTCGGAGAGTTGGGTCTGGGCGGTGAAGTGGGTCTCGGCCTTGTCGACAAAGCCCACCATGCGTTTGATGAAGTCGGGTAGCTGCATTCTGCCAGCGCGCAGCGGTCAACGGGGAGACGCGGATTTCCGGATGGGGAAGGGGGGCTTTATGGAGTGCGGCGGGAAGCGTAGCGCCACGCCGCTTTGGGATGCTTCACCGCCGGGTCAATGCAAAAGCGGTGTCGCCGCTGCGCTCTGCCACCGCACTCCAAATTATTTCAGGAGCGCGACAACGTCGTCCAGGCCGGTGACCACGTCGTCGATCAGGCCCTTCGCAAATGCCTTCTCGCCGGTGAACACTTGGCCTTGCATGTCTTCGCGGCTTACGTTCCCGCTGCGCATGTCGTCGACGTGCGTGTAAAATTTCTCAGCGAGATCGTCCACCTCGCTCTGGAGCAACTCGATTTGGTCTTTGCTCATCGGGATGCCGGGCGCGCCCATGCCTTTGTATTTGCCGCTCGTGATGAGCAGGGGTTTCAAGCCGGCGTCGGCGTATTGTTTGGAGCGGTCCAGCGCGTAGCAGTAAACGCCAATGCTGCCGACCCGGGCGTCGTCGGTCGCAAACACGCCATCCGCGCAGCAGGCCAGAAAGTACGCCTGGCTGCCCATGAGCCCTTCGCAGTGGGAGAGGATGGTTTTCTCGCAGGCGAGGATGCGGTTCTTCACCGCGTTGCCGCCCTGGACCATTCCGCCGGGTGAATCCCAGAGGATGATGCAACCGCGGCAATTCGGGTCGCTCTCCATTTCGTCGAGGTCGGCGAGGATCTCGCTGTAATCCACGCAGCCGCATGCTTTCTCGACTTTGCCCAGGCCGCGCCCGACCGGGCCGCCGACGGGCAGGAACATGATGCCGTCTTCGATCTCCGCCTGGGGGCGCTCGACGGTCTGGCCGAAGATTTCCACGTCGCGATTGGCGGCGTCGAATCTGAGGGGAGACAGGCTGGAAGCCTGTTCCACTCTCTCAACCGAACGGGAGCGGAATTCGAGATAGGCTTCGAAACGGCTGAGCCAGCTCGCGTGCGCGGTGGGCACGATGGCCAGGGGTTCCTGGGTGAGGACGCGATGGATGTCGGGGTAGTGCATGGGATGGGTGGTGGGTGGAGCTTGGGTTGAGGGTTGAGTGGAGCTTTTCGGCGAGTCGCCGAAAAGGGCGGGCGAGTCGCCCGCGCTACCCAATCAAAATGGCGCTGCTCTGCCGTTCACGCCGGTGCCGCTCAGGATCACGGCGCCGCTCGGTTGCAACAGGACGCTGCCGCCGGAGAGCGCGGCGGTGTTCGTGTAAATCGCGGTGCCGGCGTTGTTGTAAACCTTGGCGGTGATGTTTGTGCCGTCGTAATAGACGACGGCGTTTTTTGCGAACGTGTTCGTCCAGCCGGTGGCGGCAATGGTGACGGCGGCGGTGGTGGCGGTGCTGGCAAAGCCGGCCGTGCTGGACACCTTGTCGCCAAAACTCACGAGACCTGTTCCGGTGTGGATTGCGTAATTGGTCTGGCCGGCCGTTTGATCGGCGATTTCCAACCCGATGAAATTCGTCAAACTTCCGCTGCTGGTCGCATGTGCGATGTTGATGCCCATGGCACGACTAACCGAATGACCAGAGCCTACACTCGTGCCGATGTCGATTCCTCGCATCTCTGTGGTCGTGCCTCCGTTCCCGCTAGCGGTCGTACCTAGAAGCGTCGTAGCGATCAAAGGTAGCACGCCTGTCGTGTGCGCTGTCGCCACACTGATATCCAGCGCCTCACCAGCGGGAGGATTACTTCCTGCACTCACCGAATTGATTGTGTTGTGCAGGTAAAGAGGGTAATCGGAATTGACCCCGACAACCGAAACCGACGCGATGCCGGTATCAAATTCCAGGTAGTTGTCTCCCATGTCGAAGGTTTTGTCTTCTGTCGGATCATCAATTTGATCCAAAGTTGGCGCGCCGCTCGGCGCGGCGGAGTGCCAATGCACGCCGTCCGTGGTGGTGAGCACGTCGCCGGCGGTGACGCCGTTCGTGAATGTGAAAATATTTGTCGATCCATCGATTCCGCGGAATTCCACGTTCGAAAGCACGCGCGCCGGCGGCCGGGTCCATTCGCTGGTGACCAGGTCGTCCGCTTGCAGCGCGGCGTCTGTGTCCGGAACGGTCACGGCCAGGTCCGGCAACAGCTCGCCGTTGATGCCGACCACGCCGCGGATGACGAGGGTGTAGGTGCCCGCGGGCACGCGGGTGAAGATGATCACGCCGGCGCTGTCGGTGAGGCCCTGGTTCGCCGTCGGGTCGAGGCGCGCGGTCACGGTGACGGGCTTGAGTTGCACGGCGCGGCCGGCGCGGGCGCAATCGGCGCAGAACCGGGCGAGGTCCACGGTGACGGTGGCGGCGGAGGCGGAGAACGCACCGGGCAACACGAGGGTGAGGAGGCAGATGAGGAGTCGTTTCATTCGGGAACGGGCGCGGGTCAACTTCATTCCAGCAGCAGTAGGGCCAGGAGCTCGTCTTCCTCGATCTGCCTGTGCGTTGCACGCAGACAGGTCTTGCCTTGTTGCTGCGGGTCATAGACCCGCGCTACGCGTGGAAGACGTAGTTTTGGCGGGCGAGTCACAGTGCCGCGCGCGGCAAGGCGCGGCGTGCGGGCGCGGGCATGGGCGGTGCCGGTCAGAGAAGGTAGCGCGAGCGTCTCGACCGCTGCCGGCGGATGGCTGCCGAGGGGCGCGGCCTTCAGGCCGCTTCGTTGTTTCTCGTCAGTGCCACGTTGAAGCGGCGTGAACGCCGCGCTCCTCGCGCTGGAATCTTTGATCTTTACCGAACCGACGCCGACGCTGATCCCGGATGCACCCTCACCCTGGCCCTCTCCCACGATTGGGGCGAGGGGACCTGGTCGCGTGTCTGGCGCTTTCGTCGAGGCTTTGCGCAGTCTGCGGAGGAATGAGCGAAAACCTCCGGACCCACCGCCGCCGCCGAGTGTCGGGGTCGGAGTGGGTACCGGTGTCTCGCCGAGGATCGCGCTGCCTGTGCCCGCGCCGAGCGCAGATGTTCCCGCGCCGGTTCCTGATCCTGTAAATGTGAGGCTTCCGCTCGCGGTGGCTGCGCCGACGCCCGCGCCCGCAGCCGCGTTACCGGTGAACATGAGCGCGCCGGTCGCGCTCGATATCGATGCGGTGCCATTACCTGAGCCGGCACCGGTGAAGATGAGTTTTCCACTGGCGCTCGATATCGCCGCTGTCGCTGTGGTCGCGGCCGTGCCGGTGAAGATGAGCGCGCCGCTCGCTGCACTGGTCGAGACTGTGCCGGTAACCGAGCCTGTGCCCGCGAAGATGAGTTTGGCCGAGGCGGCGCTGGTCCCAGCTATGGCCGCAACCGCGGAGGTGCCGGTGAAAAACAATTTGCCGATCGCGCTCGACGTGGCGGCTGTTCCGGTGACCGCGGATGCGCCGGTGAAGATGAGCTTGGCGCTGGCTGCGGAGGTCGCCGCCGTGGCCGCGGCTGCGGCTGTGCCAGTGAAGATGAGAAGTGCCGAGCTGCTAGCCGTGCCGGCCGTGGCCGTGGCAGCCCCGGTCGCGGTGATCGCTAGGGTCGTCGGATCGGAAAGCCGGACGTCATTCGGATTCCCCTGTCCGGCAAAGAGAAATATGTCGGGCACATTACGAACCCGTGAGAGTGTTCACGGTTGCTCCGACCACGTCAGGCGAGCCGGGCTTATAGGCCAGGATCTTCCACCGCTTCGTCTGTGGTTGGGAAAACCCAACCGGCACGTTCAGGATGTAGTTGCCTGACGCATCCGAAACGGATGAATCCGCAACGGTGTTTTCCGCGCTATCAAAAAGAACAACGCTGCAGCCGCCCAGGGGGTTCCCAGAAGAGTCGCGGGTCGTTCCGGTGATTCTTAGATTGCGCTCCTCGAAATAAGGAAAATTCTCCGCAAATGACTTCACGGGATTGCGCGGCGTGTTCGGAATGCCGGGAATGGTGCCGGGAGATTGCATCCGAGGATCAGTTCCGCGAGAAGATGTAGGCGAAATGGGGCTGAATGCTGTTGCTCCCGGCGGACATCGTGGTGTTGATTTCGACGTTGCTGTTGATGCTCGCGTCAAGATTGGTCACGAGTGTTCCGCCAAAAGGAATAACGCAGCCGGCCCCGTTCGTGCCAATGGTCCCTTGCATGAAGAAACAGCCGATGAGGACCGCCGCTGAGTTCGTTCCCGGCGCGCCGATCACGCGCCATACCAAGTCGGCTTGTAGATACCAGGGAATGTTTGTGCAGGCCGGCATGGCCTGAGCCGGGCTCGCGCCCAGAGCGGTGCCGCCCGTGCCGTATTTCGGCGTAATGATCATCGTGCTGCCAGCCGTTCCGCTGGTGATGATTCCGCCGGCTCGAATCGAGTAAATTTTCCCGGCTTTGGGATCATTGGCGAAGATGGGTGTCCAAGTCGCAGCGACCCAAAGAGGCGTGATTGTGTTGGTGGTGTTCGCCGTAGGTGACGCGACCATCGTGTCCACATACGGCCCGTCCTGGAAGAGTTGTCTGCCCATAGTTTTATTGAGGTAGCGTGTAAGTGAAGCTGCTGACTGAAACCTGGGCGTGCTGCTGGATCGCGACTGAGTTCAAGTTCAGGTCGCAGCCACTCGTGCCCACCGAACCATCCCAAAGAACAGTCGTGCCGTCGGATTTGAGGAGGCGATACCACGCCGCGGTGCCGGTGGCGTCCGCATCGGTGTCGGAGGTGATCGCGGCGGCGGTGATGACGCCGCTCGCGGCCGCGCCGAAGGCGGTCGCGTTCATCGTGAGTTCGGCGAGCAAATTCTGGCCGCTCACCGCAGTCTCAGGCGTGGCCGGTTGCGCGCCGTCGTAAATGCGGAGTTTGCCGGAGTTGGCCAGCGCGGCGAGCGCGTCCAGCTCCGCGTTGCGGGAGACGATGGAGGTCTTGAGGTTGTTGGCCATAAAATTATTCTTCGGTGACTTCGGCGCCGGTCAGTGAGCCGTCCGCTGCGCGTTTGAATTTCACGCTCTTGCGCGAGTTGGGTTTCTCGGTCTCAAGGCGGACGTTGAGTTCCAGCGACTCCGCTTGCGCTTGCGCCTTCGCATTCTGACTCGGCGTCTGCGCGCGTTGCTGCTGTTGCTGCACGATCGGGTTCGGGCTGCGCTGTTCAAGTAGCTCGAGCGCGCGATCGAAGGTCACGTGCGGATGTTTCTTGTTGATCTCCTCGGCGTCGGCGATCGATTGCAGGATCTCTTTCTTCCGCTGCGCATCGATGCCGCGATAGTGCATCCCGTGATTTTTCTGCGCGAGGATGGCCTTGTTGGTCATGCCCATCTTCAGCGATTCCCGGTCCGCCTGGGCGTCGTTGCCGGCGTCCACGCTCAACGGCCGGGGCAACCCGGGCTCGTAACTCATCGCGTCGGCAATGTCGCTGTTGCGCCGGAGGTAACCGGTCTTCATCCCTTTCGCGATCGCGTAGCCGACCGCCCGACGCCAGCGGCGGTAAGCGGTGCATTGGCGCGCCCATATCGATTGGTTCGCCAGGTCGCACAGCAACCGGGTGGGCGCCCGGCCGGTGGAGGTGAGGTCGAGCAGCTCGATGGCCCAACCGATGCTCGCGATCGCGCCGCGGGTCACGCGCGTGATGTAGCCTTCCGTGTTTGGGTGCGGATTTTTGTAGGTGAGCCCGGTGATGGTCTCGCCGTCCGGAGCACTCAGGTAATAGGTCTCGCCGCCGTCGAGTTCTTCGTAACCGACTTTGCGATCGCTGATGCTCCCGCCGTCGATCGGGGTCTGGCCCAGGTCTTCTACTTCCTCGCCTTCGATGACTTCGTTGCCGGTGCCGGCTTCGCCTTCCGCGTTCTGCACCAGGAGGCCTACTGCTGAGGCGCGTTTGATGCCGCGCTGAATGAACGTGTCGATGTCCTGTTTGTTCATCCATTTCAACAGGCTCACCGCGATGCGCGGGATGCCGCGGCCTTGATCGTGCCAGGTGGGTTCGTAGGCCAGGTCCGCGTTGAACGCGCTGATGTCGGAGTAATCGCCGTCGTCGCCCACGATGCGCAGGCCGATGGCGCGGCTGTTCCGGTCGTAAATGACGCCGTCAAAAAGTTTCGCGCCGTCGAACGGGCCGCCGTCCACGGACTCGGCTTTGCGCGAGGAGCCCAGGCCTTGGCCGGAGCTGGAGATCTTGGTGCCGGGATAGAAGGCGACTTGCGGGAAACCGTTGGCCGTTTCGGTGAGGACCATAGCATCGTCGCCGTCCACGTCCCAGGCCATGCCGCTGAGTTTGAGCGAGGTCTTGAAGCCGTATTGCGGGCCGCGCACGTTCGCGTTCGGCATCCATTGGACGTTGATGAAGTTCTCCATCTCTTCGCCCCAGGCCGGGTCGGCGCCGGTGTAGTGCGCGTCCCAGGCGTCGCCCAGTGCCCAATTGTTTTTCGAATCGATGGCGGTCCAGAGTTCGTCAATTTGCGCGAACAACTGGCGCGAGGTGTTCACCAGTTCCCAGCGGTCGTAACTCGAGACGTTCTGTTTGGTGTCGGGCGAGAGCCAGTGCCGCGGGCGATAGGCCCGCGGGTTCGTGCTCGGCGAGGGATACAGGTAATAGGAGACCGGAGAACCGTCCGGACCGAGCAAGCTGGATTTGCGGACCGCGGCGGGCGCCCGGCCGGGAATGGGGGTGAGGGTGGTCATGGGTGGCCCGACCGGCTAGGTCTCGGTGTAGCGCGCGCGGGTGCGGCGGATGCGTTCGGCGTAGGGGTTGTCGTATTCGTCCGGATCGAGTTTCCAGAGCGCGTAGAGCACGCGGCGGATCTCGCGGTCAACGGGGCCACTCCCCTGGAAGCTGCGCATGGTCTGCTGGCCGAGCGCGGTGGTCATGGCCACGGCGCCGGTGGTGGCGCGCTTTTGCAGGCTGTCGAGCAGCACGAGCAATTCGGCGGCGGTTTTCTGCGGGTAATAGTTGACCGGCATTCTGGAAAGCCGGGCGGGTCAACCTGAACGGCGGGAGGGAACAGGGCTGACTGGGACGGCTTTGTATGGATCAAAGCCTCAAAGCTCCTTTTCCTTATTTCGGCGGCAAACGACGCGCGACCGACATTGTTTGGTCGCGGTTCGGGTCCGTGGATAATTATGTGGAACCGTTTTGCGGTTCGTTGGCCATGCTCCTGGGCGCGCCGGAAGAGCGACGAATCGAGACGGTGAACGATGCGAACGGTTTTCTGGTCAATTTTTGGCGAGCCGTTAAAGCGGATCCAGACCAGGTCGCTGCCTGGGCAGATTGGCCAGTGTCGGAGATCGATCTCGAAGCGCGGCACGGTTGGCTGGTCAATCGAGCAGAGCGACTCCGCTGGTCATTGCATGATCCTGATTTCCATGATTGCAAAATGGCAGGGTGGTGGGTCTGGGGTGCTTGCGCGTGGATCGGCGGCGGCTGGTGTCTCGGGAAAGGGCCGTGGGTTTCCAATGGCTCCGAGTTAATCAATTCCCGGCAACTCCCGCACGTCGGCGACGCCGGCCAGGGCATCAACCGGAAACTCCCGCACGTCGGCGACGCCGGCCGGGGCATCAACCGGCAACTCCCGCACGTCGGCGACGCCGGCCGGGGCATCAACCGGCAACAATTCATCGCGGACTGGTTTGCAGCGTTGTCAGCCCGCATCCGTGGGGTGCGGATTGTGTGCGGCGACTGGGCGCGCGTGGTAACCCCGGTGGTCACTACGCGGCATGGGGTGACCGCAGTTTTTCTCGATCCGCCTTACGGCGGCGGCGTCACCAAAGGGATGTATTCGAGCGAGGGTGATGTCGCAAAGGAAGTAAGCGCGTGGTGCGCAGAGAACGGGGACAACCCGGATTTGCGCATCGCCCTCTGCGGCTACGCTGGCGAGCACGAATTGCCCAAACGGTGGACCGTGGTGGATGGCAAAGCAACCAACGGCGGTTACGGGAACCGGGTCGGAAATCAAAATCACAAGCGGGAACGAATCTGGTTCTCGCCCTATTGCGCCAAGCCCTAGGTCTCGCCAGGCGCGAGCTGGCCAGCCACGGCGACGCCAATAATCCCCACGATGGCCATGAACGCCATCAGCATCCCGCCGATGTCCCAGTAATGGTTCGGCCGCGTCTTGCTCACCGGTTTCCAGATCGCCCGCTTCTTCCCGCCTTCATACTCCTCGCTGCGCCGCTCGGAACGCATCTGAGCGAAGTAACTCCATTGATCGGAGTTCGGCACGGTCTCCGGCAACGTGCGAAACTTCGGCACGCCGGCGTCCTGATCGCGCCGCGCCCGCAGCAGATCTTTGCAATGGAGGTTCGACCATTCATACCACGGCGCCCGCGGACCGCGCACCTTCGTTCCCACGTTCACGTCGTAGAATTTTCGGTCTGAATAGAGGCGCCAATCTTTCAGCTCGGGTTTCTTCGGGTGTTTGTGCTGGAACATTTCCTGGCCGCTGCCCTTCAGGCCGGTCCAGCACAGCCAAAGTTTTTTCACCGCTTTGCCCACGCGCACGTTGCCCACGTGCCCGCGCTTCACGCACTCGCGCAGGACCCGGGTCATCTCGTAACCGCAATCCAGGAACACTTGCTGGTCCCGCACTTTCCATAGTTCCTGCACCTTGGCGATCTCGTCGAAACTCTCCGCGGTGCCCCGCGCCAATTCGCGGGCCTCGCCCGAGAGCGCCACGGCGAACACGCTGTAAAAGAATTTCTTCAGGTCGCGCTGGCAGTCCACGAACATCGGTCGGTGCGCTTCCTCGGCCCAGTCGCTCGTCACGTCGTAGGGCTCGTGGATCGTGGCTTTGAATTCGTCCGCCGTGCCGTCGGACCAATGCACGGCGCGGTCCTTCTGATAAAATTCCTGGAGCGGCAGCCGGTAGCCGAGCTCGTCGGCCGCGATCTTCGCCTTGAGATAGCGGACCGCGAGTTCGCCGAACGGGATCCGCATCGAGGCCTCCGCCGGCCAGTGAAACCCCACCTTGCCGGATTCCGCCGCCGGGTTCGTCGCCCGGTAGGTGTAGGAATCGTTGAGCTGCCGGCGGATCGTCGGCGTGTCTTCGATGCGCGCGTCGCAAGCCCAGCACCGGTGATGCGCCGTCCGGGCCACCGCTTCGAAGTTCCAACGGCCGCCGGGCCGTGTGATCTCGCTCGAATCCCAGGAGAGGCCCGCGAATGTGCCGCGCAGTTTGGCGATCGGATGATCCTCACCGCGCAGCCGCGCCAGCTCGAACGGCTGCAGGTAGCCGCAGGCCGGGCAGGCGTAGTTCAACTCGCGCTGGTCCGTCTCCTGATGCACCGACTCGGCGTCCTCGCCTTCGTAGCCGCCCTGGCCGAGGATCAGCACCTTCTTCGTGTCGGGATATTGCCGTGTCCGGAAGATGGCCTGGCGGATGAGACCGTTCGCCCGCGCCATCCAGGCCTCGTCTATAATCACGTAGCGGTAGGAAATTGATTGGACGTTGCCCTCGTTGAGCCCGGCCATGACCAGGTTGCAATGTGCGAACTTGATTTTGGTCTTGGTCTTCTCGCTCCGGTCCACGTCCCTGAGCATTCGCGCGATCGCCGGCACGGATTTGATCAACGGCATCGCCCGTGTCTCCGCGTACAACTTCGCCTTGGGGTCGTCCTCGAAAAGCCAGAGAATGTCGCCGGGGTCGTGCTGGATCCAGTAGGGGACAACGATGTCGGCGATGAGGCTCTTGAGCGTCTGCACCGCCGCGGTGATGGAGACCCAGCGCACCCGCGGGTCCCGGATCGCCTCCAGCGGCTCGGCGATGTGCCGCGCCGTCGCGATGTCGAATTGCCCCTTAACCGCGTACCCCTGCTGCAGATTCAGCGCGCGGGCGTCTTCGTAAATCTCTCCGCGGAAAGGCGCCTGCCAGGCCTGGCTGATGCTATCGGCAAGAAAATCGGTGGCAGGCGGCATTCTGCCAGCCGGCCAATGTCAATCCGTTGGGTCGATGAATGCAAACGGGTCCACTGGCTCTGGAGGTTTGGATTTGGCCGGTTTGGCGCCCGGGCAAATTATTGACGCGTCAACAATTTGACCCGGCGCACCCGGCGCCGGCGCATCGAGCCAGTCCTTGGTGCCGTCCCGGAAGATCGCGCAGATCTCGTCCACCGCCGTGCGTATCCGGTTGAGAATCTCGTGGGTCGTCAGGCCCGCCAGGCTGGGCCCCAACTCCTGCTCGAGCTTGAGCTGCAGGGCGGCCCGCTGGTGCAGCGAGATATTCCGCAGCGCCGGGCCGATCGAATCCTTGGAGATGTATTTCTTCCGAAATTCGGCCAGCTCCTCCTCCTTCATCTCCCTTCTCGCTTTCTTGTATGCGAGTTCCTCCTTCTGCAACTTGTCGTTCTTCTTCTGGAGCAGTTCCCGTTGGTGCTTGATCACCCCGACCAGAACCTTCCCGACCTGGTAGCGGCCTTTGATCGGTGGCGGAAAATAACCCTGCGTCGCCAACTGCCGGTGCCGCCGATCGGTGAGCCCGGTAATCGCGCAGAGCTGCTCGGCCGTGATCGTTCCGTTGGTTTCGGCCGCTGGTTGTGTCTGCGGAGGAGCTTTCGCCATTCACCATCCGACGCCGGTCAATGGCTCAACCGCTGCAGGTTCAGTTCAGCGGCGCCGCAAATTCCGGAGATTGAAACTGAAACGACTTTTTGAAACTCCGCAACCGTGAAAGCCGGCCTAGGTTGGTAACCTGCCGGGGGCCGATCCCCCGTAAAAGATTTCTTCCGCCGGGGTATGCACGGGAAGGCCCCAGGGTAGCGCACAGATTCGATATAGCGCGCTTTGTGTGCGTGAGGCAGGACGGGAAATGATCTTCTGCGGCCTACGGCCAGGCGGTTTTAAGGAAGGAGGACGGGGGTTTTGCTGGTGGCATCGGCCCAGCGTTGGAGCGCCACCGCGACGTAGCCGCGATCAATCTCTATCGCGCGGCATCGTCGGCCGAGTTGCTCGCAGGCGATCAGAGTTGTACCGGAACCGGAGAATGGATCGTAAACGCAGCCCGTCGTGCAATTGCCGATCAGCATCCGAATCCAATCTAGCGGCTTGCTGTGTGAGTGCTCACCGTTTGCATGGGTTTGCGTGATTGGCTGCGCGAAAATATCAGCCAGATGTTTCCCGCGCGGGTCGGGTTTGAATATGTAGCTTCCGCGAGAATTGAAAACCTCGCGCATTTCCCCCGCATCGCCGTAGTGCGCTCCGTCCATGTTGTATGTTTTTACGTCGCCAAACCACAAACACAGTTTGCACTTTTTCAACGGACGCGACGGGGTGAACCAGCAAGACCCGCAGTCCCAAACAAACACCCACGCCGGTTTTCCGAACCTATCAACCATCTCCCCGCAATGCTGCGCATCGGTGAACGCCAATGTGCTCGCCAACGTAACCCTCTGCATTGCCGGAATTGCATTCCATTCAGGATCAAAAACCAGCGCGGAACAATCCCCGACATCCACCCGCGCCACATCTTCAGCGTTCGTCGAGTCGCCGCAAAGCAGCCGATGCTCGCCAAGTTCCCAAAGTTGGCCGCGCGCCGTTTTCCATTTCTTTTGCAACTCGGCGATCTGGTCAATCTGCGGTTCCGCGTCGGCCACTGGCTCCGGCTCGACCACCTTCAAATCGACCAACTCATCGACGCTCAATCCGGTGAGGTCCAAGCCGAGCTCGCCGTCCAGGTCCTCCTTGATGACCTTGGCCAATGCCTCGTCATCGAACTCAGCCATCTGCGGCAATTTGTTATCCGCGATCATGTGCGCGATTTCATCCGCGCGATTGGCGAAGTCCTGAAAATCCACCGGCACGGAAGTCCACCCTTGCGACTTCGCCGTCAGCCAAGCGCCGTGGCCCGTGACGATCAATCCCGTTTGATTCGAGACACAGATCGCTTTGCGCCAGCCCTGGTGCAGTAAAATTTTCGCGTAAAGCTCTAGCTGCTCCTTCGGGTGCTTGTTCGGATTCTCCGGATTCGGCTTCAGCTCCGCGACCGTCACGAGCGCGTCGTGCGCGCAATTGATGGGAGGAGAATCGGTCATGCGGTCAGGCCCAGCTCCTGGGCGATCGGCCGGATCATCTCCCTGAGTTTTTCGCGGCCTTCAGCCGGCCACTCGCCGAGCGGGTGCTTCGCGATGTAAGCGGTCAATTTGCCAATCCGGCTGATCGCCTCGAGGAAGGGAGGAAAACTCTTCGTGTTGCCGTCGGCGACGTCGTTGGGTTCAGCCGTGCACAACGCGAGCGCGGCGCGGAGACTCATGGCCTCGTCGAGTTTTTTCACCTGCCCCCAATTGGCGGCCACGCGCATGTAGGCGTTCGCGGTCCACTGCGTCACGAGCGGACATTGGATGCGCAGCCATTCACTCCACAGTCCATGCGGCATCGAGGCTTTGGCTTTCAGGAGCGCGTAACCTTGCAGCACCACCTCGCACATCCATTCCGAGGCGGCGTTCACCGTTTTGTGGCGATGTTCCTGGAGCGTTTTTTCGCGGTGATTGATCTCACGCGCGAGTTGATAGAGTTGATGTTGGTTGGCGGTTTTTGCGGGGGAGTTTGCGGGGGAGTTTTTCATCGATAGATCAATCCTTCATGTGACCGTTGCGGAGCTTGGGGAAAACGCGTTTGAAATCATCCACCCACCGGCCGAGCGACTGCTTTTTTTTGCCGAAAGCCCGGGCGAGTTCGGTGAGGCTGACCGGGTTCAAATGATCCAGGAACACCCAGCACACGATGATGGCGCGCAGCTTGAGCCCCTCGTCATTTTTCATCCCGTCTTGCCACATCCACTCGACGAGTTGGCGGAACGCGCGCGCGGCCGCCTCCAGGTTTTCCACGGAAACCTCGGCTTCTTTCTCGGGTTCCACATGGAACGCGTTGCGATCGACGGCATCGTAATCGAAGTCGACCGTGCCTTGGGGGTGACCATCTTCATCGAAGGAAAAGAGGGAACTCATTTTTAAGTGTGGATCAAACGGTTCAAGAGGCGGCGTGCAATAATGAGCTGCGTCAACTGGCTCAGTCGCCGCCGCAGAGATAGATGGCGAGGACAACGGACACGACGACGATCAGCAGCAGGCTGGCGAGGTCCTGTTCGAAGGCTGGGATGGGGATGGGCATGGCGGAATATCTCCGGGCGGGCCTGGGAGACGGGACGTGGGTGTTCAATTTATTCCCGACCTCCACACGGCTTCTGCGACTGCGACCAAAACAACACGGCATTGCGCCGGTTAAAAACGAGAAATAGCTAGCCCCGTGCCAATTTCAAAAACCGGAAACCACCATCAATTTTTCATCCGGTTCTGCTGCTGCTGGGTGAACAAGCGGCGCAACTCGCGCAATTCTCGGAGCACCAAATAGCAGCCCACGAACAAACCCACACTCGCCCCGCTCGCGGCGCCGAGCGCATACACCAGGACAAAGATCACCGGCTCGATCACGACGCCCCCTTCCAGATGATCGTTTGCAACCGCTCGCGAACGGCAGACAACCGCTCCGTGGCCTCGGTCAACCGGAGAAAAAAACGATCCCGATCCGCCTCCGATTTCAGGTCCGTGCCGAGGAACTCATCACTCAACTGCGCCAGTATCGCTTGGAGGCGCTGCAGGTCCGCGGCGACATTCAGGTATTCGGCCTCGGTTTCTGGATTGCGATCGCTCATGGAGCGGATGACGCAGACGTCTGCGTGGGGGGCGGCGGCGCGATCCCGGCCAGCGCCTGCAGCTCGGCCAGGCGCGATTTTTCCACCACAAAACAAAGCCCGGCGCGCGTGAACCAGACCCGCTCCGAATACGTCCAGAACGCCTCCTGCGCGTCGCGATTCAGCGCGGAGAAAACCAATCGGCTCACCTGCATCAATCGTTGTTCGGTGCCAATTTTCATAATTTTCCAGCCCGATGCCATGCGTTAAACAGTTTCACCGTATACCACAGATCGGCTCCCCAGCTCACGTCGGGCGTGAACCCCTCCTTGCACCGCGCTTCGCGATCCGCGAGCGCCGCTTCGATGACCTGCGACGGAATCTTGCGCACACAACACATCCGCCAGGCCGCTCCGAACCCCGCCATGTCCTCCGGCCCCACGTGCGCCGCGATCCGCTTCATCAGCTCCGCTTCCTTCGAGCGTTGAAACGTTGAACGTTGAACCGTTTCCTCACTCCCCGATTTGGGGAGCGCCGGTACCGCCGGTACGTTCAACGTTAAACGTTCAACGTTTAAACGTTCCTGCGGGGGAGGGGGTGTGGGGGAGGGGGGCGACGCGGCGCGGCCCGCGGCGGTCCGACCCCCGTCATTTTCGACCCTCGCCCCAATTTGGGGCGACCTTCGTGGCGCGGTGCCCGCCCCAATTTGGGGCGGGCCAACCGCGTCGGGCTGAAGAGATGGGAGAGCGACCCTTTGTTTGCCGGAGCGGCTCTGCCCTATTGCTTGGGCATCAGCCGTTTGTTCCATCATCTCGCCACATTCCGATGGTCGAGCAGGACATGGTGACGGTCCTTCCGTCCCCCGCATTTTCGGGTCGTCTCCCGGCGCCAGGAGGTCTGCTTCCCCCGGCATTTTTTCCGTGCGTTCCCCAAATTGGGGAACGGGAAAATAGCAGCTCGCCCCAATTTGGGGCGACGTCTGGTTCACCCCAATTTGGGGTGCCGCCCCAATTTGGGGCGAGAAGATTTTTTGATCGCGTTTGAGCTGGTTCAAATCCTCCTGAATATCCGCCTTCGGCAACACCACGATCCGCGCCGCAGCCAGCGCCAGCGCCTCGGGCAATCCGGGCGCCTCCGTGCTGATGTCCAGCCTGGATTGATCCGGCCCGCGCTCCCAGGCGGACTCCCACACCGGCCACGGCCGCATCGCCCCGCGCCACAACGCGAACGGCTGCACCAAGATTTTGATACCCTCATCGATCCGCTGCACCACCGCGGCCCGAATCCGCTCGAGATCATTGCAAGCGGCGGCCACGTGCTGCTCGGGGATTCCGGCCCGCACAGCCCACACCAGACGCGATGCCGGGCCGGCATCGCGAAAGGCGGCCGTGACGAGTTTTGCGGCGCGAGGTTTGAGCGGAAAATTCAGGACCTTGGTGAATTCTGGCATTTCGGCCATAAATCAGTGGATTCTACGTCCGGCTGTGCTACGCTTGCAGCGGTCTCCGAACAGAGTCCGCTGGGGCGTCCCGCCGGTCGCCTTCAGTTTTGGGGGTGGTGTATCCACCCCCATTTTTGTGATTGCATCCCGCGCGCGCCGGGCGCGCAACGCCCGCTCAGCGGCCTTGGCAATCTCCGGCTCCTCGGCAAACACCAGCACCCGCAACCAAGTGACCGGCAGCTCCTCCACACGCTCACACTCGCGGAGCCGCTCCACCGTGCTCGCGAATTTTGAGTCCGTATCGATCCGATCCTGGACCGCGCGAAACCCATGCCCCACCGTTCCATGATGGAGACCGAACAACCGCGCAATCCGCGTCAGACTCCAGCCACGGTCCCGAAGCAAAATGAACAACGTCCAGCGCGCATCCACCACCTCGGGGAACTTGCGCCGAAGAAAAAGCTGGGACGCTTGGAGACCGAAGGCATAGGCGACCCGCGATAACTGTTGCTGCGTTATCGCGTCGAGCGACAGGACTGGATTGCGCCGGTTCACACAAGTCTTCGCCAGGGTAGCGCGGGCGACTCGCCCGCTCCGTTCGGCGACTCGCCGAACGGCTCCGCTGCTCGCGGACAGGTGAGGGGACACCCCCCCACCGAAATTCTTTCAGTTGCGTTGCGGCTTCGGCCCTGAGCCCGCAGGGTTGAGCGCAGACAACACCTCGCCCTGCTCCTCATCCTGCGCATCCCGCCGCGCGCACCAATCCCGGAGCGCCTGCTCACCCGTCGCGCCCGTGGCATCCACCACATGCTTGAGCGCGAGCGACAGCCGCGTGATGACAAACATCGGGAACGGATGATGCAACGCGCCGGCCAGATGCCGATTAAATTCCTCGGTGCTCATGACGCCTCCCTGGGTAGCGCGACCGACTCGGTCGCCCTGTTCGGCGACTCGCCGAACAGCTCACCGCCCGCGCCGCCGTAGTTTGAACAGGAGGAAACAGAGGGAACAGAGACCTCCGTTATCTCCGTTTGCTCCTGTTCACCTTTGGGGGCGTTGGACGTTTCACGAGGGCCCCTTCTGACCCGACCGCCCCATTCCCGAAAATGTTTCAACCGCTCCGCGCTGCGGCAAATGTTCGAAGCGATCCCGATCTCCACAGCCAAATCCGCCGCCACTTGCGCGTGGGAAAGCCCGGAGCCGCGATCAAACCCTTTGCAGTAACCGTGCTCCTCATTCGTCGCGGCCCGCAAACAAATCAAAGCGAGACTCGAATTCCGATCGATCACCTTCAGTATGATCTGTCGATCGCTCATATCCGTGTGCGGCACCTGATACCCCTGATCGAGCAACTCATCCTCGTGCCCCTCGCAACACCCCCACTTTGTTTTTTGGAATCGTTTCATGCGGCCGTCTCCGGTTGAGGGACAGGAACAGGAGCAAACGGAGATAACAGAGAATCTGCGTTACCTCTGTTTCCTCCTGTTAGACTTTTAGGCAGGGCCAACTTCCCTTGCTGGACTAATTGCCCCACCAGCCAGATCGCGCGCTCCACGACAGCCGCCTCGAGCGGATCATAATTTTTGGGCACCGGCGCATTCCTCACGTTCGCGGCCATCCAGGTCACGAGCCAGGCCTCCGTCGTGAACCGTCTCCGGCCCACGACGATATTCGGCAACTCCCGCAGCCACGCCTGCGCGGCCCGCGCGGACATGGGGAACAGCCGGGCGAGCGCGTCGGCATCCAGCGGTTTGGCGAGCGGCGCGCCGTGAAATTGGTAGGAGAGCGGAACACTCATGCTCGGGTTTGGAGTTCACGCTTTAGCGTGTCCCTCCGGATTCTGGCCCTCGCTACTTTCAGCACTTCCAGGCGCGCTTGAAGCCATTGGCGCGCGCGCCTAACGTCCTCCGGTGCGATATTGCTCACTCCGGGACGAACTGAGCCGGCTGGAAGCGGCATGGTCAACTCGAACTCTAATTCGCGGATCAGTGCCGTGGACTGAGCAACGTTGGATGGATTTGCACGATAACTGGCGGGCATCCGTTGACGAATGCTGCCGCCACTTCGCGCGGACTGGGGAGTGGATCGTCTTGAGCGACGAGGTCGGCGCCGCAATTTACCCGCGGTTGTTTTGGGCAAAGCACACTGCCCTGCTTTTGACGATGGGAGATTGGAAACACCGCTCTGTAATCCCTTCGATGCACGGCCGCCAGGCCCGCCGCCGGTTCTTGGAATGGGTCCTGGTTGATACGTGGCACCAAGCCGGCCTCTATTGGACTTGGCTGTTTTTCCGGTAGGACTCATCGGTTCATTCACACAGTTCTCGACTGAGTTGCTTTGCCTGTTCGCGACTCAAGGAAAGGGTATTGCCATTGAAAACGGTCAGTTGGCGCGTTCCATTTTTGGAGGCGGTCACGGCATACAAAAGCCGGTCAGTAATCACTTTGCCGATCAAGGTCTTTTCCACCTGCTGGATCTCATCCTGCGGATTCATAGGCTCAAGCACGGCACCGTACGAAGATTCTTCCTCCACAACCGCGGTGGTCTGCGTGCGCACCCGGCCAAACCACCCCTCGCTCTTCGTCACCGTGACGGTGTATTTCATGGCTCAGGCTGCTTTTTTCGTGATGCAGCCCTCGCGCAGTTTTTGGAGACCGAGCCGCGCAGCCATTCGCAGGACAGACGGGAAATCCATCCCGTTCAGCTCTGCGATTTTCGAAAGCTCACGCTCGACACCCTTCTGGAAGCGGACCTGGCGAGGTAAGCCCAACTCCAGGTCGGCGTCTTCCGTGGATTTGCTTTGTTTCTTGCTCATGGTGCTATTTGTAGAAGATTGGAGAAGGTTGTCAATATTTTTCTTGAACAAGTTCAGCATTCCTGCCCTAATAGGCACCGAGATGAAAAAAAAGGAGCCCCTGGCCAATTCCCGACCAGTGCGGCTCTGGAAAGAAGATGATGCTCAAGTGGTGCGGATCGCCCAACTCTTCAAGATGACGGAACAAGAAATCATCCGACGGATCGTGGCCGCGGGCGTAGCCGCGATCAAAGAGCGGGACTACGTCGTCGAGCTGCCCTTCAAGATGAAAGTCGAGACGGCTGGCGCTAATCCCCATCGCAACGCAATCACCGTCATCGAAGATCGACCCAGAAAAGACAAACCCTGACACACAAATGAAAGATCCATTTTTCCGCAACATCGCCATCGGAGGCTTCCTCTTTTTACTCGCCGCCGGCGTACTCGGCGTTTGCGGACTGCGCACCGATGCCAAGCTAGAGCGCGCCTTTCCTACGCCCGCCCAAACGATCACTCCAGCAGTCCAATTCAGTGCACAGAAGCCGCAGCAGCCGTCGCACCCGCAGCCGTCGCACTTACCAGCGTGGATGAAGGAGGCAGCTGCGCGAGCCGAGCAAAACTTGAAGCTAGCGGCCGAAGGGAAGGTCCGAGTTGGAATGACCGATGACTCGGTTCGTCAGGCGTGGGGCGCTCCTGATAGGATTAATCGCACCAGGCTCCGTGGACTGGTTCGCGAACAATGGGTTTACCGCGACCAATATGTTTACCTAGAAAACGACGTGGTCACCTCCATCCAGACATTGAACGCTAGTAACTAGACCCGCCGAGCCGGAGCTTCGCGGCGGCGGAGCCACATGAGCGTCATACCCATTTTACGAGCCCCGGGCCTGCGCATCAGCGTCTGCCCGAATCCATCGCGCAAAGGCGGCAAAATTTACGGCGGCTGGCAAGTGCGCGAATCCGTGCGCGGCAGTTCCATCATACGCCGCACATTTTCAGCGGCCGCCACAGGCAAAGACCGCAAAGACGCGAAGGACGTGGCCCTCAAGTTCGCCCGGGACCGCGCGAAAGTTTTGATCGGGCAAGCCACACTGTTGCCCCGCGAAGACCTGTTGCGCTTCCGGGCCGCGCTGGTGAACCTATATGGAACCGGTGTGAACGTCGAACAAGCCACGGCGGAGTATGCCCTCGCCAAACGCGAGCTGGCCGGATTGCCGGCATCCCTCGTGGACGCCGCCCGCTTCTATCGCGCGCACCACCGCGGCGACTGCCAGAAAACCGTCGCCCAAGTCGTGGAGGAACTCCTCGATCGGCGCCGCAAAGAGAATGCCAGCGCCGTCCACGTGCGCGACCTGGAAAACCGCCTCACCCGGTTCGCCGGCGATCTGCAATGTCCCATTAACGCGCTGAACGCCCCCGTGATCCAGACCTGGATCGATGGCCTGAAGGACCTGAGCAATCGGACGCTGAAAAATTACCTGGCAGCCATCAGCAACCTGGTTGGGTTCGCCAAAACGAAAAGCTATTTGCCGGCCGACTGGAGCGAACTGGACCGGCTCGACAGAATCAAAGTGGGTTCACAACCCATCGAGATATTCACCCCCACAGAGATGCTGCACCTACTCCAGCATGCGAAAGACACCGTGCTGCCCGTATTGGTGCTGGGCGGCTTCGCGGGATTGCGCCCCAGTGAAACCCTCCAAATGACGTGGGAAAGAATCGACTGGCAACAGAACAGTCTCATCGCCGACGGCAAGACCGGGCCGCGTCGAGTGCCGATGGAACCGAACCTGCGCGCCTGGCTGGAGCCGTTGCGCGGCGCCGGCCCCATCGTGACCATCAGCGAAGCGGCGATCTCGAACCAGTTTACGCGGACCGTGACGCGCGCGAACAAAGCCCTCGCGCGCGAACGGATCAACCTGAACCTCGCGTGGAAACACAACGCGCCGCGCCATTCCTGCGTAAGCTACTGGTCGCGGATCCATAAGAACCCTTATGAAGTCTCGTCCTGGACGGGCCACAGCGCAGCGACGATGAAAAAATACTATTGCAACCAGACCGTGACCGACGAAGCGGCGCGGGCCTGGTTCGCGATCATGCCGGAGACAAAAGCCGTGCAACTCTCACTTTTCACGGGACTCCAGACAACGGCTGGAGCCCCGGAAAGCTGTCCGGAATTTGTCCGGAAGGAGGCCTCGTGAGTGAAAAACAAGGCGAAGGCGTAGTGCCGGTGGCGGGACTTGAACCCGCCGCCCGTTCCACGCCTACCGCCGATTCCCGCGCCAATTCGAAGGTTCACGCCGAGCCGGCACGCCCAGGGAAACCGATTTTGCCCGGAATCTGCCCGGAAATCCTGCCGGCCGAGGACCGCGCCGGCCGTGCGGCGATCGCCATCCCGATCCGGTTGCCTTCGGCTTCGGCATCCTCGCGCAGACGTCTGCGTCGATCGTCCCCTGGACTGATTTTGTCCGATCCGGGGCCTGGCTTTCCTCGCGCCCGGGCCGCGCGGATCGGGCTCCTCCTTTCCCGAACGCTGCTTAAAGAAAGGTCCGCATGAACACACACCCCCACCCCCAAACCCAACCCCAACCCCCGTCCCAAACCCCCATCAGCGCGAAGTTGAGCGAGCCCGCCAAGCTGCTCTTTTGGCTCGCCGCAAAATCCCACACGCTCGCCGATCAGTTCGGCATCGAAGTCCGCGAGGAACAATGCTTCCGCTGCGGCTCGTGCCGCGCGGACATCCCCCGCGCCGAGCAAGATTGTCCGAAGTGCGGTTCGAAAGTCGCCGTGGCCACCGGCGACGTGCGGGAGAGGATGAAGTTCCTGCCGCGGCCGCGGCCGTGGCTCACAGCGCATCAGACGCACCCGAATGAGTTGACCTTCGATCCGGATCTCTACGCCGAGACGCTCCATCAGTGCAGTGACGGCGAAAATTATATGCGGTTGTTCATCCTCAATGTGTGGAACCCGAGTTATGCGCGGACGAAAGGCTGGACGTTTGACCTGTTCGCGGCCACGCGCTTGCTCGATCAAAATAATCTGGAGGCGATCGGGGAGATCATCCGGCATCCGACCTGGCCATGAGCGGAAGGAGCAGACGCCCTCCGTGTGAATCCGTGTAATCCGTGTCCAAAAACGAAAGGTAATCCATGAATCAACTGATGAAGACCGGCGAAATAGAAACCTCAAAAACTCCAGGCCTGTCTGCCCCCCAGGCAGGCGTGCGCGGGGATGGGCAATGGACCATTGGTGATGCAGCCCAAAACACCAAACACCAAACACCAAACACCAGAGAAACTCCAAAGGTTCAAACTCCAAACTCCGATGCGGTCGCGCGCGCCGCGATGCTGCCGTCGCCGCCCGACCGGCTGAAGCCGGGACTCCAACCCAGCGCGGTCCCCGCGCCGGACAGGCTGAAGCCTGAACTCCCACTCCAGCCCAGCGCGAGTGAGAGTAAGAGCGGGCATACGACCGTCACGTGGATGCCGATCCAGGTGATCGCGCCGAGCAAGACCAATCCGCGGCGCACGTTTGATCCCGCCAAACTGAAGGAGCTCGCCGAGAGCGTGAAACTGCACGGTGTCCTGCAGCCGCTCCTCCTCCGGCCACTCGGGCCCTGGGCGAAGAACTTGATCCCGGGCGCCGAGTTGCTCGACGCCATGCGGCGGATGATGACAGGGGAGCGGAATCGGTTCGCTCCGGACGAACCGCTGTTCGAGATCGTCGTCGGCGAACGGCGCTGGCGCGCGGCGACGATGGCGGACCTGAAGGAAATCCCGGCGATCGTCCGCATCCTGGATGACAAGACCGTGCTCGAAATCCAGGTCATCGAGAATTTGCAGCGGGACGACCTCACGCCCATGGAAGAGGCCGAAGGGTACGAGCGCCTCATCAAACAGCACGGCTACACCGCCGCGCGCATCGCCGAGAAGATCAGCCTGAGCAAAGAGTATGTCTATGCGCGGGTGAAGCTGACGAATCTGTGCCCGGAGGGCCGGGCGGCGCTCGCCCAGGGCCACCTCACCACGGAGGTCGCGCTGTTGCTGGCCCGGCTGCCGACCCGGGAGCTGCAGGAGGATGTGCTCGAGGAGGAGCCGATCGCCGGCGATGACCGCAATGGGCCGATGCCGGTGAAGCGGGTGCGCGAGTTGTTGCACCGGGAATACATGCTGCACTTGAAAACGGCCGCGTGGGACCTGGCGGATGCCGCGCTCTATCCGCCGGCCGGCCCGTGCAGCTCGTGCCCCAAGCGCACGATCAACGCGCGCGAGTTGTTCCCCGATGTGGGCAACGCAGACATCTGCACGGATCCCCGCTGCTTCAGGGGGAAACGGGAGGCCTGGGGGACACGCCAGCTCGCCGCGGCGCGCCTGGCCGGGCAGGAGGTGTTCGACGGGAAGGCGGCGGAGAAATTGTTCAGCACGTATTCATGGGAGAAAAACAGGCTGAAGGACGCCCGCTTCATCGATCTCTCGGATCGATGCGAGGCGCTCGGCTACGAGCACAAGCAGCATTGGAAGGGGACGCTGGGCCAGGGCTGTCCGAAACCGATCGTGGCGCTGGATCCGGAGGGGAAGGTGCGCGAGTTGTTGCGGCGGGACGATGCGCTCAAGGCGCTCAAGCAAGCGGGTAAGAAGCCGAAGGCGGCGACGACGTCGACCCGGGCTAATGATCGCTACGCCCAAGAACAGCGCGAGCGGACGAAAAACAAACAGCGTCTGGCGTCGATCGCGCAGACGGCTGTCACGGCCGCGTTGCCCAAGGCAACGTCACTGGCGCTGGACCCGACGGCCACGCGCCACGAACAATTCTGGCGGTTGATGGCCCGGGCGGCTTATGACCGCACCGACATCGACACGCACGCCTTCATCGCCAAACGGCGCGGGCTCGCCGCGGTGCAGACCAAGGCGCGCGATGCGCTGCAGAAATGGCTCAAGGGCGATCCGAGTCCGGAAGAGTGCGAGGCGTTTGTCATCGAGTGCCTGGTGGGGGCGCGCTGGTGGGGCAGTTGGAGCTATGCGACGACGTCATTCGGCAAGGAGTTCAAGGAGTTCTGCGCGTTGGCGAAGGTGGACCTGGAATCGCTGGCCAAACAAAAGCCAACGAAGAAGACCAAAGCACACGGGCGGGTCGCCCGTGCCACCAAGTAAGCATGGGCGAGATCACGAGACATCCGTTGTGCTGGCCGGACAATGTGGCCCGCCGCGCGCCGCAGCAACGCGGGGTGCCAAAGTTCGAGCCGAAAACTCTGCCGTTTTCCATTGGCTTCGTTCTGGCGGAGATCAATCGGCTGAACAATCGGCCGCATGACGCGGAGGACGATCGCGTGATCATCTCGCTCAACGTGCCGTTCAAGAAATCGGGCGGACGAATTGATGGGCCTGAACCGAAGGACCCGGCGGCCGCCGTTTATTTCAAACTGGATTTCATGCTGTCGGGAAAGAGGGTCGAGCGCCACGTGGTCCTCACGTGCGATCGCTGGATCAAGGTGTCGTGGAATCTCTACGCGATCGGGAAGGACATCGAGGCGCAGCGCGCACGGGAGCGTTGGGGTTGCACGAACATCGAGCAATCCTTCCGCGGTTACCTGGCCATTCCCGAGCGGACCGGCGGCGGCGCCTGGTGGGATATCCTGAAGGTGAATCCGGACGCCGGGCAAAAGGAAATTGAGACGGCGTTCAATCGGCTGGCCAAGGTCACGCATCCGGACGTGGGCGGCGATCACGAATCCTGGGTCCGGCTCAAAGAGGCCTACGACCAGGCGCTGGCGAGGTTCAAGTGAATCCGCTTTGGTCAAAGGCCGACGTCGCGGCGGAGCGCGAGTATCGCTTCACCGAACGGCTCGGGCTGTTGTGCGGAGCGGACGCGGTCCCGCTCCACCACTTCGCCGTCGAGCTCGCCGGCGCCGAGGTCCGGGCATGGGAACGGGAGATGGCGTTTGCGCCGGCTACTCCGGACCAAAAATCGGGGCAGATGACGATGCTGTGAGACGCGGATTACACGGATGAACACGGACTACAGGCATCAGGTGCACACGGGCAATGCGCTCGTGGACGCTTTTTTTGCGGAACTGGACGCGCGCCTGGCGCCAGGCGACACGCGCGTGAGTGACGCGCAAAAGATCCTGCTCCGCAAAGCGCGGCCGGAATTGGCGCGGGCCGCCCTGGCGGATCCGGATAATTTCGCGCGCGAGTTCGGCGAGGCGATGCGGAGCCTGCAGGGGTTGGGCTGGGGGTAATGAAACCCACTCTCCATCACGATAATTATGTGTTGACAATATCCCCCAATCTACGAAACTGTCCCTGTCAGATGAAACTGACAATCGCCCCGGCGAATCCGGGAACAGACAACACTGAGACAAAATGAAATTCAAACTTCTTACCGAACAAGCCCAGGACTGGACAGGCAAAGCCACGCCTGGCGCATGGAAACAGGCCGTGTCCTATCACGTCGAAGCAGCCGACGCAACCGCCGCACTGGCCATTTTCCGGCGTCAGATTCTCTGGCTGACTCCTGAAATGAATCTGCGGTGCGAGCCGGCGACCGGGCCCAGCCTCGGTGCTCAACTCTGGGAACCCTGTCAGCAGTGCGGTCAGGAGCCAAGCTACGCCCAGGCCAATGGCCATTTCTGCGCTGCATGTGCTGCGAAACACGACCATCCACGCATCTCAACCAGAATCCCTTATCACTCGGTGGAACCCGACGAAAATGACTAAATCAGAAATCTGGCGCCAGGCGCTCCGTGTGGCGATCAAATGTGAAAACGCCAACGCGGTCGAAATTTCTACCGCAATGGAGGCGATCGGCAAACGTTCGCCGATTGTTGAAGTGCGGGTTGCCCGCGCTCTTAGCAAGGCGATGGCGTATGGCGGCATGGATCGTCTCAGCGAGGACGAAAAACAACTACTGATCGAAACCGTGGAGGACCTCAACAACCCCGCTGGCCGTCTGCCGACGGGAGATACCCCCGCTGGCGGACACATTCACTTGCGCGTTACGATGGAACGCAAAAACCGCTACGTGCGCGCAGCCAGGAAACGCAAAATGAAACTGAGCGAATGGATGACGGAGACGTGCGACAACGCTCGAAGTGAACCACGACGGACCACTGACCTATGAATGACCCGAACCCTACGGCAAAACTCGCGGGCAATCCCGGCGTTGGTTCCAGTGAGATTGTTCGGCGGCGCCGGTCGCAAGGCGAACTGATCAATGGACTGAAGCAGTTCATGGCCGGCGAAACGTATCGCACATTGGATGCTATCGAGCAATCCCGGCTCAACCGCGTGCTCGATGCGATGACGCGAAAGGCTCGCCACGCAGGCCTGAAGCCGCCGACCAAGCTCAGCGACCGGAGGCGAAATGAGACACGAGATATTTGATGAACGGGGCGCGTTGTCCTACAAAGTGAACGATGGACAACCGGAGAGCAAGCCTCCGGTTCGTCTGCAGCGCGTGGTTCTGCCGCAACCGGACGAACCGTGTCCTCTGTGCGAAGCTAAGGGCCGTCGCATAATTCTGACTTTTGAATACGATCCGCAGTACATCGAAGTTGAGTGCTGTGATTGTCTGGGAACAGGACGTCGCCCGGTGCGGCAGAACGACCAAGCTCAGCGACCGGGACGCTGAGCTAAGCATTAAACCCGCGGCGAAACCCGGTTCGCTGCAGCGCATGGTTAGGACATTATGAAATCAAACTTCTCGCTCTGGGGACCGCAAGAGATCAATGGGGTCAGGCGGTGGGGTGTGAACGAAAAGCGACTCGGCGGAACCTATACAGCCGGGCCGCACAATGGTTTTGATAACCGGGCCGATGCGGTCCGACTGCTGGCGGAAAAACGGCAAGAGGAACGCGACCGAGAGGAAGAACTTGCATACTCAAGAGCCAATCGCGCGAGGTCCTAACGATAAAGCTGACCGACCCGGATGAGCGCCGCCCAAACTCTGCTATTTCCAGAAGCCGCTGACCGGCGCTCATCCGGGTTCGGTCCAGCGCCTTGTTCGGCTTCTGTGCTGGACGCTTGCTGCGGGAGTCGGATGTTCTGGTTCGACCGCAAAGACCCGCGCGCGCTGTTCGTGGACATCCGCCGCGAAACCTATCTGGCCGCTGACTGCTCGGTGAAAAACGGTGAGCGTGAAATAGTCGTCAATCCCGACATCCTAGCCGATTTCACGGCGCTCCCGTTTCCAGACAATCACTTCTGGCACGTCATCTTCGACCCGCCGCACATCCAGAGAAACGGCGACACGAGCTGGATTCTCAAAAAATATGGAGTGCTCCGTGGAAACTGGCGCGAGATGATAAGCAAGGGCTTCGGTGAATGCTTCCGCGTCCTACGTCCGAACGGCACGCTTGTTTTCAAGTGGAACGAGGACGAGGTGAGCGTGAAAGAAATCCTCGCGCTGACTGCCGAAAAGCCGCTCTACGGCAGCCGCTACGGGAAGCACTTCAAATCACACTGGATCGTGTTCCAGAAGCCGAACGCAAAGCTCACCGACGCCGGGCCAGAGACGCTATGACTTCAACTCAAAACGCATCCCCGGCGTTCGGTGCAGCGCAATGTTCTACCGCGCACATTGTCGCTCTCTCCGGCGGCAAGGACTCGACCGCTATGGCTCTCCGACTTGCTGAGTCTGAACCACGCGACTACAGCTACGTCGTGACGCCAACAGGCCAAGAACTGCCGGAAATGCAGGAGCATTGGAAGCGGCTGTCGTGTCTGCTTGGTAGGAAACTCGTGAAACTCCAAGGGCCAACGATGGAAGAACTGGTGATGAAATGGAACGCGCTTCCGAACTGGCGAATGCGTTGGTGTACCAAGGAGATCAAAATTAAGCCCTTCATGTCGTATGTCTCGGCGATGGTGCCAGCGGTCGTTTACATTGGATTGCGCGCCGATGAAGTCGGGGAAGACGCACGAGAAGGAACAAACTGGAAGGGTGTCGAGGGAGTAACGCAAGACTCCCCTCTCGTCCGATGGGGCTGGGGTATCTCTCGCGTGATCCAATATCTCAGTGACTGCGGCGTTGCCATTCCAGAGCGCACCGATTGCGATATGTGCTTTTTCCAACGAGTGTCCGAATGGTGGCGGCTCTGGCATCTGCACCGGGAGAGATTCGAGAAAGCGGCAGAATGGGAAACAATAACCGGCCACACGTTGCGAACCGAGAAGCCTGGTCCGTGGCCAACCAGCCTGCGCGAACTTGGAAAACGATTTGAGGCGGGATACGTCCCCAAGGGCGCAGACCAGCTAAACATGCGATTCGACATTGCGGAGCGGAAAACCATGTGTGCCTGGTGTGCGCGGTAGAACGCTCCGGATCAGCGACCCGGCGCATCGCGGCCATGACTTCGACCGAGACGGCTCCGCCGGGTTCGCTGCATCCGGTGGTTGGGCGGACAACATTGCAAAGACTGACCTATGCCTTACGAGGGTAACGCAAGCGACGGGAAACATTACTGGCTCACACCTCCGGATCTCATGGAGATGTTGCGAGCGGAGTTCGCATTCGACTTTGACCCGTGCCCGTATCCCAGGCCGGACGGATTCGACGGGCTGACTGTCGAATGGGGGCAATCAAATTTCGTGAACCCGCCTTTCAAGGGGCCAACCGCATGGGTGCGGAAAGCCATTGCCGAGCGGCAGAAAGGCAAGCGCGTCGTGTTCGTGTTTCCGGTGGACAAATGGGTGCTGATGATGCTCGAAGCGGGCGCGAGGGTGCGCAATCTCCGGGACGTGCGTTGGTGCTCAATTGAAGATGGGCAACCGGGAAAAGGAACTGGGCGACATATCGCTTGCTTCGTTCTGGATCCAGCAAGCGAGAGTCCGCCCAACACTAGAATATGAGTAGCCGCGTACAGTCCGGAAAATTATTTGCCAATCGCAAGGCTCGACGCGAACGGATGTTGCGGAAATTGGCGAACATGCGCGCAGCAAAAGCTCGGCTCCGACAGGAACGGATTGCCGCCGGCTTGCTCGATCGCGAACCGAAACTGGTGCGCTGGTTCCCGCTCGAACTCGGCGTGCGCGACAAGGCCTCCGGCGAGGTCGCCTGGACGGACCTGCGCTCGATCCGCGACGCCGCCCGCCGGCTGGGCGTCGTGTTGAAATTTTATCAGCCCGGCCTGCCTGCGCCGCCTCCTGTTCCCTCTGTTCAAAAGCCCCGCTGGGGCTACACTGCGCCGGACGGGGCGCTGCTCTGAGCGGAGGTCACGCGACTTCCTCCGCGCTCGGAGGGCGTCCGCAAATGCGCGCGGGTGACAGCCGCACAAACCAAAAAGCCCTGCTGACGCGGTGCTGGAGGTCGTGGACCCCCGCGCGCGCACAACCTTACGGGTGGCACAGGCGACTCGCCTGTTATCATCGGCGACTCGCCGATGATTTGTGGCGCGTGCGGTGCCTCATGCTTTTGGGCGAGTCGCCCAAAAGATCGGGCGGGTCGCCCGATCTACCCTCAATACTTCGTGGTATCGTCCGGGAGGCCGTGGAGGATCAGCGCCGCCAGAAAACCAAACGCGATGATTGCGGGGATGATCCAGGCTTCGTTCATTGGGTGAGGTAGAAAAGCAGGAGGCACACTATCCAGTTGCGCAGGCGCATTTGGCGGGCTGTGTATTCGATCAGGTCCCGCGGGTCGTAGGGGCGGAGGGTGGGCAGTTTAATTTTTACAGGAGGAAACAGAGAGAACGGAGATCGAGCCTCTGTTGGCTCCGTTTGCTCCTGTTCAGATTCTCCGGTCATTTGGCGGCGTCGTCCTCGATCGGGGGCAATGGGCTTTGCTTCAAGTAACTCATCGCGCCAAAAAATCCGGAGGCCAGGAACACGGCGATGAGTTGCTTGAGGTCGAGCGCGGCGATCGGCACACCCACGGAATCGGCCAGCGCAATGCCCGCGCCGGCCGTCACGGCCGTCGCGCCGCCGGTGATGAAGTGCGCCAGCAATGCGCGCAGCCAGTCGCGGGTGGATTTGGGGAGGGCCATAGTGCAGTGATCAGTAATCAGTGGGGGCAGTGATCAGTGGGGAACGGCGCTGAGGATCGCGGCGACGTGCCGGAGGATCTCCACGGTGTTCGTGCTCGAGCTGTTCTCGGTCAGGCCGGCCAGCGTCAGGCCCTGGGTTTTGTCCGTGGTGCTGGCGCGGAGTTTGGCCAGGTCCGAGTGCGCATCCCAAAAAGTGGTCACGGCGATTTTGGTGACGCGCTGCGTCCCGTCGGGCGCGGTCTCCACCTGGCGACTCGAGAGATGCGCGCAGCCGCTTGCGGCCGCGAACAGGCTCAAGAGACACAAAAGAGAAGTTCGCTTCATCAGGATTGGGGGGGAGTCAACAGAGGGGTTCCTGGCGCGGTGGCTCCGGTCGTTTCGGTCCCGCGCCAGGTGCGTCCGCTGAAACGCCAGCGGATCTGATTTTTAACCGCAGAGAACGCAGAGAGCGGACCGCCTAAAGGCGGAACGCCAACTTCTTTGCGTTCTTTGCGGCTATTCCTCCCGGTCGGATTGGCCGCGACGCCAGGCGTTAATCAACTTCACGGCGGTGTAGGCGATCATCACGAGGTACAGGATGAACTGCAAAAACTCGTTCACGCCGGCGAGGCTCGCGCTGATGGCGCCAATCGCGCCGGTAAACACTTTCAACGGCTCGGGGGTGGCGTGGATGGCGGCGGCAATGGACATTTACATTTCCGCCAAACGGGGAGCGTCAACGCATCGGAGCAGAGTTCTCGGCGGGTCGCCGAGAAGGACAGGCGAGTCGCCTGTGCTACCCTTACTGCACATCCGCGTCCACCTCGAATCGGGTCGCTCCGACCACCCAGGTGACGCTTGCGTGATTGGTTTTGGTCGCGGTGAGGCCATTGTAAATCCGGCCGGTAATTCCACCCGAGGCCACATCGATGCTGTAGGTCGTGGACGCGCCTGTGACTAGAATGCAGTCGCGCAAAATAATTTTCGGAGTGCCGCTAACTCTGGAGAGGCAACTGTACCCGGCGGTGTTGCTGACGTTTTCAACGCGCACATGGTCCAGGGTGATTTTGCCGGTGCCATCGACTCGAATGACAGCATCGAAGGCGCCTTCGATGGTGCCGTTGCGCAATTTGGTGTAGCCAGTCGCGTTGTAGGTTTGCAGGGCCTGGACGC
>Ga0307299_10000023_pt1 | contig 44313 bp, 41 predicted proteins | sample ER_DNA_159_FD_194466 | JGI IMG/M metagenome (GOLD analysis project Ga0307299, IMG submission 194466) | Bulk soil microbial communities from the East River watershed near Crested Butte, Colorado, United States - ER_DNA_159 | ecosystem: Environmental > Terrestrial > Soil > Floodplain | place... | reverse complement strand
GTGGCCGAGTACGACCGAAAGCACTCGGACGTGACCGTCAAGGTCGTCGGCGGCATCAACGACGACAAGATCACCGCCGCGATCCGCAGCGGCAAGGTGCCGGACGTCGTCAGCTCGTTCACATCGGCGAACGTCGGCAGCTACTGCAACTCGGGTGCGTGGATCGACCTGAAACCGTTCCTGTCGAAGGACAAGATCGACGTCAACATGTTCCCGAAGACGTCGCAGTACTACACGCAGTACAAGGGCAAGCGGTGTGCCTTGCCGCTGCTCGCCGACGTCTACGGCTTCTACTACAACAAGAAGATGTTCAAGGCGGCCGGGCTCACGAGCCCACCGAAGACGATGTCGCAGCTCACCGCGTACGCAAAGAAGCTGACGAAGAAGAACTCGGACGGCTCGATCAAGGTCGCTGGGTACAACCCCTTCCTCGGTTTCTACGCAGGCAATGCCCCCGACCTGAGTGCCTACGCGCCGCTCTTCGGCGCCAAGTACGTGGACGGAGGTGGCAAGTCGATGATCTCGCGGGATCCGGCCTGGAACCGGATGATGAAATGGCAGAAGAGCCTTGTCGACTGGTACGGCTACAAGAAGCTCCAGAAGTTCAACGCGGGAGCGGCGGACGAATTCTCCGCGTCCCACGCGTTCGAGATCGGCAAGCTCGCGATGATGATCGACGGCGAGTGGCGGGTGGCGTTCATCGGACGCGAGCATCCGTCGCTCGACTACGGCACGGCGCCCGCGCCGGTCGACGATGCCCATCCCGAGCTCTATGGGGCTGGTTACGTGAACGGCACGATCATCGGCATCCCGAAGGGCGTGAAGAACAAGGACGAGGCGTGGGCACTGGTCAAGTACCTGACGACCGACAGCCACGCGCTGGCGATCTTCTCGAACGGCGTGCGCAACGTTCCGACGACGAAGGCATCGCTATCGTCGAAGGACATCAAGCCGGACGCGCACTTCAAGACGTTCCTGAAGATCTTCGCGAACCCCAACTCGAAGACCACGCCGATCACGGCGGCCGGAAACGCGTACGGATCGCTGATCCAGGCGTTTGCGGTCAAGTATCAGGCAGGTCACGGAGGCGACCTGTCGGGCGGCCTGAAGAAGCTCGACAAGCAGATCGACGCCCAACTGAAGCAGGCACAGGCGGGCGGAGTGCCGTAATGGTGAGCGTCGTTACGGCTGCTGCTGTACCGACCTCGGGGCGCGCGGGCTTTGCCCGCGCGCCCCTTTCCAAATGACCGAGATAACCGTTCCGGCGGCCCGCGCACAACCGGTCGACCGGACGCGGGCGAAGCGAAAGGCGGCCTGGCGTCGACGTCGCCTCGTCCTGCTGCTGATGGCGCCGTGGCTGATCGGCTTCTCGGTCTTCTTCGGTTACCCGCTCGTGATGAGCGTCTACCTGTCGTTCACGCATTACGACCTGCTGTCTTCGCCGAAGTGGATCGGCACCGCGAACTACCGGTACCTCTTCACCCAGGACTCCCAGGTCGGAGGGGCGGTGAAGAACACCCTCTGGATCATCGCGGTCATGGTCCCGTTGCAGGTCATCTTCGCCTTCGGCGTCGCCACGATGCTCGCGCGCGCGCGGCGCGGCGTGGGCTTCTTCCGGACGATCTTCTATCTCCCGGCGCTCGCGCCGCCCGTCGCCGCAACTCTCGCGTTCGTCTACATCCTCAACCCCGCGACGGGGCCGGTGAACATCCTGCTCCAGCACCTTGGCATCGACGGCCCCCTCTGGTTCCAGTCGCCGGGGTGGTCCAAGCCGTCACTGACGATCCTGGGCCTCTGGGGCGTCGGGAACATCATGATCATCTTTCTCGCCGCCGTCCTCGACGTCCCGAGACACCTGTACGAGTCGGCGGAACTCGACGGTGCAGGCCCGTTCCAGCGCATGCGCTGGGTGACCCTGCCGACGATCAGCCCGGTGATCCTCTTCTCGGTCGTGATCGGGGTCATCGCCGGCCTGCAGTACTTCACGCAGGCCTATGTCGCGGCGAACGTCGCGTCGGGCCAGGCCTCCCAGGCCGGTGATCAGACCGTCAACAACCTCGGCTATCCGGAAGCCTCGACGCTGTTCTATCCGGTGTTGCTCTACCAGCACGGATTCCGCTACTTCAACATGGGCTACGCCTCGGCGATGTCCGTGATGTTGCTGCTCGTCGCTTTCACGGTCACCGTCCTGATCATTCGCAACTCCCGGCGCTGGGTGCACTACGTGGGGGCGGCCAAGTGAGCAGCGCCACGGTTCCCGCTGCGACTGCTTTGACGAGGCGAAAGCCTCCGGCCGCCGTACGGAGGCGCCGCTTCCTGCTGGCCGTGGCGAACCACAGCCTGCTCATCGTCGCGGCCATCGCCTTCCTGGCGCCGTTCGTGTTCATCGCACTGACCGCGCTGATGACGAACAGCCAGGCGCTGTCCTCGCACATCTGGCCGCATCCGTTCCGCTGGCAGAACTTCGTGGACGTGTTCCACCAGGCGCCGATCTGGCGCTGGGCCCTGAACACGATGATCTACGCGTGTCTCGCCACCCTCGGCGTGCTGGTGTCGAGCATTCCTGTTGCGTATGCGCTGTCTCGCATCCGCTGGCGTGGGCGCAACGTCGCTTTCGGGCTCGTCCTGATCGCGCTGATGTTGCCGCCCGTGGTGTCGGTCGTGCCGCTGTACGTCATGTGGGCGAAGCTGGGCCTCGTCGGCGGTCTCGGGCCGCTCATCATCCCCAACTGGTTCGGGGACGCCTTCTCGATCTTCCTGCTCCGCCAATTCTTCATGACGATCCCCGAGGAGTACCTCGACGCCGCCCGTGTCGACGGTTGCGGCGAGCTACGCATTCTCGGCACGGTCGTCCTCCGGCTCGCGAAGCCCGCGATCGCCGCGGTTGCGCTCTTCTCGTTCCTGTACACGTTCAACGACTTCTTCCTGCCGCTGCTGTACACGCGCGAGAACCCAAGCAGCTGGGTGCTCCAGATCGGCCTCTCTGAGTTCCGCTCGCTGCACCAGGTCCAGTGGAACCTGACGATGGCCGCGACGCTCCTCGTGATGGCGCCCGTGATCATCGTCTTCTTCCTCGCGCAGAAGGCGTTCGTGGAGGGCGTCACACTGACGGGGGTCAAAGGATGAAGATCGCCGTCATCGGCGGCGGCTCGACGTACACGCCCGAGCTCGTGTCCGGCCTCTCGCGCGAGCGGGACCGGATCGACGTCAGCGATCTCGTCCTCCACGACATCGATCCGGAGCGGCGTGAGGTCGTCGGCGGGCTTGCGCAGCGGATGCTCGACCGGCAGGGCTACGAAGGCAGGCTCGAGATCACCGACGACCTCGATCGTGCGGTCGACGGTGCGGACTTCGTCCTGATCCAGATCCGGGTCGGCGGCCAGGACGCCCGGCTCTCGGACGAGACGGTGCCGCTCGCCTGCGGCTGTATCGGTCAGGAGACGACGGGTGCGGGCGGCCTCGGCAAGGCGCTGCGCACCGTTCCGGTCGTCCTCGGGATCGCCGACCGCGTCCGCGAGCGTGCAGCCGACGGCGCGTGGATCGTCGACTTCACGAACCCGGTCGGCATCGTCACACGGTCGTTGCTCGATCACGGGCATCGTGCGGTCGGTCTCTGCAATGTCGCGATCGGGTTTCAGCGGTCCTTCGCGAAGATGCTGGGAGCGGAGCCGGAGCGTGTGCAGATCGACCAGGTCGGGCTCAACCACCTGTCCTGGGTCCGCTTTGTTCGTCTGGACGGGGAGGACGTGCTCCCGGAGCTCCTCGCGGCGCACGGGGATGAGATCGCCGAGATGTCCGGCGTGGCACGGCGCCTGATCGACGAGCTCGGCGTGGTCCCGTCGTACTACCTGCACTACTTCTATTCACACGACCAGGAGCTCGCCGAGCAGCTCGTCGGGGTTCCCCGTGCCACGACCGTCGCGGAGATCGAGCGCAACCTGCTGGAGCTGTACCGCGACCCGAACCTCGTGGAGAAGCCGGCTCTCCTGGAGCAGCGCGGCGGCGCGTTCTACAGCGAGGCCGCAATTGGGCTCGTCGGCGCGCTCGCCACCGACAGCGGCGAGGCGCACGTCGTGGACGTGCGGAACAACGGAACGGTCGAGGGTCTTGCGGACGACGACGTGATCGAGGTGCGGTGCGCCGTGGGCGTGGGCGGCGCGAAGCCGCTGCCGCAGCCGGCCGTCGCTCCGGAGCTGCTCGGACTGATGCAGCACGTGACCGCCTACGAGCGTCTTGCTGCAAAGGCGGCCGTGACCGGCGACCCGGCAATCGCGCGCAAGGCATTGCTGACGCATCCGCTGATCGGCCAGCACCCGCTGTCGGAGGAGCTCGTCGACCGCCTGCTCGAGGCAGGTTCGGAGCATCTCCCGCAATTCCACGCGGAGACCCGCGCGTGAGCCGCGCGGCGGTGCTTGCCGTGGACGGCGGCAACTCGAAGACCGACCTCGCGCTCGTGGGGACGGACGGGTCGGTGCTTGCACTCGTCCGCGGCCCGCTCAGCTCTCCTCACCATCTCGGCATCGACGGAGCTCTGGCGGTTCTCGAAGGCCTGCTGGCGGAGGCGGTGCGCGAGGCGAGGCTCGGCGATCACGCCGGACGCGTCGCACGGGTCGCCACGCTGCTGATGGCCGGAGTCGACTTCCCTGCCGAGGAGGACGTCGTACGCGAGGCGATCGAGGAGCGCGGCTGGGCCCAGCGGGTCCACGTCGGCAACGACACGTTCGCCATCCTGCGCGCGGGGACGGAGCGCGGCTGGGGCGTCGCAGTCACGTGTGGCGCCGGAATCAACTGCGTCGGTGTGTCGCCGGACGGTCGGCACGCACGCTTTCCCGCGCTCGGTGCGATCACCGGCGACTGGGGCGGGGGGTACGACCTCGGCCTCGCCGCCGTGTCGGCCGGCGCCCGCAGCGAAGACGGCCGCGGCCCGCGCACGAGCCTGGAGCGCGCGGTGCCGGCCCATTTCGGTCTCACGACGCCGAGTGAGCTGGCCGAAGCGATCCACGCCGGCCGGATCGAACAACGCCGCGTGATCGAGCTCGCACCCGTGGTGCTGGCCGAAGCCGCGGATGACGCCGTCGCGGCGGAGATCGTCCAGCATCTCGCCGCTGAGGTGGTCGCGCTCGCCCGGGTCGCGTTGTCCCGCCTGGATCTGCTCGACGAGTCGGTAGAGGTCCTCCTGGGCGGAGGAGTCCTTCAGGATGCCGACGGCGCTCTGCTCGCCGCGATCGACTCGGCGTTGCACGAAGTCGCTCCCAACGTCACTGTTCGGCCCACGGCGTCCGCGGCGATCGTCGGCGCAGCGCTGCTGGGTCTCGACCAGATCGACGCAGGCCCCGACGCGCAGGCCCGGCTGCGCCGCGAGCTCGGCACGGCGTTTTCCCAGCTGGAAGGAGTGGCGAGCATTGGCTGAAGTCCGATTCGTCCAAGCGACCAGGGTGTATCCGGGAACGGAAGCCCCCGCAGTCGATGCTCTCGATCTGGACATCGCCGATGGGGAGTTCATGGTGCTGGTCGGCCCGTCAGGCTCGGGTAAGACGACGGCGTTGCGGATGCTCGCCGGCCTCGAGGAGGTCGACGCCGGGTCGGTCTTCATCGGTGACCGCGACGTCACCGACGTCGCGCCCAAGGAGCGCGACGTCTCGATGGTCTTCCAGAACTACGCGCTGTATCCGTATCTGACCGTGGCCGCGAACATCGGCTTTCCGCTTCGGATTGCGAAGGTGAAGAAGAGCGTCCGGGAAAAGCGCGTGAAAGAGGTCGCCTCCTTGCTCGGCCTGAGCGAGTACCTCGAGCGCAAGCCCGGGCAGCTCTCCGGCGGACAGCGCCAGCGGGTCGCGATGGGACGCGCGATCGTGCGCGTCCCGAGTGTCTTTCTAATGGACGAGCCCCTCTCGAACCTCGATGCAAAGCTTCGCGTCCAGATGCGGGCGGACATCGCGGCTCTGCAGTCCGACTTCGGCATTACAACGGTGTACGTGACTCACGACCAGTCGGAGGCGATGACCCTCGGGCACCGGGTCGCCGTCCTGCACGAGGGCCACCTCCAGCAGGTCGGTCCGCCACGTCAGCTCTACGAGCGTCCGGCGAACGTCTTCGTCGCGGGCTTCATCGGCTCGCCTGCGATGAATCTCTGCACCGTGCAGATCTCGAACGGGACGGCCTCCTTCGGCGGCGTCGACGTCCCGCTGCCGGCCGGCGTCGCTGGCAACGGGAGATCGACGCTCGTGATCGGCGTGCGGCCCGAGTCACTCGAGGTCGCTGCAGACGGGATCCCCGCGAAGGTCGACGTCGTCGAGGACGTCGGAGCCGATGCGTTCGTCTTCTGCAGCACCGAGCTTGCCGGGGAGATGACCAAGCTCGTCGCCCGCACCGAGGTGCGCAAGGCGCCGAAGCAGGGTGAACGCGTGACGCTGCGTCCGCGTTCCGACGAGGCGCACCTGTTCGACTCCGCCAGCGGCGAGCGACTGGATCACTGATGGCGCCGGCCGCCGTTCCGGAGCCCGACCCGCACACCCCGGGCGAGCTGTTCCGCGGCGAGATCAGGGAGCAGCCGGCAGCGCTCCTTCGGCTGCTCGAGCACGAGGCGGAGTTTGCCGCCGTGACGAAGGCCATGGTGGACCGAGCACCCTCGGTCGTACGTCTCGTCGGCCACGGCTCGTCCGACGCGGCAGCGTCGTACGGCGTCTATGCGTTCGGCCTGCTACCGGGCTGGACGGCAATGCGCGACTCGATCTCGCTCACCGTGTACTACGACGCGAACCTGGACCTCTCCGACTCGGTGGTCATTGCTCTCTCGCAGTCGGGCGAGACACCCGACGTGGTCGAGTACGTCAAGCGTGCGCGTGCGAGGGGCGCGCTCACCGTTGCGATCACGAATGGGGAAACCTCTGGTCTCGCGCAGGCGGCGGACGCGACATTGCCGCTCGCCGCCGGCCCCGAGCGCGCCGTCGCCGCGTCGAAGACGTTCCTCAACACGCTGGCCGCGCTTGCGTTGCTCGCGGGCGGAGCTGCGGGCAGAGGGACCGAGATCGGCGCCGGCGTGCGCCGCGTGTCCGAACAGCTCGCGGAATCGCTTGAACCCCTCGAACGCGCAGTGACCAACGTCGCGATCGCGTTCGCCTACGTCGGCCGGATGTACGTGATCGGACGCGGCATCGAGTTCGGGACCGCCCGTGAGGTGGCCTTGAAACTGACGGAGACCTGCCGCGTCGCAGCCGAGCCTCTCACCGCAACCGATCTCGCGCACGGGCCGATCGCCGCGGTCGATGCACTGTTTCCGATCTGGACGATCGCTTCGCGCGACGAGAGCCTGCCGATCGTGGTCGATGCGGCCAACCGATTGCACGAGGCCGGCGCGACCGTTGTTGCGAGCGGCAATGCCGCTGCCGAGATCGCCGGCGCTGCCTACGTCCTGCCAGTGCCGGAGCCGCCGCACGCAATCCTTTCGCCGCTCCTCTCGGTCGTACCGGGCCAGCTCTTCGCGGGGGCACTCGCGCATGCCAAGGGCCTCGACGCCGACTATCCGGTCGGGCTCAGCAAGGTCACGCGCGTGCGCTGAGCACGCCCGCGCGGCTTCTGGCTTCAGCTGTGCGCCATCCCCTCAATTGAGGTAGCTCGATCGGGGGTAGACGCGCACCGCAGATCTGACGACTCTGTCAGAGGAGAACTGCGGCACCATGACTATGTTCGAGACCAGCCAAGCGGCGTCCGCGACGCCCACCGCACCCCCGTTCAGCTCTGCAGAGATGCGGAGCTATCCACTAGGCACGCTCGTATACCGGTCGGGCCTGATGCCGCTCGAGACCGTCAACCGTGCGCTGGCCGAAGCGGCGGAGAGCGGACGACGGCTCGGCGAGGTCCTGCTCGACTACGGGCTGCCGGAGAGAGACCTCACGCGACTGCTCGCGGCTCAGCATGGACAGGAGTTCGTCGACCTCACCGAGCTTCCGATCGACCTCGAGGTCGTCCAGCTCCTGCCTCGCACCGTTCAGGAGATGTACTGCGCGTTGCCGCTGCGGCGTGAAGGTGACTGCACCATCGTCGCGGTCCCCGATGCGGACAACGCGTCGCACCTCACTCGCCTGCGGGAGGCGCTGCACGGGCCGATCCGGCTGGTGACCGCAGCGCGTTCCGACATCAAGGACGCGATCCAGCGCGCACACGAGCCTCAGGGGATGATCACGCAGATGGCGCTGGCGGAGGCGAGGACACCGCAGGTGCCCGAGCCGGAAGCCGTGCCCACCACGATCTACCGCGTCGAGGTGACGCTCGCGAGCGGCGCGACGCTGCTCGTCGCCGAGGCGACCGATTTCGAGTACGCCAAGGAAGTCGGCATGCGCGTCATCGACGAGGCCGAAGCCGGCGGGACAGTTGCGATCGGTGACGCGACGATCGACGGCCGCCAGGTCGTCTCGGTCGACGTGTTGGGACGAAACGGCGCATGAATTTCCCTCTTGCCGCCGTCCGTGAGCTCGTCTCTTCCGTGAGCAAGGACGGCAAGCCCGTTGTGCGGCTGAGCTGCGCCGACTACGGGTCGGAGTGGGTCGTTGCCGCGGACGTCTATCCGGTCGACCAGCTCGAGGTCGAACCGCGAAGCGCCGGCCCGTACGTGTTCGGCTCCGCGCAGGAAGCCCGGAGCTTCGTCGAGAGCTCGCTCGTCGCACTCCAAGTTCTCGGCTGCGAAGTCGCCTAGCCTTCTTTCACGGGCGGCTCTTTTGTCGCGCGACTGACGCCACTTCCTTCCAGCGTTTCTTACGTGCGATTCGGAGTCGATGGTCGGTGCGTGCTGCGATCGCCTCGAGCTCTCGCTGCAACTTGCGCCACGAGCGAAGCCGGTCGAGCTCCAGGGAGCCGTTGTCGACCGCTCCGAGGACCGCACAGCCGGGCTCGCTTGCGTGCGCGCAGTCACGGAAGCGGCACGTTGTCGCGAGGGCTTCGATGTCCTCGAAGGCCGCAGAGACGTCGCCTTCCCAGAACTGAAGCTCGCGCAGCCCGGGCGTGTCGATGACGAGTCCGCCGTTCTCGAGGCGGAAGAGCTCACGATGAGTCGTCGTGTGACGTCCGGTGCCGTCGGCCGCAAGCGCACGCGTGCGCATGACCTCTTCTCCCGCCAGCCGGTTGAGAAGCGTCGACTTGCCGACACCGGACGAGCCGAGCAGAACGATGGTTCGACCAGGTTGAACGTAGCGCTCGAGCGCATCGAGCCCTTCGCCCGACACGTTCGAGATGGGATGAACGGGCACGCCGATTGCGACGGTCTCCACCGCCAGCACAGCCTCCGCCACGTCTGCGCAGAGGTCGGCTTTCGTCAGGACGACGATCGGTGCGGCGCCGCTCTCCCAGGCACTGGTGATGTAACGCTCGAGTCGTCGCAGGCTGAAGTCGTCGTCGAGTCCCGCGAGGAGGAATGCGGTGTCGACGTTCGCCGCCAGCACCTGTTCGGTCGAGTCCTTGCCTGCGGTCTTGCGGATGAACGCGCTCCGCCGCTCGACGATCGCCGTGATCGTCGCGGGCGGAGTCACGCCCACCCAATCGCCGACAGCGGGGAGCCGTCCGCCGACCTCGTGGTCGTGGAACATGCGGCCGGCCGCTCGCGCGCGCAACTCCCCCTCCTCCGCGAAGAGGACGTACTCACCGCGGTGCTGCGCGGCGACGCGGGCAGGTAACAGATTGTCGTCTTGCAGTTCGTCGAATGCGGCCGCGAATGCGGCGTCCCATCCGAGGGAATCCAGGGGAAACAAAGCGAGTCTCCTTTGTGAGTGAGTGAACGACGAAGCACCACCGCCCGTTGCGGTGGTTCAGCTCACGGGACTCGCGCTAGTCGAAAGTGGTGCCGGCTAGCCGACGAGCCGCGTGGCTCTTCGGGCGGAGGCAAGCTCAATCGTCATTTGTTCGACCTCCTTGTCGCCGGGAACGAACTGACCGTAGCACGCGGTCACGAACAGCACCAGCCCGCGATCCTGGAATCGGCGCCGAAGTTCGCGCGGATGTTCGAGACCGCGAGGACCTTCTTCACCGGCGAGTGGATGAACAGCCACTGGTCGGCGCTCCTCCAATCGAGGAGCAGCCAACGACCGTCGGGTGACCAGCCGATGTTCGCGAAAGTCCCCGCTCCTGCGAAGATCGGGCCGGTCGGGCCACCGAGGACACCCGTCAGCTGCAGTGTGCTGCGTCCACCTCGTGTTTCGACGAAGGCGATTCTCTTTCCGTTCGGCGAGATGGCAGCAGCGGACACTTGTGCGATTCCTCTGTCGAGACCGCCGATCCGCGGGCCACGCTGTGAGAAGACTTCGACGGCATGCGGCTCGACGGCAATGAATGTCTTCCCGTCGCTCGCCCAATCGAGTTGACCTGGTGCCGCACGAGTCTGCACGGTCGCGTTGCGGTTCCGTTTGTCGACGTTGCTGATCTCGATGTCCCCGGCTCGGTTGACGTACGCAAGAGTGTGTGCGTTCGGCTGCCATGCGACTGGTCCCGGTCGAACGTCGCGCGTGAGCAGCCTGTCCCCGGTGCCGTCGCCGTTGACGACTCGGAGAGAGTGGCCTGCGAAATACGCGACTCGGAATCCGTCGAACGACCAACGTGGGTTGCGAAGCCGTCCCGTTCGCCCGAGCGACCAGTGAACTCGTCCGTTCGGTTCCAGTGCGCGAAGTTCGTTCCCGTGAACGGCGGCGACGTAGAGACCGTGCGGCGACCACGCCGCGTCTCGGTAGCCGGTGAGCAGCCGCTTCGACCCATCGTTCTGCACGACCCAGATCCCCGAGCTCGACTCGGCGAGCAGACGCCCCGGTGCCGGTAGCGAGGCGAGCGCCGGTTTCGCGTTCCTCTCACCGCGGACAGCGTCACGGAGGGAGCCGAAGACTGCGTTGCCCGGCGGGCTGAAAGCCGCTGCGAGCACAACTGCCGCAGCCGCCGCGAGCGCGAATGGACGCCAATCGCGCTTCCGCGGGCTGGGCAGGCGTTCCTCGAACGCTGCGCGCACGACCTCCCAGGTCCTCTCACCCGCCTCGCGCTCGCCGGGTGCCGGGTCATACAGATGCTTCACTTCAGATCCTCGTCGAGCTTTCCGGCGAGCTCGTCGAGCCCGCGTCGCAGTCTCGAGTTGACGGTGCCGCGTGGCAATCCGAGCGCCTCTGCGATCTCCCCGGGCGTGTAGTCGAGTAGGTGACGCATGACGATGACGGCGCGATGCTCGGGCGAGAGGTCCGCGAGCGCGGCTGCCAGCGGTTGCGTGTCGTCGCGTTCCGCTGGAGCGGCGGCCGCGACGAGCGCCAACGATGCGTCTCCGGACTCACGGCGCAACGCCCGCGAGCGGGACCAGTCGATCGCACGGTTGACGACGATCCGGTGCAGCCAGGGTCCGAACGGTCGACGGCGGTCGAACCGGTCGAGGCTGCGCACCGCCGCGAGGAACGCCTCCTGTGCGATGTCCTCAGCCGCGGCGGAGTCGTGCACGACCAGGTACGCCGCCCGGTAGGCACGGGGCCAGTGGTGCTTGAACAGGGCTTCGAGGTCGGGAACCGATCCCGATTGTGCGCCCCGAATCCAGGCGCGCTCGTCGCCTCGAGAGCCCGCCACCACGCACCGACTCTACGAGCCCGGCACAGCTTGAGGTCCATGCCCGATTTACGCGACAGGGAGCCGAGCAGGTCCCGGCGGGCGCAGCACGGCGAACTGATCAGTGATCTCCAGCTCATTCGTGCGGAAGCGGAAGAGCGAGCCCGGACGGCCGCCGGTCGGGCCGGACGCCCGCCGGCGGCCGGTCTGTTCGAGCACTTCGCGCCGGAGCAGGACTCGCTGGAGATTCGTCGCCGAAACGTCGTGTCCGAGAGCGGCCGCGTAGAGGTCGCGAAGCTCGGAGATCGTGAACTCCGAAGGTGCTAGCGCGAAGCCCAGGTTCGTGTACGACAGCTTGGCCCGCAAACGTTCTCGTCCTGCGAGCACGATCGAGTCGTGGTCGAACGCGAGCGTGGGGAGGTTCTCGACGGGATGCCAGTCGGTGTCGCCGGGAAGCTCGGGGTCGACGTTGCTCGGCGCGAGCCCGAGGTAGCCCGTCGCCAGTTGCCACTCTTGCGGCGAGCGCTTCGGATCGCTCAGCGTCTCGAGCTGCTCGAGATGCGAGAGCTCGCGCACGTCGACCTTCTCGGCGAGATGCCGCCGGATCGAGTCCTCGAGCGTGTCGCCCTGGTTGAGGTAGCCACCCGGCAATGCCCAACTCCCCTTGAACGGAGCGCGCGCCCGTTGCCAGAGCAGCGCTTGCAGCTCGCCGTCCCGCACCTGGAGGACGACGGCAAGGGTCACGTGGGCGGGCGTAGGGTGCCCCGTGTTAGTCTCCGTCACAGTTTTCGCCCCATAGTCGTAAACCTTATCGGAAAGGTCGGAGATGAAGAGATCGCTCGTACTCGTCGGCTTCATCGTGCTCCTCGCCGCAGGGTGCGGCGGAGGCGGCAAGGAGTCCTCCGCCAATACCACGACTTCCTCCTCCGGCAAGGGCAGCGGCAAGACCATCGGGCTTGTCACCGACATCGGCGGCCTGAACGATCGCGGCTTCAACCATCTCTCGTACGTCGGGTTGCTGCGTGCACAGTCCGAGCTCGGGATCAAGCAGCGCGTCTTTCAGGCGAAGTCGACGCAGGATTACGTCCCGAACCTGTCGACGTTCGCGCGCGAGGGCTATGCCCTGACGATCGGCGTCGGCTTCACCGAGGCGACGGCGATCGACACTGTCGCGACGACCTTCCCGAAGTCGAACTTCGCGATCGTCGACGTCGACCAGAAAGAGGAGCCGCACAAGCCGGCGAATCTCCTGGGCCTTCTGTTCCGCGAGCAGGAGACCGGCTATCTCGTCGGGTACCTCGCGGGGCTCGAGGAGAAGCGGCGACCCGGCAAAGACGTGATCGGCTCCGTCGGTGGCCAGAAGCAGCCTCCGGTCGATCGCTTCATCGCCGGCTACCAGGCGGGCGCCAAGGCCGCCGATCCCGGCATCACGACGCTGAACGGCTACTCGGAGGACTTCTCGGATCTCGCGAAGTGCAAGCAGATCGCGCTGAACCAGATCGAGCAGGGCGCAGGTGTCGTCTTCCAGGTTGCGGGTGGGTGCGGTCTCGGTGCGCTCGACGCCGCGAAGGAGAAGGGCGTCTGGGGCATCGGCGTCGACGCCGACCAGTCGTTCCTCGGCCCGCACATCCTCACGAGTGCCGTGAAGCGTGTCGACACAGCGGTGTTCGACGCGATCAAGGTCGTCGTCGACGGCAAGTTCAAGGGCGGCAACATCGTCTTCGGCCTCAAGGACAACGGTGTCGGCCTCGGCAAGATCAGCCCCAAGGTGCCGAAGTCCGAGGTCGCCAAGGTGATGAAAGTCCGCGCCGACATCATCTCCGGCAAGATCAAGAACATCCCGACGGAAGTGCCCTAACTAGGGAAAGCGGCTTTGCTGCGGACGGAGGTCCAACGGGCCTCCGTCGTAGCACTGCGACGACTGGTATTCCGCCGGCTCGTTCGGGTAGCCCCGCTTGTAGAGCCAGGCCTGGATCACCTCGGCCTGTCGTGTCGGCACGCCCAGCCGCTCCGCAACGTACGCCGTGTTCTGCAGCGCATAGCACTCGGTGATGCCTTCGTCCTGAAACCCGCGCAGATGGAACGCCTCGTGGGCCAGGGTGTGGGCCGCCCAGCCCGCGCTGAATTGCGAGAGACCGCAATCGCCGCGCTCGAGACAGCTGAAGTCGACGCGGTCGAGATGGCGGAGTGCCTTGCACGTCTCCGGTGAAAGGTCTGTGTGGTCGGCGGGGCGACCGGACTCGTCGAACTGGACCCGACCCGCCTCACCGTGCACGTCCACCAGTCCCGCCAGAAAGCTGGGGCAGCGAACGGCGACCTTGCGGCCGGCAAGGTCGCTTGCGATCGAGGCCAGCTGATCCTGCTCGCGGATGCGCTGCTCGTGCCGGGCGAACCCGAGCGCCGAGAGAGCGCCGACGACGACGAGGAGAACCGCAATGCCACGCACAGGCAGAGAATCGGCAGCCCCCCGGACGGCCTTGATTCCGACTTAGTGGGCGAGAGCCACTAAGTCACCCGACACTAGGTCCCGCCGGCGACGGCTCCCACCACTCGGACTTCCGAGCTCTCGGACAGTGGCTCCTCGAGCAGGCGGCCGCCGCGGGCGTCCACGCCGTCGACGTACACGTTGATCAGCCGGCGGAGCTCGCCCTCTTCGTCGAAGAAGAGATTTGCCATCGGGAGCTGCCTGAGCGCCTCCCCGACCGTGGCGGCTTCGAGCTCGAACCGCTTCTGCCCGCCCGCCTCCGCGGCGAGCGTCGCGGGCAGGTGGACGACCGCCACCTCAGACGTCGGCGGCTTCGACCGACAGGATCGGTGGCAAGTCCCGGACCGCTTCCGTCCAGCTCCCTGCGCCCTGGGGCGCCGTCCACACCGAGCCACTCTGCGTTCCGAAATAGACGGCATTGCCGTCGAAGCTGCAGCCCTCGCGCAACACGGCGGCCCACGCCCGTTCCGGCAGCCCGCTTGCGGCGAGCGACCACGAGGCACCACCGTCGTCCGTTCGATACACGCCGAGTCGTCCTTCCGCGGTGTAGTGAAACTCCTGCGATTCCTCCGGGATCACGTACGCCACGTCGGGGTCGTCCGGGTCGAGAGCGAGGCCGAATCCGAAGGCCGACGGCAAGCCGTTTCCGTCGAGGCGTTCCCAGTTGTCGCCGCGATCGTCGGAGCGGTAGACGCCGCAATGGTTCTGCTGCCACAAACGGTCGGGCTTCGCCGGATGGACGAGCAGCTTGTGCACGCACTGGCCCACCTCCGGGTACTTCTCCGGATGGAAGTCGGCAGCCACTTCTTTGTTGATCGGCTCCCAGGTCTCGCCGCCGTCGTCGCTGCGAAACGCGCCGGCGGCCGAGATTGCGATGTACATCGTCCCGTTCACCAGCTGAATCGAGTGACAGCACATGCCGCCCGCACCGGGCTCCCATCTCTCGCGCGTCGGATGCTCGAGCAGGCCACGGTTCACTTCCCAGGTGAGGCCGCGGTCGTCGGAGCAGAAGAGGACGCCCGGGTCGCCGCCGAGCCAAAGCTCGGAATCCCCGCCCGGCTCGATGTGCCACGTGGCATTGAGCTTGAGGCCTGAATCCTCCGGCAGCCCGATCTCCTCGGCTCGCTCCCAGGTCTTGCCGAGATCGCTGGAACGGTGCACGGTCGCCCCGTAGAAAGGGTTGTTCGTGGCCGCGTAGAGCGTGCCGTCCCGGGGATCGACGATCGCGTGGTAGACGAGCCAGCCTGGGAGGAGTGGCCCTTCGACTTCCCATCCCGCCCCATTCGAGCGGAGCAGGAAGAGCCCCTTCTTGGTCCCGACGGGTAAGAGCGTGGCCATCGGGGAAGACGGTAACGGCTCCAGTCGTTGCAGGTCAAAACAACCGGAGGTGGGGGATGGCAAAGCTCGAGGAGAAGCAACGGAAGTTCCTGGAGGAGAACCCGTTCGTCGGCACGGCGACGACATTGCGCGAGGACGGCTCGCCGCATTCGACGATCGTCTGGGTGGACGTCGACGACGGCAAGGTCTCCTTCAACACGGCCCGCGGCCGCGCGAAGACGGAGCACCTGGAGAAGGACCCGCGTGCCTCACTGCTCGTCGTCGACCCGAACAACACGTACAAGTGGGTCGCCGTCAGCGGGCCCGCGGAGGTCACGGAGTCCGGTGCCGACGCCCAGATCGACAAGCTTGCGAAGAAGTACCTCGGCAAGGAGGAGTACCCCTGGCGCAACCCGGCGGAGCAGCGCGTCAAGGTCGTGATCGAGCCGGACAAGGTCGACGCGTCGGGCTTCGACGACTAGAGGGTTGATGTGAAATTGGGCCGACGTCGGGGGCGCTCCAGACCAAGCCGGGCAGTGCGGTCGCTCGCGGTGCGTAGCGGCGCTACGTGCCGCGGGCGAACGTGCTGATCCGGCGCCGTGTCTGGGGCGTCATCCGGCCCGGCCGAATTTCACATCAGGCCTCTGGGTCGTCCGTAAGATCGGCGCGTGAGCGTCGACCACCCGGAGCTCGCTGCGGCGGCAGAACGCCTACGCGCCGAGAAGACCGTCCCCGGCCTCCTGGGGGCTTTGGCGCGTGCGTATGTCGACGTGCTCGCTGCGCGCTCCTGCACGATTTCGCGGGTCATCGGCGATCTGCTGGTCGACCTCATCCAGTACCAGCAGGACGGCGAGCCCCAGCGCCTCGGTCACGGGTACCTGATCTCGGACTATCCGCTGACGCGGGCCGTGATCGAGGAGCACGAGCCCCGCACGGTTTTCGTCGGAGACGCGGACGCGGACGCGAACGAGGTCAGGCTCCTGCGTGAGCTCGGGTTCGACTCCGTCCTGATGGTTGCGGTCGAGGCGGAAGACGGCGTCTGGGGCCTGGTCGAGGTCTACGACCAGGACGGACGTCGCTTCGGCGACGAGGACGTGCGGCTGGCGCAGGCGCTTGCAGCCGAAGCCGGTCAGCGTCTCAGGCAGCTCGAGCGGCCGGCTTGACGATGCCCGTCACGATCTGCGACGTCGGACCGCGCGACGGCCTGCAGAACGAGCCCGAGACGCTCGAGCCTGCGTTCCGTGCAGAGCTCGTCAACCGGCTCGCTGCCGCCGGCCTGCCGCGCGTCGAGGCGGCGAGCTTCGTGCGCGCCGACGCGGTGCCCCAGATGGCAGGCGCCGAGGAAGTCGTCACGGCGATCGACCGCCGGGACGGAACCGAGTACTCCGGGCTGGCGCTGAACGAGCAGGGCTACGCGCGGCTCGCTGCCTCCGGCCTCGACCGCGTCAACTTCACGCTCGCCGCAACCGAGAGCTTCAGCAAACGCAACGCGAACCAGTCGGTCGCCGAGGCGCAGGCGGCGGCGGAGAGCGTGATCGCCCGGTCCGAGCTCCCGGTGACGCTCACGATCAGCGTTGCGTTCGGCTGTCCCTTCGAAGGACGTGTCGACCCCGGCGTCGTGGCGGAGATCGCAGCCCGCTTCCCGACTGCGGAGATCGTCCTCGCAGACACCATCGGCGTCGCGACCCCGAAGCGGGTGCGAGGGCTCGTAGAGCGCACGCGCGCGCCCGGCGTCCACCTGCACAACACCCGCAACACCGGTTACGCGAACGCAGTCTCAGCGCTCGAGGCCGGCGCAACGCTCTTCGACGCATCCTGTGGAGGTCTCGGCGGCTGCCCCTTCGCGCCGCGCGCCACCGGCAACATCGCGACCGAGGATCTCGTCTACCTCTTCGACGGCGAAGGAGTCGAGACCGGAATCGACCTCGACGCGCTCGTCGCCGTGTCGCAGTGGTTGGAAGGAGCTCTCGGTCGCCGGCTCGAGGGCCAGGTCTACCGCGCGGGAGCGTGGGCCGGCGACTGACTCGCGGTCCGGAAGGCCTCGAGCGCCAGGTCGATCTCGTCGTCGTCCGTCTGCCAGTTCGAGACCGAGACACGAATTGAACGTTGGCCGTTCCAGGTCGTCCCGCTCATCCAGACGTCGCCTGCTTCCTGCACGGCCTTCAACACTTCGTCGGTGCGCACGTCGCTCTCGAACCGGAACAGCACCTGGTTGAGGACGACGTCGTTGATGAGCTCGACGCCCTCGAGCTCGACGATGCCGTCGGCGAAACGTCGCGCGCAGCCACAGGTTCGCTCGACGAGCTCGGCAAGCCCAGTGCGACCGAGCGAGCGCAGCGCCGCGTAGACCGCGAATCCGCGCGCGCGACGCGAGAACTCCGGTACCCAGTCCACCTGGTCGCGAACGGTCTGACTGTCATCCTGGATCAGATACGACGCGCTGATCGTCATTGCCGCACGATGCGCTTCCGGATCGGCGCAAAGGACGAGCGCCGAGTCGTAGGGGACGTTCAGCCACTTGTGTGCGTCCGTGATCCAGGAATCCGCCCGCTCGACGCCGTGGACGAGGTGACGAAGACTCGGGCTCGCAGCCGCCCAGAGACCGAATGCTCCGTCGATGTGGAGCCACGCACCGTGCGCAGCCGACGCATCGGCGATCTCGTCGAAGGGATCGAATGCTCCGGTGTTCACCTCGCCCGCCTGCGCGCAGACGATCGTCGGCCCATCTCCTTCCGCCAGCGCCGCGCGCAGAGCTTCGGCGTCCAGTCGTCCCTGCCCGTCGGCGGGCACGACCTCTGGCACACCGAGGCCGAGCAAGCGGAGCGCTCGATCGATCGTGACGTGGCGTTGTGCGCCGACGAGCACGCGAACGCGCGGTGCTCCGGAGAGACCGTCCCGGCCGGCGTCCCACCCCGCGCGCTCGAGCACGCGGAAGCGCGCGGCCGCAAGCGCTGTGACGCTTCCCATCTGGGTTCCGGTGACGAGGCCGAGCGATGCGTCCTCCGGGAGCCCGAGCAGATCGCACACCCACTCCCGCACCACCTGCTCGACGACTGAGGCCGACGGCCCGCCCACGTAGAGGCCTGCGTTCTGATCCCAGGCAGAGGTCAACCAGTCCGCGGCGAGCGCCGCGGGGAGGCCACCGCCGATGACGAAGCCGAAGTAGCGCCCGCTCGGCATCGCCACGATTCCCGGATCCGCAGCCGCGACCAGGCTCTCCACGACGTCTTCCGGAGCGGTCGGCTCCTCCGGCAGCGGCCCGCCGAGCGCCTTGCGGAGCTCGTCGACCGACGTCTGCGGGAAGACCGGCCGGTCGTCGAGCGACTCGATGAAGTCCGAGGCAAGCTCTGCGGTCCGCCGAAGAAGCGCCCGGATGTCGCTCATGAGGTCGACTCTACGCGCCGGATCACACCCTCCGCGGACAGCTCGACGAGCGCCGCTTCGTCATAGCCGAGGTCGCGGAGGATCTCGTCTGTGTGCTCGCCGAGCCGCGGTGGCGGTCTTCGATGCGAGACGCGCTCGCCGTCGACGGAGAGCGGCAGCGCGACCGTTGGCTCGGGTGTCGGCTGAATCATCCCGAGCGCCTTTGTCTGCTCGTGGTCAGCCGCGTCGCCGACGTCGTTGACGGGTGCGGCGGGAACCCCGGCTGCCTCGAGGCGCTCGAGCAGCTCCGCGAACGGCTCGTCGCGCAGTCGATCCTGCAGCAGCGTCGCAAGCTCTTCGCGATGGGCGACTCGATCGGGATTCGTGGCGAAGCGTGCGTCCGCCCTGAGCTCCGGCAGGTCGAGCGCCGAGCACAACCGGGCGAACAGCCCGTCGTTTCCCGCGGAGACCATTACGTCACCGCCACGGGCGTGGAACACCTGGTACGGCGAGATCAGCGGGAAGGCCGTCCCGTGCCGACCGGGCACACCGCCGCCGGCGAGGTACGCGGTGACCTGGTAGGGCATGAGCCCCAGCGCCGTCTCGAAGAGCGACACGTCCACCGTGTGCCCTCCGCCCGAGTGGAGCGCGGCGATGATGCCGAGCGCGGCCCACATTCCGGTTCCTTGGTCGACGATCGACGCGCCGACGCGCACGCCCGGCCGATCCGGCTCCCCGGTCACGCTCATGATCCCGCTGAACGCCTGCAGCAGCGGGTCGTACCCCGGACGCTCGCGCAACGGTCCCGCGCGGCCGAACGCGCCGATGTCGCAGTAGACGAGGCGCGGATTGCGGGCACGCAGCTCCTCGGCGCCGAAGGCGAGCCGCGTCGCCGTTCCGGGCCGCAGGCTCTGGAGAAAGACGTCCGCCGAATCGACGAGACGGAGCAGCACCTCACGCCCGCGCTTGAGATCGAGGGCGAGCGACCGCTTGTTCAGGTTCGCCGCGTAGAACATCACGCTCGAGCCCTCCGAGAACGGCGGGCCCCAGGCGCGCGCTTCGTCGCCGCGGTCCGGATGCTCGACCTTGACCACGTCTGCGCCGAGCGCGCCCAGGATCTCCGTACAGTAGGGGCCTGCCAGCGAGCTCGTGACATCGACGACTCGCACACCGTCGAGCGGCAGAAATCCGTTGGCCATACGCGCGCGACCATACGAGAACGACGGCGACCTTCGGCGTATGCAGGCGCTGCAGCAGGAGCTGTGGGCGCTCGAAGGGCCTCGGGTACTGACCCATGTCGGTGACCTGGCGTGGTGGTTGCACCGTGGGCCGGAGGAGGACTGGAACCGGCGCTTGTGGGTCGACGGCGACCGTTGCGTTGCCTGGGCCTGGCTCTGGCCGCCTGCGGCGCTCGACTACGAGGTCCATCCTGAGCACCGGGGCGGGTCAGTGGAGCAAGAGGTTCTCGAATGGTTCGAGTCAGAGGCCGGAGGAACTGATGCTCTCACGACCTTTGTCCTGGAACGTGACGCGGACAGGCTCGCGTTTCTCGCTGGGCGCGGTTACCGCACTTCAGAGCCGCTTTCGTGGTACGCCTACCACGTCCAAGAGCTCGATCGGGAGCTTCCCGAGCCGGTCGTGCCCGACGGCTTCACTCTCCGCACGGTTTCCACCGCGGCTGACTTCCACAAACGCGTCGCGCTCCATCGTGCCGTCTGGGCACCATCGCGGCTGACGGAGGAGCGCTATCGCAGGGTGACGTCGGCGTGGCCCTACCGAGCCGATCTCGACTGTGTGGTCGAAGCACCCGACGGGAGTTTTGCGGCCTATGTTCTCTGCTGGCTCGACGAGGAGAATGGCGTCGGCGAGTTCGAGCCGGTGGGCACGGATCCCGACTACCGGCGTCGCGGTCTCGGGGCGGCGGTGTGCCGGTACGGGTTGAGGCGCCTGCAGGAAGAAGGCGCACGCAGCGCGATCGTGTACGGAGGTGGACGCGACGAGGACCAGCGTTCGCGCGCCTTGTACGAGAGCATTGGCTTTCGCCGGCATTCGCGGGCGATCGAGTTGCGGAAGGAACGTCAGTGACGACCCTCGCTTTCCTGCAGAGCCTCATCGACACGCTGACGGGGTCGCTCTGGACCTACCCGATCCTGTTCGGGATCTGCGTGGGCGACGCGATCATCCCGGCCTTCCCGAGCGAGACCGCAGTGATCGTCTGCGGGATCCAGGCTGCACGCGGTCAGTTGTCGCTCGAGGCGGTGATCGCCTGCGGCGCGGCCGGGGCGTTCATCGGTGACAACCTGTGTTACTCCGTCGGGCGATGGCTCGGCCTGCCGGTTGTGGACCGGTTCTTCAGTGGCGAGGTGGCGCAACGCCGGCTCGACTGGGCGCGGAACTTTCTCAAGGAACGCGGCAGCTACGTTCTCATCGTTGCCCGGTTCATTCCCGGCGGCCGCACCGCGACGACCTTCACCGCGGGCCTCGTTCACCTACCTTGGCTGACCCGGTTCGTGCCGTACATCTTCATTGCGGCCATTGCCTGGGCCTGCTACGGCGCGTTGCTCGGCTACTTCGGAGGGATGCTGTTCGAGGATCGGCCGATCCTCGCGCTGCTGGTGGCGTTTGGAATCGCGGCGTCGGTCACGGTGGCCGTCGAGGGCTGGCGTCGCTACCGCAGCTAGCTACGGTGCTGGTGTGAATCGTCTCGCCGGCGAAACCAGTCCTTACCTTCTGCAGCACGCCGACAATCCCGTGGACTGGTATCCCTGGGGTGACGAGGCGCTCGCGCGCGCGAGAGAAGAAGACAAGCCCATTCTGCTCTCCGTCGGCTACGCGGCCTGTCACTGGTGCCATGTCATGGAGCACGAGTCGTTTGAAGACGAGACGACCGCCGCATTGATGAACGAGCACTTCGTCCCGGTCAAGGTCGACCGCGAAGAGCGTCCCGACATCGACTCGGTGTACATGGACGCCGTCGTCTCGCTCACCGGCCACGGGGGCTGGCCGATGACCGTCTTTCTGACGCCCGCAGGCGCGCCGTTCTTCGGTGGGACGTACTACCCACCCGAGCCACGGCATGGGCTGCCGAGCTTCCGTCAGCTGTTGCAGGCGATCGCCGACGCGTGGCGCGAGCGGCGCTCGGACATCGAGCGCGACGCCGGCGCGATCACGCAGCAGCTCCGCCGCACAGCCGAGCCATCACGCGAGCCGTTGACGTCGTCCCTGCTGACGGACGCCGTGCGCGGGCTTCGGCAGCAGTTCGATCCCGAGTGGGGTGGGTTCGGACCGGCGCCGAAGTTCCCGCCGGCCTCGGTGCTCGAGTTCCTGCTCCGCCGCGGCGAGCTCGAGCTCGCGACGAAGACGCTCGAGGCAATGGCCGCCGGGGGCATGTACGACCTCGTCGGCGGCGGCTTCCACCGGTACTCCGTCGATCGGCAATGGCTCGTGCCGCACTTCGAGAAGATGCTCTACGACAACGCGCTCCTCGTTCCGGTGTATCTGCACGGCTGGCTCGTGACGGGCAACGAGCGTTTCCGCGCGATCGCGACCGAGACGCTCGACTACATGCTGCGCGAGCTGGGCCTCGAGGACGGGGGATTCGCTTCCGCCCAGGACGCCGACACGGACGGCGTCGAAGGGCTCACCTATACGTGGACGGAGGAGGACGACGTCCCGGGCGAGTTGTTGCACCCGTTCGAGCACGGACGCCTCATCATCCGCGGCGCCCTCGAGCCCGAGCTGCGCGCACGGCTGTTCGAGGAGAGGGAACGTCGCCGGAAGCCGCTGCGTGACGACAAGGCGATCGCCTCCTGGAACGGTCTCGCGCTGGCGGCCCTGTCCGAGGCCGGGCGCAGGCTCGGGCGTAACGACTACCTTGACGCGGCTCGCTCGCTCGGCGAGTTCCTGCTCGGACCGCTCTCCACCGCGGAGGGCCGTCTCTACCGCAGCTGGCGTGCAGGCCAGGCGAGGCATGCGGGCGTGCTAGAGGATTACGCCGACGTTGCGAACGGCCTGTACGAGCTCCACGCCGCAACCGGAGAACTGCGCTGGCTCGAAGAATCGCGACGGCTTGCAGTGCTTGCCGTCGATCTCTTCGGCGACCGCGCCGACGGCGGCTTCTTCCTGACGCCGAGGGACGGCGAGGAGCTCGTCGCGAGGAAGAAGGACTTCGACGATCACCCGACGCCGTCGGGAAACTCCATGCTCGCCTACGTGCTGCTCCGTCTCTCCCGGCTCTGGGGCGACCAGGAGCTCGAGCGCCAGGCGGTTGGCGTCTTCCGATTCGTCGCTCCACTCCTGCCGCGCGCCCCTTCCGCGTTCGGACATGCACTCAACGCGCTCGATTTCCATTTCTCGCCGCCGCGTGAGATCGCGATCGTCGGGCCGCCGGACTCCGAGGTGGCACGGGCCGCGCTGGCCCCGTTCGACCCGAACGCGGTGGTCGCTTTCGGGCCGAGCAACGAGGTGCCGCTCCTGGCCGGGAAGGACCTGGTCGACGGGCGCCCCGCGGTCTACGTCTGCGAAGGCTTTGCGTGTCAGGCACCCGTGACGGAGGCTCTAGCTCTAGGAGGGGGCGCAGCCGCGACTGTGACTTCCTAGCAGGTCGACAACCGCGGTCGGCGCGCCCCCTCTACTGAAGAGACTCGGCCGGGCGCGGAAACCCTGCACTCGACTTGCGAGGCTAGGAAATCTCCTGGATCTGGGCGCCGGGAAGAGCGCCGATCAGCGCTTCGGTCGCCACGGGAAAGACCGCGTGCGGCGTGCCGCCGGCGCACCACACCGTCTCGAAGCGACGGAGCGAGGCGTCGACGACGGTGGGGATCGGCCGGTCGTGCCCGACGGGCGGAACGCCGCCGATGGAGTAGCCGGTCGCCTCCCGCACCTCGTCGCCGTCGGCCTGGCGCACGTCCGCGCCGAGCTTGCCGGTGTCGACCCGCCGGTCCCCGGCGCACAGGCAGAGGAGAGGGCCGGAATCGTCGACGAAGACCAGCGACTTGACGATCTGGCCGACCTCGACGCCGACCGCGGCCGCTGCCTCCTTCGCTGTCCGGGTCGAATCCGCGAGCTCCCGCACTTCGGCGTCGAGCCCGAGCTCGCGGAGGCGCTCCTGGAATCGCTCAGCGGTTGGGTGCATCGTTGCCGCACTTTAGGGTAGGCGGGCCGTGCCTCTCCTCGAAGTCGAGAAGGTCTCCATGCAGTTCGGAGGCATCGTCGCGCTCGACGCGGTCTCGTTCGACGCGGGCGCCGGCGAGATCGTAGGGCTGATTGGCCCGAACGGTGCCGGGAAGACGACCGCGTTCAACGTGATCACCCGTCTGTACACGCCGGCCGAAGGCGATGTCCGCTTCGACGGCAAGAGCCTCCTCGGCACGCCCCCGAGCGGCGTGATCCGCCGAGGAATCGCGCGGACGTTCCAGAACGTCGAGCTCTTCCGCGGCATGTCCGTCGTCGACAACGTGCGCGTCGGTGCGCACGTGCGCCAGGGAGAACAAGCGGCGGACGACGTGCTCTTCTACGTGAACCTCCACTCGGTCCGCGAACGGCCGGCCTCGGAGCTGTCGTATGGGACGCAGAAGCGCGTCGAGCTGGCGCGCGCGCTTGCGTCCGGGCCACAGCTTCTGCTGCTCGACGAGCCGGCCGGCGGCCTGAGCCACGAAGAGGTCGAGCAGCTCGGCAAGTTCATCCGCCGGATGCGAGACGATTTCGAGCTGACGATCCTGCTCGTCGAGCACCACATGGGCCTCGTGATGAGCGTCGCCGACCGTGTGCACGTTCTTGACTTCGGCAAGAAGATCGCGGAGGGGACGCCGGCGCAGGTGCAGGCGGACAAGGGCGTGATCGAGGCATACCTCGGAGTCGAATCGTGAGTCTGCTGGAGCTCCGAAACGTCGAGGCGCGCTACGGCCCGGTCAAGGCTCTGCACGGTGTGTCGCTCACCATCGGCGGCGGTGAGCTCGTCGCGGTGCTCGGCGCGAACGGCGCGGGCAAGACCACGACTCTGCGCGCGATCTCGGGAACCGTGCGCCGCACCGGCGACGTCGTCTTCGGCGGAAAGGCACTACCGCGCCGTCCCGAAGCCGCCGCGAAAGCAGGAATCGCGCATGTGCCTGAAGGCCGGGGAACATTCAGCGACCTGACCGTCTGGGAGAACCTCCGCCTCGGTGCGTACACGCGTCGCGGCAGCATCAAGGACGACGCACGGCGTGTCTTCGGATTCTTCCCCCGGCTGGAAGAGCGCCGTGACCAGCAGGCCGGGACCCTTTCCGGTGGCGAACAGCAGATGCTCGCGCTCGGCCGCGCGATGATGGCGCGACCGAAGCTGCTGCTGCTCGACGAACCCTCGCTCGGTCTGGCGCCGCTGATCGTGAAGGAGATCTTCGAAGCGCTCGAGCGCATGAAGGGCCAGGACGGCATGTCGGTGCTCGTCGTCGAGCAGAACGCCAATCTCGCGCTTGCCCACGCCGCCCGCGCGTACGTCCTCGAGGTCGGCACCGTCGTCGTCGAGGGAACGAGCGACGAGCTGCGCGCAAACGAATCCGTCCGGAAGTCGTACCTGGGTTACTGATGCTGGTCGCCGCCTTCACCTGGACCGAGTTCGCGCAGCAGCTTGCGGCGGGCATTCGCGAGGGTGCGATCTACGCCGGGCTCGCGCTTGCGATCGTGATCATCTACCGCTCGACACGGGTCATCAACTTTGCGCAAGGCGAGATGGCGACCTTTACGACCTTCATCGCCTGGTCCCTGATGAACCAGGGGCTCACGTTCTGGGAGGCGTTCCCGATCGTGCTTGCGATCGCCTTCACCGGCGGCGTGGTGATCGAGCGGGCCCTGATCCGTCCGGTCGAGGACGCCCCGGTGCTGACGATCGTGATCATTACGCTCGGTCTCGCCCTGCTGCTGAACGGGTTGATGAACCTGATCTGGGGTGGGGCCAACGTGCAGTTCCACGGTCCCTTCTCGACGAGGACGATCGACATCGGCGGCGTCCCGGTCAGCGTGCAGGACATTGGCATCGTCGCCGTCTCGATCCTGCTCGTCGCGTTGCTCGCGCTCTTCTTCCGCTTCACGAAGCTCGGGCTCGGGATGCGCGCCGCGGCCGTCAACCGGGACTCGTCGCGGCTCGTCGGCGTCCGCGTCAGCTGGATGCTCGCGCTCGGCTGGGGCATCGCGACGGTGCTTGGTGCAGTCGCGGGGATGATGATCGCACCCGTCGTGTTCCTCGACCCGAACATGATGCAGACGATCCTGCTCTACGCGTTCGCGGCGGCCGTGCTCGGCGGGCTCGACTCGCCGGTCGGCGCAGTCGTCGGCGGCATCCTCCTCGGCGTCACGATCACGATGCTCGGCCGCTATGTCGGGTTCATCGGATCGACGCTGAAGCTGCCGGCCGCGCTCCTGCTCATCCTCGTGCTGCTGCTCGTGCGGCCGGGCGGCCTCTTCGGGAAGGTTGCGGTGCGGCGCGTATGAGGACGAGGCTCTGGCTCGAACTGTCCGCTTTCGTCGTGCTCGCGGCCGTCGTCGTGTTGCTGCCGCGGTTCGTGAGCGACTTCCGCGCCCGCGAGCTCGCGATCGTCGGGATGTACTTCATCGCCCTGCTGGGCCTCTCGATCCTGACCGGATTCAACGGGCAGATCTCGCTCGGTCACGGCGCATTCATGGCGATCGGCGGCTACACCACCGCAATCCTGAGCGTGAACGGCTTCTACGGACACCAGCTGCGCGACCTCTGGACGATCCCGATCGCGGGGGTCGTCGCCGGAATCGCGGGCCTGGTGGTCGGCGTTCCCGCGCTGCGCCTCTCGGGGCTCTATCTCGCGCTGATCACCTTCGGTATCGCCGTCTCGTTCCCGCAGTTGCCGAAGAAGTTCGACCACTTCTTCGGCGGCACGACGGGCAAGATCCTCAACCTGGCGAAGCCGCCGTTCGGGCTCAGTACGACGAACAACAACTGGATCTACTACCTGACCTGGGGGATCGCGCTCGTGCTGCTGGTTGCGGCCTGGCTGCTCGTGCGCGGGAAGACAGGACGCGCCTTCAAGGCGATCCGCGACAGCGAGGTCGCCGCCGTCTCAGCCGGGATCAGCCTCGGGAGATACAAGACGCTCGCGTTCGGGATCTCGGCCTTCTATGCCGGTGTCGCGGGCTCGCTGTACGCGATCGCGAACGCCTACGTCAATCCCGACGTCTTCCCGATCATCCTCTCCGTCTACCTCGTCGTCGGCCTGGCGGTGGGCGGGCTCGACTCGCTCTTCGGGATGATCGCCGGCGCCGCCCTGATCTACTTCCTGCAGAACCATGCCGACACCGTTGCGCGCTGGCTGAATCACCTGCCTGCGCTGAGCCTCGACCCGCAGAAGCCGGGGATCCCGAGTGTCGTGTTCGGGGTTGTGCTGATCGTCGTGATGGTGCTGCTCCCGACCGGCGTCGGAGGCTTGGTGCGACGGCTCTTTGGGCCGCTAACAACTCGGCTATACACTCGGTCTTAGGTGAGCAGGTGGGCGTGAGGGTCTTTGTCGTTTGTGCCACTGTGGCCGTCATGGCCGCCGCGTCTGCCGGCGCGCGCCCCGTCGCCACTCCCGGTGTCTCGTCGGACGAGATCCACATCGGCTCGAGTGTGCCGCTGAGCGGGGAGGCTGCAATCGCCGGGAACGTCGCGCGCGGAATCGACGCCTACTTCAAGTACGTGAACGACAAGGGCGGGGTTCTCGGACGCAAGCTCAAGTACACGTACCTCGACGACGGGTACGACCCTGGCCGCGCAGTGAACAACACGATCCGCTTGATCCAGCAGGAGCAGGTATTCGCGGTCTTCAGCTCGCTCGGTACGAACAACAACCTCGCAGTCCGCAAGCTCCTGAACGACGCCAAAGTCCCGCAGCTCTACGTGTCGTCCGGCGCGACGACATTCGGCCGCGACTACAAGAAGTACCCGTGGACGATCGGGTACATCCCGCCGTATTCGGAGGAAGGCGAGATCTACGGGCGCTATGTAGTCAAGAACATCAAGAAGGCGAAGGTCGCTGTTCTGTACCAGAACGACGACTACGGCCGCGATCTCCTGGCCGGGATGAAGCGCGGGCTCGGCGCGAAGGCGAAGTCGATCGTCGCGAGCGTGGGCTACGACCCGACGTCCTCGGATGTGCAGCCGCAGGTGACCCAGCTGAAGGCCTCGAAGGCCAACGTGCTGATGGTGTTCGCCTTCGGCAAGTTCTCGCTCCAGGCGTTCAACGCCGTGTCACGACTCGGCTGGAAGCCGCAGATCTTCGTCAACGACGTGTCGTCTGCCGCGTCGCTGATGTCGATCGTCCCGCAAAAGGCGGCGAACGGATCGATCTCGATCGTATTCGGCAAGGACCCGGCCTCACCTCAGTGGGCGAAGGACAAGGGGGTCAAGCTCTTCCAGTCGATCCTCAAGAAGTACGGCAACGGGGTCAGCTCACGCGACCTGAAGGACGGCTACTTCACCGCAGGTATGGCAACGGCCTACACGCTCGTCAACACGCTCAAGAAGGCCGGGAAGAACCTGACCCGGCAGAGCGTGATGAACGCGGCGACGCATCTGACCGAACGCGGGAATCCGTTCGTGTTGCCGGGCATCGTCATCCACACGACGCCGACGAGTCGCTATCCGATCACGCAGGTGCGACTACAGCGGTGGTCGAAAGGCGCATGGCGCACCTTCGGCAAGCTCGTCTCGGCCAAGCCCGGCTAGCGCTGGTCAGCGACAGTCCGAGTTGTCGCCGACGACCGCGGCGAGCGCGCGCCTGGCCGTGACGGCAAAGCGGAGCGAGACGATGCCGGGATGTCGAACCGTTAGCTCCGTCATGCCGTCGGCGCTCGGGCTCAGGCAACCCGCAGGTGTGTGCCAGTAGGGCGCGTACGTGACGCCGAGCCGGTAAGTGCCCGCCACGGGCGCGGCGATGCGGATCGACGAGTAACCGAGCTTGAGCACACGTGCCGGTCGGCTGACGAGCGGGCGTGGTGACGGAACGGCGAAGACGGTCGTCGTCGCAGTGCGGTGGACGACTTTGAGGCCCGAGCGGCCACTCTCGAGCAGCCGTGCTTCGGCGCGTGCGCTGTAGTCCGGCGTCGCAGAGGTGAGCACGACGTAGCGGACGCTGAGCTTGCGCAGCCAGTTCACGTAGGCAGACGGTCCCAGGTTCCCGTACAGCACGCGGTTCTGCGGAAAGTCCTCCTGCCTGAACCAGCCGCGCACGAGCGGGATCCGCGCGCGGGCGAGAAAGTCGGCGGGCCAGTGACCTCGCGTGTCCACCGCCTCGACGCGATACGAGGGCCGCACGTGGCCCTGGAGGTAGGAGATCGTCGGCTTCCAGTAGGCGGCGTGCGCGGTGGGATCCCCGGCGTCGTGGACGAAGCTGGCCGCGAGCGGCGTCAGATTCCAGGAGAGGGCGAGTGCGAGCGCGACCGCGCAGACGGGCCGTGGGCGCCAGTGGCGGAGCGTGAGCGTCAGGATCGCGATCGGCGCCGCGGCGAACCGAAGCCGCGCGATGTTCTCGCCGATCGGCGAGGCGAAAGCAAACGCGGCCGTGCAGGCGGCGAAGTAGACGATGTACGTCCAGCGAAGGAGCCGTGCACTCGGAATTCCCCACGTCAAGCCGATCCCGAGCACGCAGAAGACAGTCGCGGCGAGGAACTCCTGAATCGAGAAGGGAAAGGTGCCGCGGCCCGGGAACATCCTGCGGAGCACGAGCTCGAGCGCCCCGACTGCCGCGATCGCGAGGGACGGCCACAGAAGCAGAGCCCGCTGATCACGTCGAGCGAGCGCGACTGCGGCCAGGAGCACCACGAGGAGCACGAAGGCGAGCGGGCTGGCGGCAAGGGTCAGGAGCGCGAAGCCCGCGAAGAGCGGACGGCGTCCGAGTTGCAGGAGCCAGAGAGAGACGAGCGCGAGCGCGCTTCCGAGCATGAACGGGTAGGCCGCCGAGACGACGAGTAGCGCCCACACCACTGCGAAAGCGCGGATCGACCACTTGGCCTGCTCGCCCCATTCACGTTGCACGACGGCTGCAAAGGCGGCGACCGCGCCAGCAACGATCAAGACGGCGAGCAGCTTGATGCCGATCGCCGCGGCCAGCGGGTAGTACAGGACGCTGTAGGTGACGAAGCTGTACCGGCCGGCGTACCAGAAGTTGTTCCAAAGGACGAAGCCGTGCTCGAGAAAGAGTGCCCGCTGGTAGACGTGCGCGGCCAGGTCGGTACCGGGTGGCCCGAACCAGACGAGCAAGGCTGCGAGGGACGCCGCCGCGGCTGCAGGCATCAGGAGGTCGGCGCGCGTGCGAAGCCAGATGCGCGACGTCATCAGCGCATGTTCCCCGTGTGGCCGAGTGAAAATCTCCCCGGCTGCGGCCAGACGGACAGGCCGTGTGGGCTCGGACCGACCGGAATGCGCGCGATCAACCGTCCACTGCGCGTGTCGATTGCGTAGACCTCCGAGTTGTAGCGCCCCGAGAGCCAGAGCACCTTGCCGTCCGCGGAGACGTCGCCCATGTCGGGGCTTCCGCCGCCGGGGATGTGCCACTTACGAATGACCTTGCGGGTCCGGAACGAGATCACGGACACGCTTCCCTCGCTGCGATTTGCGACGTAGAGCACCTTTCCGTTCCGCCCGACAACGAGGCCGTGCGCTCCTGCGCCCGTATGGATGAACCCGATCACCTTAAGCCGTGCAGGGTCGATCTCCCACACTCCGCCGGCGGCGAGGTCGGCCACGTAGAAGACCTTCGCGTCCGGCGACGAGCGCACGTCCTGCGGCACCGAGAACCGGCGCGGCAGCGTTCGCACGGCAAGCACCCGGAAGTGGCGCACGTCGACTTTCAGCAGACGGCCCGAGAACTCGCAACTAGCGACGACGTAGCGCCCGTCGCGAGAGAAGTCCATGTGGTTGACGCCGGCGCAGGGAACGCTCAGCGCTCGCACGAGCCGGAACGAGTGTGCAGAGCGGAAGTCGAGTCGGTGCAGACGCTCGGCGACCACGATCGCGTAGCGCCCGTCGATCGTGAAGTAGAGGTTGTAGGGATCGGCGACTGGGATCGCCTTGCCGGGGCGACCGGTCCGCGCATCGATCGGCGTCAGCGTGTTGCCGACGTCGTCGTTCACGTACAGCGTCCGCAGATCGTGCGAGGGCGTCACGTGCTGTGGCAGCGCTCCCACGGCGAAATGTCCGACGACCTTGTACGTCTGCGGGTCGATCACGTCCACCGAGTCTCCCGCACTGTTGGGGACGTAGACGCGGGCCGGATCCCCCCGCGCGGCCGCGCTGATCATGCCCGTGCGATCGTGGGCATAGAGGTTCAGAGGGCGGACCTGAGCAAGGGCTCGGTGGAGGATCTTGGCCTTTTGGTGAACCGGAGGCGGCAGTCTGGCCGCGGCAGCTGCCTCTCCCTGGTCGTCCTGCCGGTCTCGATACACCAGGCTCCCGACCACCGCGAACAGGGCCAGCAATCCGATCAGCGCCCCGCTCGAGGCCGGCCGTCGCCTTCGACGCGAGCTTCTCACCGCGGGCCATGATGGCATGCAGGGTGCGGCTGGCCCGGCATTCTTAACGTTGCTCTCATTTCGTGCCGATAGCGTTTGTGGCGTGCAGAGCGAGCGGACCAGCAGCGGCTTCCTGAACGAGCTCTCGCTCGGTGAATTCGGATCGATGCGCCGCGGCTACGCCGTCGGATTCGGAACCCTCGTCATTGCCGGCATCGCCCTCGGAGCGACCAGGATCGGTCGCGGGACGTTCGACGGTGCCCTCGCGAGCCTGTCGCATGCCCAGCCGAAATGGCTGGTCGTCGCAGCGATTGCTTTCGGACTTGGCCTGCTCGCTTCGGCGGCGGCCTGGCGAACCGGGCTGCGCGCCTGCGGCGGCGAGGCGTGCTTCAAGCAGGTGTCGGCGCGCTATGCGATCGGCTCGCTCGTCAACTCTGTCGCCCCGGCGCACCTCGGCGGGGCCGTTCGGATCGGCCTCCTCTCACGCACGCTCCCCGGGGACGATCGTCTCTGGCGCGCGGGCGGCGTCGGCGCGTCGGTGGCCGCGGCACGGACGCTTGTGCTGGCCCTGCTTATCGTCGTGGCTGCATCCGTGGGTCGCGTCCCGTTGTGGCCGGCTCCGCTGCTGATCCTCGCCGTCGCGTGTGTGGTCGTCGTGTCCGTGCGCACCAGCCGACGAGCGGCAGGACGACTCGGCAGCCTCTTGCAGATCTTCCGCAGCGTCGGCCAGTCGCCGCGCGCAGGAGCGACGATCTTCGGCTGGATTGCCTTCGCGGCGATCACGCGCGTGTGCGGCGCGGTCGCGATCTCGCTCGCTCTCGGTGTGTCGCGGCCGGTCTGGGTCGCCGTCGTGCTACTCGCCGCAATGGCGCTTGCGGGCCTGCTGCCGCTCACACCTGGGAACTTCGGGGCAGGGGCCGGCGCGGCGACACTCGCGTTGCACGGGACCGGTGTGGGCCTCGGCGCCTCACTCGCGCTCGGAGTCGCATTCCAGGCGGTCGAGACGTTTTCGGGAATGACGCTCGGCCTCGCCGGTGCGGCTGTCCTGGCCGCGCCGGGAACGCGTACGAGGCGCTGGTCGATGGCCGGAGCCGGCGTTGCGGCAGTCGTCGTGGCGGCGGCGCTCGGCGTCGCCTCGATCGATCTGCTCTGAGCCTTCGTAGCCTTCGGGCCTAGACGTAAGCTCCCGGAATGGAGCTCCTCGGCCGTCCGCTCGACGAGCTGTGTGCGGAGGCGCGGGAGCTGCGGGACGAAGGGCACGGCCGCCTCGTCACCTACTCGCCGAAGGTCTTCATCCCGCTGACGAAGCTCTGTCGCGACGTGTGTCACTACTGCACGTTCGCGCAGCCGCCGCGCCGCGGCGAGCGGGCTTACTTGACCATCGAGGAAGTCCTCGAGATCGCGAGTGCGGGAGCGGCCGCCGGTTGCCGTGAGGCCCTCTTCACCCTCGGGGACAAGCCCGAGCTCCGCTACGGGGCCGCTCGGGACGAGCTGGCCGCGCTGGGGTGTGGCACCACCATCGAGTACCTGGCCCGAGCAGCCGAGGCGGTGTTGACGGAGACGGGCCTGCTGCCGCATCTCAACCCGGGCGTCATGACGCGCGAGGACGTGCGGGAGTTGCGGCGCGTGAGCGTCTCGCTCGGCCTGATGCTCGAGACGACCTCGGAGCGTCTGTCAGCGCGCGGAGGTCCGCATTTCGGCTCTCCGGACAAGCTGCCGGCCCGCAGGCTCGAGACGATCGCGGCGGCCGGGGAGGAGCGAGTGCCGTTCACGACGGGCCTGCTGATCGGCATCGGCGAGTCGCGCGAAGAGCGCATCGACGCGCTGCTCGCGATTCGCGAGCTCGCCGACACGTACGGTCACGTGCAAGAGGTGATCGTCCAGAACTTCCGGGCGAAGCCGGGAACGCGGATGGCCGAGTCTCCCGAGCCTGCGTTGGAAGAGCTCCTCTGGACGATCGCGGTCGCACGGATCGTGCTCGGCCCACACGCCCATCTCCAAGCACCTCCGAACCTCTCGTATGCGGACTTTCCCCGATTACTCGACGCGGGGATCGACGACTGGGGAGGCGTCTCGCCGGTGACGATCGACCACGTCAACCCGGAGGCTCCCTGGCCCGAGCTCGAACTGCTCCGGGCCGGCACCGAAAGCCGCGACCTCGAGCTCGCCCCGCGGCTCCCGGTCTATCCCGAGTGGATCTCCGCCGAGTGGATCGACCCGAACGTGCTGCCGTCGATTCTGCGCGCATCGGATTCGCTCGGGCTCGCGCGCGAGGACCCCTGGTCGCCCGGCGAGGACGCGGAAATTCCGTTCGTTCCGCGGGATGCCCTGCCGATCGACACCCGTGCAGAGCTCGGCGAGGAGGAAATCGTTCGCCTGTTCCGCGCGCGGGGCCACGAGCGCGATCGTGTCTTTGCGGCTGCCGATCAGCTCAGGCGCGAGGTCTGCGGTGACGAAGTGACGTACGTCGTCACGCGCAACATCCAGTACACGAACGTCTGTTACTTCCGCTGCGGTTTCTGTGCCTTCTCGAAGGGAAAGCTGGCGGCGAACCTGCGCGGCGCGCCGTACCTCGTGCCGCACGAGGAGATCGTGCGCCGCTGTGAGGAGGCCTGGGAGCGCGGCGCGACCGAGGTCTGTCTGCAGGGCGGGATCCACCCGGCGTTCACCGGCGACTACTACCTCTCGGTCGTGCGTGCGATCAAGGAAGCGGTGCCCCGCCTGCACGTGCATGCGTTCTCGGCGCTCGAGGTGTGGCAGGGGGCCGCGACGCTCGGCCTGCCGCTCGACGAGTACCTCGCGGAGCTGGCCGAAGCCGGTCTCGGGTCGCTGCCGGGGACGGCGGCCGAGATCCTCGATGACGAGGTGCGTCGCATCATCTGTCCGGACAAGGTGACGACGGCGCAGTGGTTGGAGGTGCACGACGCCGCGCATCGTGCGGGCCTGCGCTCGAACGTGACGATGATGCTCGGGCACGTGGACGGGCCGCTCAACTGGGCGCGCCATCTCCTGCACGCGCGCGAACAGCAACGCCGAAGCGGCGGGTTCACGGAGTTCGTGCCGCTCCCGTTCGTGCACATGGAGGCGCCGATGTGGCTGCGCGGCCAGGCGCGTTCGGGCCCGACGTTCGGCGAGACGTTGCTCGTACACGCGGTGGCGCGTCTCGCGCTTCACCCGTGGATCACGAACATCCAGGTGTCGTGGGTGAAGCTCGGTGCCGAAGGTGCAGCGGCCGCGCTCCGCGCCGGCGTCAACGACCTGGGCGGCACGCTGATGAACGAGTCCATCTCCCGTTCGGCCGGAGCCGAGCACGGGCAGGAGTTCCCACCGGAAGCGATGGAGGCGCTGATCCGCTCGTGCGGCCGCGTGGCGCGACAGCGGACGACGCTCTACGGCGACGCGCCGGAGGAGCGGCGGCTCTCGTCGTTCGGCGCGGCCCCGCTCGCCGAGCCGTGGAATCCGCCGGTGAAGGACGCACGACTCGTTGCTCCGCCGCGTCTCGTGCGGCCCGGCTTCGCTACGCGCTAGAGGCCTGATGTGAAATTCCGCCGGGCCGGATGACGCACCAGACACGGCGCCGGATCAGCACGCCCGCCCGCGGCACGTAGCGCCGCTACGCACCGCGAACGACCGCACTGCCCGGCTTGGTCTGGAGCGCCCCCGACGTCGGCCGAATTTCGCATCAGCCCTCTAGGTCTCGAACGCGAGGAGGTCGTCGAGCGACTCGCGCCGGCGGATCAGCTCGGCGTCGCCGTCCGTCACGAGCACCACGGCCGGGCGCGGGACGCCGTTGTAGTTCGACGCCATTGCCAGGGTGTAGGCCCCGGTGGCGGGAACCGCAAGCAGGTCGTTCCGGCGCGGCTCCGGCAGCTCGACGCTCTCGATGAGCACGTCGCCGGACTCGCAATGCTTGCCGGCGATCCGGAACGTCGCCACCGGTTCCTCTTCGGCACGGTTCGCAAGGAGTGCCTCGTAGCGCGATCCGTAGAGCTGCGGGCGCGGGTTGTCGGACATGCCCCCGTCGATCGCCGCATAGGCCACGCCTGTCGTGCGCTTGACGACGCCGATCCGGTAGAGCGTGAGCCCGGCCTGGCCGACGAGCGAGCGGCCCGGTTCGAAGATCGCACGCGCCGGCTCGGTCCAGTGTGCACGTAGACGTGCGAGCAGCTCTCGCGCGAACTCTTCTTCCTGCGGGACGCTCTCGTTCAGAGCATGACGAACCGCGAGGCCGCCGCCGAGGTCGAAGAGGCGCGGCGTCCAGCCGAGCTCCTCCTGGCAGCGTGCCGCGACATTGGCAAGCCGCTCGACCGCGAGCAGGCTCTCCGCGCTTCGCGTCAGCTGCGAGCCGATATGCACGTGGAGCCCGGCGACGTCGAGCACCGAGGCGAGCGCGTCCCTGACCGCCGCGAGCGCGTCGTCGGCGACGAGCCCGAACTTCGATTCCGCGTGGGCGGTCTGGATCGCACGGTGCGTTTCCGCGTCGATGCCCGGAGTGAGGCGGACGAGCACGGTTCGAACGCCTGCCGCTTTCGCCCGCGCAACCTCGTCGAGCGCATCGATGACCACGAGTGCGCCGGCCTCGGCTGCTGCCTGGAGCTCTTCTTCCGACTTGTTGTTGCCGTGGAACACGATCCGCTCGCCTTGCATCCCTGCGCGCAACGCGAACTCGAGCTCGCCGCGCGTAGAGACGTCGGCCCCCAGACCCTCCGCGGCGAAAAGCCGGAGCAGCGCGACGTTGGGAAACGCCTTCGTTCCGTACACGACGAGCGCTTCGGGATCCACTCTCCTATACGCGCGCGCCCGGGCGAGAATCGTCTCCCGGCAGTACACGAGGAGCGGCGTGCCGAACTCCTCCGCGAGGGCCGACGCACGGACTCCGCCCACCACGAGCTCGCCGTTCTCGACGGCTGCCGTGTCGGGGAAGAGCTCGATCAGCCCGTTAGTCGCTCCACCACTCCTGAACCATTTCGGCGTCGCCCGGACCGGTGTTCGGGGCGCCCACGATCAGGAACACGGCACCCTCGTCGCCCGCTTCCATGCTCCGCATCGTGTCCTTGTGGACGCGAACCGCGTCCCACGGCTCGAGGTCTCGGACCTCGTCCTCGATCTTCATCCGCGCGCCGCCGCTGACGAGGACGTAGATCTCCTCCTGGTTCTTGTGCTTGTGGCCGAACGGCAGCCGGAAACCGGGGGACACGCGGCAATAGCTGATACCCGAGTGCTCGAGGCCCAGCGGGACGCGGGCCATCCGGAACTCGAGGTCCGGCGAAAGGCCGAAGTTCGGTGCCTGATCCTCGGCGTCCTTGAGGTTGAGATGGGTGTAATCGCTCATGGCCCCGACTGTAACGCTGCTAGAGTTCGAAGGCATGAAGGAGCTGCTTCTGTAGGGAAGGGAGCCACCGTGGCGAAAGCCGCGCCAGCTCCCCACGGCCTCTCACCTGAGAGGCTTTTTCGTTTCTAGAGGACGGACATGGACAGGTACGACGCGCAGACAGTCGAGACGAAGTGGCAGCGGATCTGGGACGAGAGCCGCGCCTTCGAGGTGCCGAACCCGGAGCCGGGTGCGCCTCGTAACGAGCGCAAGTCCTACGTGCTGGAGATGCTGCCGTACCCGTCCGGGACGCTGCACATCGGCCACGTCCTGGTGTACACGCTCGGCGACGTGCTCACCCACTTCTACCGGCGCACCGGTTCCGAGGTCCTGAGGCCGATGGGCTACGACTCCTTCGGGCTGCCCGCGGAGAACGCTGCGCTGAAGGAGGGCGAGCATCCTCGTGCCATCGTCGAGCGGAACATCGTGTCGATCCGGCGCACGATGAAGCGGATCGGCTGGGCGATCGACTGGTCACGCGAGCTCTCCACCCATGAGCCCGAGTACTACCGCTGGACGCAGTGGCTCTTCCTGAAGTTCTTCGAGGGCGGTCACACCTACCGGAAGGCCGCGCTGGTCAACTGGTGCCCCAACGACCAGACCGTGCTGGCGAACGAACAGGTCAAGAACGGCCGCTGCGAGCGGTGCGGCTATGAGGTCGAAGCGCGCAAGCTCGAGCAGTGGTTCTTCCGCATCACCGCCTACGCCGACAGCCTGATCGACGAGATGAAGGAGCTGGACTGGCCGGAGCGCGTCCTGACGATGCAGCGCAACTGGATCGGCCGCTCGGAAGGCGCCGAGATCCTCTTCCGCGTGGACGAGCTCGACATCGACATCCCGGTGTTCACGACTCGCCCCGACACGTTGTACGGCGCGACGTTCTTCGTCCTTGCTCCAGAGCATCCGCTCGTGGACCGGCTGGCCGACCAATCCCCCAACGGGGAGGAGATCCGGGCCTACGTCCGCAAGGCGGGCGCCCGGCCCGCCGAAGAGCGTGCCGCAGGAACCAAGACCGGCGTCTTTACCGGCTTCTTCGCGACGAACCCGGTCAACGACGCCCGGATTCCGATCTGGGTCGCGGACTACGTCCTGATGGACTACGGCACCGGCGCGATCATGGCCGTGCCCGCGCACGACGACCGCGATCGGGAGTTTGCGGAACGGTTCGACCTGCCCATCAAGCTCGTGGTCGACGACGAGGAGAAGCTCGTCGACTCGGCCCAGTTCTCCGGCCTGCCGCACGAAGAGGGGGCAAAGGCAATCGTCGAGTGGCTGGGCGGCCGGGGACGTGGACAGCCTGCAGTGAGCTACCGCCTGCGCGACTGGGGCTACTCCCGTCAGCGGTACTGGGGCTGCCCGATTCCGATCGTCTACTGCGACGACTGCGGGATCGTTCCCGTGCCGGAGGAAGAGCTGCCCGTGATCCTGCCCGAGGTCGAGGACTACAAGCCGAAGGGAATCCCGCCGCTGGCGCAGGCCGAGGATTGGGTTCGCGTTCCGTGTCCCCAGTGCGGCAAGGAAGGACGCCGCGAGGTCGAGACCATGGACACCTTCGTCGATTCGTCGTGGTACTTCCTGCGCTACTGCGATCCCCACAACGACCAGGCGCCGTACGACCGAGAGTTGGCGGACTACTGGATGCCGGTCGACCACTACACCGGTGGTCTCGACCACTCGACGGTGCACCTGATCTATGCCCGCTACTTCCAGAAGGTGTTGAACGAGCTCGATCTGAGCGTTCACCGCGAGCCGTTCAAGCGCTTCTTCGGCAACGGCTTCGTCACGCAGGGTGGTGCGAAGATCTCGAAGCGCGTGGGCGGCTCTGCGACACCCGACGAGCTGGTCGAGATGTACGGAGCCGATGCGACACGGCTCTCGATCCTGTTCATCGGTCCTGCCGACCAGGACATGGAGTGGACTGCGTCCGGAGTCGAAGGGATGCAGCGGTTCCTGCGACGGGTCTGGCGCCTGGTCGGCGAGGTGGCCGACAATGCGCCGGTCGGGGGCACACCGGACGATGGTGCACTCACGCGTCGCGTCCATCGCACGATCGCGCGAGTCACGGACGACCTCGGGCGGCGGCAACAGTTCCACACACCGATCGCCGCGGTGATGGAGCTCGTCAACGACCTGTCGAAGTCTCCGGACGATCCCGCAGCCCGATTTGCCGCGGAGACGACGGTGTCGCTGATCCAGCCGTACGCGCCGCACATCGCCGAGGAGTTGTGGGAGCGTCTGGGACACGAGCGTCTCTGGGAGGCGCCGTGGCCGCAGGCCGATCCTTCGTTCCTGGAAGACGATACGTTCGAGTTGGTCGTACAGGTCAACGGGAAGGTGCGTGACCGGTTCCGGGTTCCGGTCGACCTGCCCGAGGACGAGCTGGTCGCACGCGCGAAGGAGTCGCCGAAGGTTCAGGCGCACCTGAACGGCGGAGAGATCCGCCAGACGATCGTCGTGCCGCGCAGGCTCGTCAACCTCGTCGTCGGCTAGCACACTCTCGCCACAAGATCGTCACGGACAGGTGACGCTTTCGTTGCCACGATTGGCGACATGCCAGAGATCGCTCTCGATCGCCGGCGTATCGTCGTCACAGGCGTGGTGCTGCTGCTGGTGTTCGTGCTGGCGGGCAGGTTCCTGCTCCGGCCCGCGAAGCCTGCGGCGGTTGCGCCGCCGCTGCGTGTCGCGTCGACCAAGACGAGCCAGCTCTCCTCGACGATGCTGTACGTCGACGTCGTCGGGGCCGTTCGGAGGCCCGGCCTGTACCGGCTGCGCGACGGGTCGCGCGTGGCCGATGCGGTCGCGCGCGCCGGCGGCCCGACGCCCAAGGCGCAGATCGAGCTGGTCAATCTCGCCGCCCGGATCGCCGACGGAGAGCAGATCGTCGTGCCCAGGCGCGGGTTGGCGGCCGCAAGCGCGCCGACGCCGGGCGGCGGCGCGGCCTCGGGCCCGGTCCATCTGAACAGCGCGACGCTCGAGCAGCTCGACGCACTGCCTGGCGTCGGCCCGGTCACCGCACAGAAGATCCTCGACTACCGCCAGAAGCACGGGGCGTTCGGGTCCGCCGACGAGCTCGATGCGATCTCGGGCATCGGGCCCGCGCGGCTCGAGACGCTCCGCGACCTGGTCGCGCCGTGAGTGAGCTCGTCGCGGCCCGCCGCTCCCCGCAGCTGCTCGCGGCTTCGCTCTGTCTCGGTCTCGCGGCCGCGAACGCGGTGCGGGTGAACGGCGGCGTCGCACTCGTCCTCGCTGGTCTGGTCGGGTTGGCCGCTTTTGGTGTCTCAGGGCCGCAGCGGTTGCTGCTCGTCGCAGGCGCACTCGCGTTGCTCGGCTGGTGCTGGGGAAGCAGCCGTCTCGACGCGCTCGATCACAGCCCGTTGAGCTCGCGAATCGACACCGCAGGACGTGTACAGCTGGTCGTCACGGGCCCTGTGCATGCCGGTAAGTACGAGATTCGTACGCCTGCCGTCGTCAAGCGGTTCGGCCGGTTGACGTTGCACGAGCCGGTCTTGCTGAAGCTGCCGCGCGGACGCGCACCTCCTCAGGGAGCGATCCTGGACGCGCTCGTGATCGTGACTGCGCCACGCGGCGCCGAGAACGGGTTCGACGAGCGAACCTGGCTGCGCCGGCACGGCGTCCACGTCGTCCTGCGTGTCGACGACTGGAGGATCGTCGGTCGTCGCGACGGAATCGGCGGCGTCGCCGACGCGGTTCGACGACGTTTGCGGGATTCGGTCGCGCGGGGGCTCCACGGTGAACGCGCCGCAGTCATCGAAGGCGTGGTGCTCGGCGAGGACAACGGTCTCTCGGACGAGTTGCGTCGCAGCTTCCGCGCGTCGGGCCTCTATCACCTGCTCGCGGTGTCCGGCCAGAATGTCGCGCTCGTCGCAGCCAGTGCGGTGCTGCTCACCTGGCTGCTCGGCCTGCCGCGCCTGCTCGGCCAGCTCGGCGCGCTCGCGGCGATCGGGGCCTACGTCCTCGCGGTCGGCGCCCAGCCCTCGGTCATCCGCGCCGGGGTCGCCGGTGCGCTCGGCTCGCTCGCCTGGCTCACCGCGCGCGCGGCCGACCGCTGGCATCTGCTGCTCGTCGGGGCGATCGTTCTGCTCGCCTGGAACCCGTACGCGCTCCTCGACGCCGGCTTTCAGTTCTCGTTTGTCGCGGTGCTCGCGATCTTCGTCCTCGTTCCGCGCTTCGAGCGCTTTCTCGAGGGATATCCGTTGGGCCCGCGGCTGCGGACCGTGGTCGCGGTGTCGGCCGCCTGCGGGCTGGCGACCGCGCCGATCGCCTGGCTGCAGTTTCATTCCCTCCAGGTCCTGACAGTGCCGGCGAACGCGCTCGCCGCGCCGGCAGTCGTGCCGCTCCTGGCTCTGGCACTCGCGGCGGCAGCGGTCGCGCCGATCTCGGGTGGCGCGGCGGCAACGCTCGCCTGGCTCAACGGCTGGTGCGCCGCGTACCTCGTCGCGGTCGCCCGGGCCGTCGGCGGCCTGCCGATCGCGCAGATCACGTCGACGCGGACCCTCGTTCTCGTGCTCGCAGGGGTCTTCCTCCTCGGCGCCTATGCTTGGCCGAGGTGGCGACGACGGAGCTCAAGCCTGTCTACCTGATCACCGGCCGAGACCGGCCGAAGATCCACCGTGCGCTTCGCCGGTTGCGCGACCGGATCGGCGAGGAGGGCGTCGAGCTCCTGTCCGCGAACGACGCGGGTGGCGACGACGCGGTGGCGGCCTGCAACTCGATGGGCCTCCTCGGCGGCGGCCGGCGCCTCGTGGTCGTCGAGGACGTGGAGCGTTGGAAGGCCGCGGACACGAAGGCGATCGCCGCATACCTCGGCAGTCCCGCACCGGACACTGTGCTCGCCCTGGTCGCCGCGGAGTTGAAGAAGGACTCGGCACTTGCCAAGGCGTGCGCGAAAGCCGGAGACCTGCTCGTCTACGACGTCCCGAAGCGACGCGTGCCCGAGTGGGTGACGAAGCAATTCTCGGACCGCGGCGTCACGATCGACCAGGAAGCCGTCCGGCTGCTCGTCGAGGTGGTCGGGGAGGATCCGGAGGAGCTCTCGAGCGAGGTGGACAAGATCGCGACGTGGGCGGGGGCGGACCCGGTCGGCGTCTCCGAGGTCGAGCAGCTTGCAGCGGGTTGCGCCGAAGTGCCGGGGTACGAGCTCACCGACGCGTGGGGCCGTCGTGACCTGGCAGCTGCCCTCACCTCGTGCCAGACACTGATCGAACGCTCGGGCGACTCCGTGTCACGCACGGTTCCATCACTCATTGGCTTGCTCGTCGCGCACGTCGGCCGGGTGCGCGACTGCCAGCGGCTCGCCGATGAAGGGTTGAGCGCTCGCGAGGCGGCGTCGCGCCTGAAGCGGCATCCGTTCTATGTCGAGAAGCTCTTCGCGCAGTCCCGCAACTACGACTCGGATGAGTTGCGCGGAGCGGTCGTGAGGCTCGCGGAGCTCGACCACGCCGTCAAGGGTGGCTCTCGGCTCGCCGTCGACCTCGAGCTCGAGCGTGCGCTGATCGACATCACGCGGCCCCGAGAGGCCGCGGTCGCGAGCTAGCGCTTCGGCGCGGAGACGAGCCGGGCGGCCTGCGCCTTGCGGCGCGCGGCGGTGTTCCGGTGCAGCGCGCCCCGGGCCGCGGAGCGATCGAGCCAGCGCACGAGGGCGCGGTGCTCGGCCTCGACCTGGTTCTTGTCCCCGGCTGCGACCGCAGCTTCGAGACGCTTCGCCAACGTCTTCGCGGTCGAGCGGTAGCGCAGGTTCTCGAGCCGCTGCCTGGCGGCTGAGCGAACGCGCTTCTTCTGTTGGTTGATGTTCGGCATCGCGTGAAAAGGCCCGCAATCCGCGGGCGCGAGGATGGTACCAAAGGCGCTCAGAGCCCCGGCTGTGCCGTTCAGCGCCCTCCCTATACTCGCCGCGTGGACGAGCACTCAGGCCGGCGGCTCGCGAGGTCGACGGCGATCTTCTCGCTCGCCACGGGCCTCTCCCGCATCGCCGGCCTGATTCGCGAGGTCGTGGCCGCGTACTACTTCGGCGCCGCCGGCAAGATCAACGCGTTCACGGTCGCCTTCCAGGTGCCGAACCTGATCCGGGCGCTCGTCGCCGACGCGGCTCTGTCGTCGGCGTTCGTCCCGGTCTTCACGGAACTACAGGAGAGGGGCGAGCGCCAGCGGGCATGGCGTGTCGCCGCGAGCCTCTTCTGGATCGTCTTGCTCGGGCTGAGCGCGCTCACCGCGATCTTCATCGTGATCGCGCCGTGGGTCATCGGGCTGTTCGGCGATCCCGGCGGGGACAAGCAGCTCGCGATTGGCCTCTCCCGCGTGCTCTTTCCCATCGTCGCGTTGCTCGGCGTGTCGGGAATCGTCGTCGGGATCCTCAACAGCTACGAGCGCTTCACGGTTCCTGCGCTCAGCCCGATCTTCTGGAACCTCGCGATCATCGTCGGGCTCGTGCTCGGTGTGCCGAACGCGCACACGATCGACGCGAAGCTCTATGTCTACGCGATCTCGATCGTGATCGGCACCGTGATCCAGGTGTTACTGCCGATGCCGTGGCTCCGCGGCCTCGACGGAAAGCTCCGCGTCCTGATCGACTGGCGGGACCCGGCGGTCTGGCGGGTGCTCAAGCTGATGCTGCCGGTCACGCTCGGCCTCGGCCTGATCAACTTCAACGCCGTCGTCGACTCGATCTTCGCGTCGCGGCTGATCGATCCCACGCTGGCGCCGACGGCGATCGACAAGGCGTTTCGCCTCTACATGCTCCCGCAGGGCATCTTCTCCGTCGCGATCACCACAGTCCTCTTTCCGTCTCTCGCACGCCTCTCGGCGCGTGGCGACCAGGCGGGGTTTCGCAACACGCTTGCGTCAGGACTGCGGCAGATCGCGTTCCTGCTCATTCCGGCAGGCGTGATCAGCGCCGTGCTGGCCGAGCCGATCACACGGCTCGTCTACCAGCGCGGTCACTTCGAGCCTGCGCAGACGCCGGTCGTCGCGGCCGCGCTCGCCGCGTTCTCGGCGGGCCTGTTCTTCAACGGGATGATGTTGCTGCTGAACCGCGGCTTCTTCAGCCTGCAGTCGAACTGGATCCCGACGTGCGTCGCGCTCGCGAATCTCTGCCTGAACGCCGCGCTCGACGCAATCTTCTACCGGTTCGGGACGTGGGGGATCCCGCTCGCGACCTCGCTCGTCAATGTTGCCGGAAGCGCGGTCCTGCTCGTGCTGATGCGCCGCCGCCTGGGTCGGCTCGGTTTCGGCCAGATCATGGACTCGGTCCTGCGAATCGTGACGGCTTCGGCCGTGCTTGCGGGAGCCGCCTACGGAACGTGGTACGAGCTCGACAGCGCTCTCGGGCGCGGGTTCCTGGGACAGCTCGTCTCGGTCGTCACCGCGCTCGTCGTCGGCACTGCCGTCTATCTGTTCACGTGCCGGGCGCTCAAGGTTCGTGAGCTCGGGCCGTTGCTAGCGTTGCGAAACCGCTTGAAGCGCGGCTAAACCATGGCCCAGGACCGCATTCGCAACTTCTCGATCATCGCCCACATCGACCACGGGAAATCCACCCTGGCCGACCGGATCCTCGAGCTCACGCACGCCGTCGCGGACCGCGACATGCGCGCGCAGGTCCTCGACTCGATGGACCTCGAGCGCGAGCGGGGCATCACGATCAAGGCGCAGGCCGTGCGGGTGGAGTGGAAGGGCCACCAGCTCAACCTGATCGACACGCCGGGCCACGTCG
>Ga0307299_10000021_pt1 | contig 45544 bp, 36 predicted proteins | sample ER_DNA_159_FD_194466 | JGI IMG/M metagenome (GOLD analysis project Ga0307299, IMG submission 194466) | Bulk soil microbial communities from the East River watershed near Crested Butte, Colorado, United States - ER_DNA_159 | ecosystem: Environmental > Terrestrial > Soil > Floodplain | place... | reverse complement strand
CTCACTCCGTTCGGCTTTACGCCCACGGAGTCGCTCGTGTACACGACCCAGCTCCGCCTCGGGCCAACGACCGGGTATGCGGTGGCCCTGGCGTCCCACCTGGCCCGAGCCAATGTGTACGGAGCGCTCGAGGGTCTCGTCACCCGCGGGGCCGCGACCCGCGCCTCTCCGACTCGCCCCGTCCGCTACCGACCTACCGACCCCCAGGCGCTGCTTGCCCAACTTGCCACGCTCCAGGGCGAAGCCCTCGATCGGCTGGCTCGGGCGTTGCGAGACACGTCTCACCCCCACGAGCCGGCCACGAAGGAAGTGGGGGGCGCGCGAGCGGTGGCCAATCTCATTCTCCAGCTCGTGGCGCGCGCCGAGCGGCGCGTGGAAGGAGTGCTGGCTGCCGAGCTGTGGCGCCCCACGCTGCCCGCGTGGCGCCATGCGTCGCGGTCGGGTGGAGCGACGCTCGAGCTGCGCATCGCGGGGGACCTGCCGTCCGGCGCCGAAGGACTGATCGCGGGCTCGGTGCCTGCTGACGCTCCGACGATCCTCGTGGTGGATGAGGCGCAGGTGGTCGTCACCACAGGTGGAGGAGAGTCCATCGCGGGCCTGTGGAGCTCCCATCCACTGATCGTCATGCTCGCCCGTCGTGCCCTCGGGGGGGAGACTGCCGCGTGATGACACTGCGTGCGGTCTTGTGTCTTGCGCTGGCGTCTGCCGCAGCGTGCCGCGCGCCCCAGATCCCCGTGGAGCGACGCTATCCGGCGGGTTCGCCGTTCCGCGCACAGTACCGCGTCGTGGACGGCACGCGGTTGCGCGTGATCGACACGGGGAGCGGCGCGCCGGTCGTATTCATTCATGGCTTCGGGGCTTCGCTATACGGCTGGCGCCACACGTTGTCGCCCGTCGTCGCCGCGGGGTATCGCGTGATCGCGTTCGACAATCGCGGCTTTGGGTTCTCGGACAAGCCCGCGCCCCAATCGGGAGGGGAGAAGCTCTACACCAACGCCGCCTACGCGCGGCTGGTGGTCGCGCTACTGGACTCGCTCAACCTGCCGTCGGCGGTGCTCGTGGGACATTCGATGGGCGGCGCAATCGCGGCCGAGGTCGCGCTCGCCTACCCCGCTCGGGTGCGGGGCCTGGTGCTGATCGACGCGGCGGGATTCGGCGTGCGGTGGCCGGGCGTTCTGAGTGTCGGACGGTGGCCCGGAGCGGGGGGCGTGGCGGCGGCGCTACGGGGCCGATGGATGACGGAGCGTGTGTTGCGCTCGACGTACGGCGATCCCAGCAAGGTGACCGAGGAGGACGTAGACCAGTATTACGCGCCCGTCGCCGAGCCCGGGTACAGCCGCGCCTTGCGGGGTGTGCTGCGCCAGTTCAGGTTCGACACTCTCGTCGGGCGGCTCGGCACGGTCGCGGCGCCCACGCTCGTGGTGTGGGGCGCAGCCGATCGCTGGATTCCGGTGGGTGACGGGACACGCATCGCGGCGGAGTTGCCGCGCGGAGCGTTTATCGTCATCCCGCGGACGGGGCACGCCGCGGCCGAAGAAAGTCCCGACGAGGTCAACGAGCTGCTGATCACGTTCTTGAAGGAAGGCCTTCCCCGCGTCCCGGAGAATCTGGCATGGTCCACGCCGTCCTGGCGCTCATCGCGCTCCAGCAGCCCGTCGATTCCGCGTATACCGCAAAGATCCGCGAACTGACGACTGAGCCTCGGTTCAACACCGAGCTCACCGATCACCTTCCCGCCGATCCCAAGGTTCCGACTCCGCTGCGCGTGCTCGGCTACGTCCCCGGCACCGTCGGAAGGCTCTCGTACGTCGCGGACATCACGCGCTACTTCCGCGCGTTGGACGAGGCGTCGCCGCGCGTGAAGGTGTTCGACCTCGGTACGAGCGACGAGGGCCGGCCGATGATCGTCGCCGCCATCGCCGATTCCGCGACGATCGCGCGGCTCGACTCGTACCGCGCGATCACCGCTGCGCTCGCGGACCCGCGCACGCTGTCGCCCGACTCGGCGCAGCGGCTCATCGCGGCGGGGAAGCCGATCTATTGGGCCTCAGGGTCGATCCATTCTCCCGAGACCGGCTCACCCGAAATGCTGATGGAATTGGCCTATCGCCTGGCCGTCGAAGAGACGCCACTCATCCGACAGATACGTGACAGCATCATTACACTCGTGACGCCCGTGACCGAGCTGGATGGGCGCGACCGCATGGTGGACACGTACCGGTACCGGAAGGCGCACAAAAACGTTGGGCCGGGGCTGATCTATTGGGGGAAGTACACGGCCCACGACAACAACCGGGACGGGATCGTGATGTCGCAGGTCCTGACCCAGACCATGCTGCGGGCGTTCTTCACCTGGCACCCCACCGTCCTGCACGACCTGCACGAATCGGTGCCGTTCCTCTACACGTCCACCGGCACGGGGCCCTACAATCGCGAGCTCGACCCGATCGTGATCGATGAATGGAACGAGATGGCGTTCCAGGAGATCACGGAGCTGACCAAGCGCGGGCTCCCCGGCGTGTGGACCCACGACTTCTACGACGGGTGGGCGCCGAACTACATGTTCTGGGTGGCGAACGGGCACAACTCGATCGGCCGGTTCTACGAGACGTACACGTCGCGCGGAGCCGAATGTCACACCGTGCGCCTTCCCGAGCGGCAGACTTCGGTCGAGTGGTTCCGCCCCAACCCGCCGCTGAACGGCGTTCGCTGGTGCATCCGCAACAACATCAACTATCAGGAGTCGGCGCTGCTCGTCGCGCTCAACTACATGGCGCGGAACGGCCACCGCTATCTCGATCAGTTCTACCGCAAGGGCGTGCGGGCAGTGGAGCGCGGGCGCGCCAAGGACGGCCCAAACGCGTTTCACATTCCCGCGAATCAGGCGCGCCCGGTGGAAGCCGGGAATCTCGTCAACATGCTGCGGTTCCACGGGCTCGAAGTGCGGCGCGCGGAGCGCGCCTTCAAGGCGGGCGGCGTGGACGTCGCCGCCGGCGACTACGTGGTGCGACTCGACCAGCCCTACGGTCCGCTCGCGAAGAGCTATTTCAGTCGTCAGGACTACGGCGCCGACGATCCTCGCCCCTACGACGACACCGGATGGACCCTGCAATACGTTCGCAACGTCGCGCTGCACGCGATCGCGGATACCACGGTGTTGAGCCAGCCGCTTGCCCTGATTACCGCCGACGTGCGTGTGCGCGGACAGGTGGGAGGCGTCGGCAGCCCGGCCGCGTATCTCATCGCACCGACGACCGAGTCGGGCTTGATCCAATTCCGACTGGCGCTGCGCGACGTGCGGATGTGGGCGAGCGAGGACACGTTCACCGCCGAGCGTCGCGCATACGGCCGGGGCACCACGATCATCCCCGCCACCGGCGCAGGCGTCCCCGCCGACCTCACCCGGCGCGCCACGCAGGCCGCGGAATCACTCGGCCTCACCCTCACGGGTGTGCGTGCCGTCCCCCAGGTGACACGTCATGAGCTCGACCTGCCGAGACTCGCACTGGTGCATTCCTGGCTCAACACACAGAACGAGGGGTGGGTGCGCTATGCGTTCGACGCCCTCGGGATTCCGTACTCGTATTTCAGTGTGCAGCAGCTCAAGGATCGCGAATTGTTGACGCGGTTCGACGTGATCGTGTTCCCCTACGTGTCGAACAACGCCCAGGCGATCGTCAACGGACTCCCGATGACGGGGCCGAAGATCCCGTGGCAGCGCACGGCCGAAACACCCAACCTCGGGGGCATCGACTCGACCGACGATGTGCGCCCCGGCATTGGGCTCGAGGGGCTGAGCGCGTTGCGCGATTGGGTGACGGCGGGTGGCGTGCTGATCACTGAAGGTGGCACCGCCGCCGTGTTCACGGATTATGGCGTCACGCGTGGTGTGGACATCATTCCGGCGCGGCAGCTACGCGCGTCAGGGGGGATCTACCGCGCGGTGACGCGGGATCCGAAGAGCCCCATCGCCTACGGGTACGCCGACACGCTCGCGGTCTACTTCAATCAGTCGCCCCTGTTCCAGGTGGATACCAGCACCGACGTCCCCGAGGATCAGGACGCGGATCTGACGCGGGAGCAGGCGCGGGCGCGGCCGCGGGTGGTGCTAAGCTTCCATCAGAAGCGGGACTCCCTGCGACTCTCCGGTCTACTGGTGGCCGGTGAGGAGTTGGCGGGCCGGCCCGCGGTCCTGGACGCCCCGGTCGGGCAGGGACACGTCGTGCTGTTCGCGATCCGCCCCTACTGGCGCTGGGAGACCCAGGGCAGCTTCGCCTTGGGGTTCAACACGATCCTCAACTGGAACGACCTCGGGATCGCGTGGCCCGCCGCCCCCAAGCCAAGCGGGCGCCCAGTGGCGGCGCCAGACGAAGGACATTAGATTTCCTCAACCATTTGGTTGAGGAAATGCAATCGTGAAGCCTAAGTTGAGCAACAATAGAGCTTTACGTATCATAGAGGCGGCGCGGGAGGAGTACGCCAAGCGGGGCTTCGCCGGTGCTCGAGTGGAGCACATCGCCCGTCGCGCCGGCGTCAACAAGCAGCTGCTGTTCTACTACTACCACTCCAAGCGCGGGCTCTTTGAGGCGGTGCTCACCCAGGCAGCCGCGGAGCTCGAGGCTGCCCTCGCCTCGCTCCCAGCTGGCCGACCACTCGACCGGCTGCGCCTGGTCCTCGAGGCTCTGTTCGACTTCCTGGCGCGCTATCCTGCAGGGGCAGCCTTCGCTCCCGCGATCAAGCGACTCGTCGTACTGCTGGCTGAGGGACAGGGTCTCGGCCAGGTCCGCGACGACGTGGACCCGCACCTCACTGCGGCTCAGGCCCTCGTCCTGATGGTGGGTTACCTGGGGATGGAGTCGGTGATCGCGGCCAGCGCGCGCCCCCTCAGCGCCGACGAGCCGGCGCTGAGGGAACGCTGGAAGGAAGCCGCGGTGGCCCTGGTGGTGGCGGGCGTCGCCGCGCGCTAGTTCTTCGACACCATCCTCGGCTCGAGGGGAGCATCCCCCTCGAACACGAGGTGGCCGGCTTCGAACCGCGCTCCCCGCAACGCCAGGGTGAGCACTTCGCCCAGCTCCTCGACCAGATGCACGTCGAGGCTCTTACGCACATCCTCGGGCAGATCCTCGAGATCCGCGGCGTTTTCCTTGGGCAAGATGATGGTCTTGATCCCCGCCCGCACCGCGCCGAGCACCTTTTCCTTCACGCCGCCGATTGGCAGTACGCGGCCACGCAGCGTGATCTCTCCTGTCATCGCGATGTCGTGCCGCGCCGGCCGGCGAGACAGCGCCGACACGAGAGCGGTGGCCATCGTGATACCGGCCGAGGGCCCGTCTTTGGGGATAGCCCCGGCGGGCACGTGGATGTGCACGTCGGTGCCCGTCACAGTCTCCTCGTCGATGCCGAGCAGGTCGGCGTGCGACTTCGCGTACGTGAGGGCCGCGCGGGCCGATTCCTTCATCACGTCGCCCAGCTGCCCGGTGAGGAGCAACTCGCCCTTGCCGCGCATCACGCTCGCCTCGACGAACATGATGTCGCCGCCGACAGGCGTGTAGTACATCCCCGTCGCCACGCCTGCTTGATCCTCGCGGGCCTTGCGCTCCGGGTGCACTCTGGGCCGGCCAATCAGCTCGGGAATGTCCGCCGGCAGCACCGTGACGCGCTCCGCCTCACCGCCAGCGATCTTGCGCGCCACTTTGCGGCCGAGCTTGCCGATCTCCCGCTCCAGCTGCCGCACCCCTGCCTCGCGGGTGTAGCTGGAGATGACCTCGCTCAGCGCCTCGTTGCTCACCGTGAGCTGCTCGGCGACGAGCCCGTTCTCGCGCACTTGCCGCGGCACGAGATAACGCTTGGCGATCTCGAGCTTCTCGCGCTCGGTATATCCCGCGAAGTTGACCGTCTCGAGCCGGTCGAGCAACGGCCCGGGGATGTTCTGCAGGAAGTTCGCCGTCGCGACGAATAGCACCTCGGAGAGATCGAACGGCACACCGAGGTAGTGGTCGGTGAACGAGTCGTTCTGCGCCGGATCGAGCACTTCGAGGAGCGCTGCTGCGGGATCGCCCTGGAAAGAGATCCCCAGCTTGTCCACCTCGTCGAGCAGGAACACGGGGTTCTTGGCCCCCGCCTGCTTCATGCCCTGGATGATGCGACCCGGCATGGCACCCACGTAGGTGCGGCGGTGACCGCGAATGTCTGCTTCGTCGCGCGCGCCGCCCAGCGAGATGCGCACGTACGGCCGCCCCATCGCGCGGGCAATCGACTTCGCGATCGATGTTTTGCCCACGCCCGGGGGGCCCACGAAAAGGAGAATCGGCCCCTTGGCGCGCTTATCGTCGTCGTTGCCGGGCGCGTCGGCCTCAGGCTGACGCTGCCGCAGCTGCCGTACCGCCAGGAACTCGAGCACCTGATCCTTGACGTCCTTCAGGCCGTAGTGATCCTCCTCGAGGATCTCAGCGGCCCGCTTTAGGTCGAGCGACTCCTCAGACCGCTTGCCCCACGGCAGCTCGGCCACCGTCTCGAGGTAGGTGCGGATGACCTGCGCTTCCATCGACTCGCGACCGGCCCGCTCCAGGCGGCTGAGCTCGCGGTCGACCTCTTTGCGCGCAGCCTCGGGCAGCTCGAGGGCGGCGAGCCGCTTGCGCAGCTCCTCCACCTCGGTGCCGTCGTCCCCCTCGCCCAATTCCTTCTGGATCGCCTTCATTTGCTCGCGCAGCAGCATCTCCCGCTGGCGCTCGCCGAGCTCCTCTTGTACTTGCGACTTGATGTCGTCCTGCGCGTCTGCGACGGCGATCTGCCGCTGGACGTGCACCAGCACCCGACGCAAGCGGTCTTCGACGGGCAGCATCTCAAGGATCTGCTGACGTTCAAGGGGCTTGATGTCGAGGTAGCCGGCCACCAGGTCCGCCAGGCGGCCTGGTTCGCTGACGCCTTCGAGGACCTGCTTGACGACGTCCTCGGGAAGACCCGACTTCTCGCCCAGCTCGGCGGCGCGCTGCCGCGCTTCGCGGTGCAGCGCGACGAACGCGGCATCATCGGGATTCAGGGGTGGGAGGTCCGCCAGCTCGCGGACGACCGCCTCGAGGTGACCATTGGTTTCGGTATAGTGGATCGCGGTGCCACGAGCCTCACCGTGGAGGATCAACTGCACCCCCGAGAGACCCCGCTGGACCTGGCCGATCCGCGCGATCGTACCGGTGGTATAGAGGAGACCGGGTGTGACCTGTTCGACGTTGTCTTTCTGCGCCACCGCGAAGATGAGACGCTGCTCGCTCTTCAGCGCGGCCTCGATGGCCCGCAGCGTGGCAGGGCGACCAGCGCCGATCGGGGTGCTGACGCCCGGGAAGAGTACCGCATCGCGCAGGGGAAGCACCGGTAGAGTCATGCGTTCAGACATGAGAACTCCATTTCTTGAAGAAGGCACACGGCGATACGGGGTGCGGGAAGAGCACCGACCGTGCCACTCGACAACGTCGCGGGCGGCAGCGACGTTCCAGAAAACGCCGCCAAAGCGGCGGAACCTGCCAACTCGGCCTAAAAGATGTTCGCTGAACAGGTTGCAAGGCCGCCTCGTTGCGGCTAAATCTTATCCGCGCATGCTCGCCGACTCCGCATGAACGACTCGCTGTCTAGGCGCCTGACTCAGGCTCTGGGGACCTCGTTTACCCTGGAGGGAGAGATCGGGCGGGGCGGCATGGGCGTTGTGTATCACGCCCGCGACGAGCGACTCAAACGGAAGGTGGCGGTGAAGGTGCTCCCCCCCGAGCTCGCCTTCCGGGAGGAGATCCGCATCCGTTTCCTGCGCGAAGCGGAGACCGCGGCGCGCCTATCCCACCCGCACATCGTTCCGATCCACAGCGTCGGCGAGGGTCCCGAGGGACTCGTCTATTTCGTGATGGCGTACGTGGACGGCGAGTCACTCGGCGCGCGCCTCAAGCGACGCGGCCGGCTTCCCCCCGAGGAGGCCCGTCGCATTCTGATGGAAACCGCGGACGCGCTGGGCGCCGGGCACGCGCTCGGGATCGTCCATCGCGACGTGAAGCCGGACAACATCCTGCTCGAGGGCAGCCGCGGACGCACTGTCCTCACGGACTTCGGGATCGCGAAGGCGCTGACGTCGTCGAGCGGGCCGGGGACCTTGACCGCAACGGGGGTTGCGATCGGGACACCGCACTACATGAGCCCCGAGCAAGCGGCGGGCGATCGGGAAATCGATGGCCGCTCGGACATCTACAGCCTCGGCGTCGTCGGGTACCAGATGCTCACCGGCGAGCTGCCCTTCTCCGCGCCGACGGTGCCCGGGTTGCTCTTGAAACAAATCACGGAACAGGCGCCCTACTTAAAGGACAAGGCGCCGACTTGTCCCGACGACCTCGCGTCTTGCGTGATGCGTTCGCTCGAGAAGGAGCCGGAAGCGCGCTGGCCCACCGCCGATGCGCTGCGCCGCGCACTCGAATCGCGCAGCGCGCCGCCCTACAAGCCGCGCCGCTCGACCGGCATCCGCAGCACCCGGTTCACCGGAGGTGGAAACGAGGGACTGGTTGGTCCACCGGCCCCACTCCGGCGCGAGACCCCGGCGCAGCGATCGCGTACCCGGGCCGCCAAAGATGCGAAATCGCAGCTCACCGCGAGCGGAGAGCCGAAACTCGTAGCCCGCTTCCGTGACGGTTTCGTCTCGTGGGCGTCGGTGTGCGGCGGATTGATGTTGATCGACATGATCCAGGGAGGCGGGCTCGGTTGGTCGTTGTGGGTCGCCATCCCGTGGGGCGCGTTCGGGCTGTTGCCGCAGTACATGAAGCTCTGGCAGACGGGCTACTCGTGGCGGGACGTGTTGCACCGGCCCGCGGCGCCCGACGGCGCCGAAGCGCGGCTTGGCCTCTCGAAGCGCGCCGCCAACCTGCCGGCGACCGCCGAGGAGTTCGGGCATCAGATTGAGGTTGTGCGACAGGCGCGAAACGACCGAGAAGCGATCATGAAGATCATGGAGCGCGTCCCGGCGTCAGAGCGCAAGCTCCTCCCCGACGTCGTCGTGACCGTGGACGCGCTGCTCAAGCGCGCCGAAGACCTGGCGCGCATGCTGCATAGCATGAGCGCTGACGTCGACGAGAACGCGCTGACGCGCCTGGAGGATCGGATCGACTCGGTGAAGCGTCACGAAGAGGGCACGGAGCGCGAGCGCCAGTTGAGCCTGCTCGAACGGCAGCACCAGGCGCTGAGCGATCTCTTGATGCGCCGCCGGCGCGTGGAAGAGCAAATCGAATCATGCGTGATGGCGATGCAGAACGTGCGGTTCGACCTGCTGCGGCTCCGGTCCGCCGGCGTCGCGGCGGTGCTGAGCGACCTCACGAACGCCACTCAGCAGGCCCGCGCGCTGTCCCGCGATGTCGATCACGCGATTGCGGCGGCGGGCGAGATCCAGGACATCCTGCGCGAGGGCCCTCGACCCTAGGCTAGCGTCTGGACTTCCTCCAGCATTCCCGCACCAGGGCCGGCGCGTCTTTCCTCTCGATCCCGAAGCTCAGTAAATCCACGAAAGCGGTCGCAGCCTCTTCACAGTGACCCGCGCGCAGCGCCGCTACGCCCCGCAGCTCGCGGTACCGGGCCACGGCGGACCGCCTCTCAATCGCGTACTCGAGCACACTGTCGGCGAGCGCGGGTGGCCCGTCGAGGGCGAGAGTGGTCAGCACCTCTCCCAGGAACTGCGCCGGGAACGGGTGCCGGAACGTGCCACGTGCCGCCGCGAGTGCGCCACGCGCCTCTATCGCGGCCACGGCCCACGATGAGTCACGCACGGCGAGCACCGCCAACACGGCACGCGCCTGCGCGGTGTCCGCGCCCGCGGCCAGCGCCCCCAAAGCGAACGCGCGAGCTCGGCTCGGCGCCTCGTGCCGCGCGGTGGAGATGACGGCCGAAAGGAGCCTGGCGTCCCCCCGCGAGGCCAGGCCGCTCAGGAGCGATAGAGCCTTGGCCGTGTCGGCCTGGCCGAGGTAGATGCTCGCCTCGCGCACCCGCCACTCGGCGGACGCCGGTGCCGCCTTGCGTAGCGCCTCGACGTAGGGGAGCATGCCCACGTCGGTGCGGCGCTCCGCCAGCGTCATGGCGAGCAGCAGGGACGGGGCGGCGTCGCCGGCGGCGCGACCGATCTCTGCCAACGAGTCGAAGACCACGGCGGCCGTGGTGCCGGGATCGAGGAAGCGACGGGCGGCCACGAACTCGAGCCGCGGGTGGTCGTCGCGGTGCTCGAACCGCGCGCGCGCTACCAGGCCGTCGACACCGCGCTCACCGATCAACCGGCGGCCGAAGTACTGGTCGGGGGTATCGACGTTTAGCCATTCGCGTGCCAGCTCACCGACGGCGCCGTTCGGACCCACGAGCCGCGCTACCCACGCCGGGTCGTACGCAATCGGGCGTGGCGAGGCGATCACCATCAGGTCGTGCGATTCGCCGAACCACACTTCCACGTGTGGGAACACTTCCCGGACGTTCCGGACGATCCCGGCCACGATCGGCAGCGGCAGCTGGTAGAGCTGGATCCATTGGCAGAAGACGCCGTCGTCGGCCAACCTCGAGCGGACGATCTGGAAGAACTCCGGTGTGTACAGCGTCGCGATGCCTGCGACCCAGGGATTCGAGGGCTCCGACATGATCACGTCGAAGCGCTCGCGGTGGAGCTGGAGGGCGCTGCGGGCGTCGTCCGCGATCGCCGTCACGCCCGGCCGCCGCAGCACGCCACCGTTCACGTGACGGAACAGCGTGTCCATGGCGAGGACCGCGGGCTCGATCTCGATCACACTCACCCGCGTCATCCCCGGTACGTCCGCGAGCACTCGAGCCGTCACGCCGCTGCCGTAGCCGATCACGAGAGCCGACGTCGCGCCCGCCCGCGCCGCGACGGGCGCCAGCCCCAGCATGACTTGCGTGCCCATGTCGCCGCGGTCCGACGCGTCCACCTTGCCATTCACACGCAGCGAGCGGCCGGCGTCGCTCTCCCACACGCTGACGGTGGCGTTCCATCCTTCCGTGAAGGCGAGCTGGCGCGTGCCGCGGTGCTCGAGGAACGCCTTCCGTTGCGGCGCATCCATCTTGGTCCGGGCGTAGATCGTCGGACCGAGGTCGATGAGGCGCGTGCTCCACCCCGGCGCGGCTGCGGCGGCGAGGATCGTCAGCATTCCGAGCACGCCCGCGCCGAGCACCCGCACGCGCAGCCGCTGGTCGTCCGCCGATCCCTCGGCGATACCGCGGGCTGCGGCCCACGCCAACGCGAGCGCAGCCAGCCCGTTGATCACGAGTGCGGCCCGCAGCGTCGTCTGTGTGCCCCACGCGACGACGAGCACGAACCCCGTCAGGACGGCCCCAAGAATGCTCCCAATGGTATTGAGGGCGTACGCGGCGCCGACGTCGGAGCCCCGCGCGGCGTCCGGGCGGGCGGTCAGATCGGTGAGCAGCGGGAACGTCATCCCCATGCCCAGGGCCGGCACCAGGACCACGGCCCCGACCGCCACACCCATGAGCAGCAAGCGGGGCATCGCGCCGAGCTCCGGGATCTGGAACACGGCGATGATGTAGACGGGGAGGAGCCCGAAGAACACAAACAGGCCGGCGGCACCGACGCCCGTCAGGCCCTGCGCCAGGGCCGCGCTGGCGGCGGTGTCGGCGCGCGGTCCGCTGCGGCGTGCCACGATGACGCTGCCGAGCCCGATGCCGAGCAGGAAGACGACAAGCACGAGCGTGAAGGCGTAGGTCGAGCCGCCGACGATCATGACGAGCACGCGAGTCCAGGCGATCTCGTTCAACAAGGAGGCGAATGCGGTTACGCCGAGCAGAATCAGGGCGAGTTTGTGAATGAGGTCGCGGGGAAAGGTTTTGCTTTCCGCGAGCTGGCGCCCGGGGTCAGTCAGGCTCTGGCTCCTCCCGAGCCACAGAGCGATCGCGCCGATACCGAGGTTCAGCGCGGCCGTGAGCCAGAGGCTCGCGCGCACTCCGACAAACTCGATGAGGAAGAACCCGGCGAGGGCTGTGCCCACGACGGCCCCGAGGGTGTTGAGGCCGTATAACCGGCCGAGCGACGGCTTGAGCCGCGTGCGGTCCTCCCCCATGAAGGCGCGCGTCAGCACCGGGAGCGTAGCGCCCATCAGTGTCGTGGGCACCAGCAGGACCAGGGCCGCGAGCCCGAAGCGGAGCGCCACGTTGCCGCCGCCCATGCTGAGGTAGAGGCTGTGGGCGAGGGACAACACCAGAGGCGAGATGATCCCGAAGACCCCGATCGCGATCTCCAACCAGCCGTACAGCACGGCGGGGCGCGGAGTGCGGTCGGCGATCCGGCCGAAGAGCCAGGCGCCGAGCCCAAGGCCGCCCATGTAGGCGGCGACGACCGTGGTGATGGATTGGATGGTGGAGCCGAAGGACTGGTACAGTACCCGGACCCAGAGGAGCTGGTAGACGAGCCCCGTGGCCCCGGAGAGGAAGAACAGCAGACTGTAGGCGAGCGTCGCCCTAGAACGCATGCAGCTCGCGCATCGCCTGCGCGAGGTCTTCCACCTGGGGCAGAATGAAGTCCTCGAGGTCGGGGGCGTACCCGACGAAGGTATCGGTGGACGCGACGCGCTTGACCGGCGCGTCGAGCCACGGGAAGCACTGGTCGGCGATGCGCGCGGCGATCTCGGCGCCGTAGCCCCACGAGAGCGAGTCCTCGTACGCCACGATCACCTTGTTCGTCTTGCGGACCGAGGTCTCGATCGCCTCCCAATCGACGGGGGAGAGGGATCGGAGGTCGATCACCTCGACGCTGACGCCCTGCTCCTCGAGCTGCTTGGCGGCGACCAGCGAGCGTTGCACGACGGCGCCGTACGCGATCACGGTCACGTGCGTGCCCTCCCGGACGACCTTGGCCTTGCCGAACGGAATCATGAAGTTCGGGCCCGGGTTCGGCGCTTTGTTGTAGGTCTGGCGGTAGAGGTGCTTGTGCTCGAGGAAGAGGACGGGGTCGTCGCAGCGAATGGCGGTACGCAGCAGGCCATTGGCATCCAGGGCCGTCGCGGGACAGATCACGCGCAGGCCCGGCACGGACGTGAAGACCACGGCACCGGTCTGCGAGTGATAAACCGACCCACCCTTCAGGTAGCCGCCGTACGTGACGCGGACCACGACGGGCGCGGCGAACGCGTTGCTCGACCGCCACCGCATCGTCGCCAGCTCGTTGCGGAGCTGATGGTAGGCCGGCCAGATGTAGTCGAAGAACTGGATCTCGACCACCGGCTTCAAGCCCCGGGTGGCGAGGCCAATCGCGCGGCCGACGATATTGGCCTCCGCGAGGGGTGAGTTGTAGACCCGGTCGCTGCCGAACTGGCGCTGCAACCCCCAGGTCACTTTGAAGACCCCGCCCTTCCCCTTCACGTCCTTCAAGTACTGGTCGCGGCTGACGTCCGCGACGTCCTCGCCGAAGACGAGAATGCGCGGATCGCGCGCCATCTCGTCTTTCATGCAGCCGTTCAGGAGGTCCACCATGGTGGTGGGCTCCCCGGTGAAATGCGGATCGTCCTCAGTGTCGAACTGCTCGGACGTGGGATCGACGTCGGGCGAGTACACCCAGAGCAAGGCCGTTTCGGCCTTCGGCTGGGGCGAGGCGAGGGCCATGTCGGCGGCGACCTGGATCTCCTCTTCCACCTGGGCCTTGATCGCCTCGAGCTCCGCCTCGCTGGCGACGCCCTCGGCCACGAGCCGCTTCGGGAAGCTGATGACGGGATCGCGTTTCGCCTCTTCGTCCCGCTCGCGCGGAGGCTTGTAGTGGACCTCGTCGTCGGAGAGCGAGTGCGAATACGGCCGCGTGACGTGCGCGTGGACCAGGGCGGGGCCTTTGCGCTGGCGGCACCACTCGGCGGCGCGGACCATCACCTCGTACGACGCGACCGGGTCGCACCCGTCCACCTCCGCGACCAGGAGGTCGGGGAAATTGCTCACGAGTTTCGACACCGAGCCGCCGGCGGTCTGCACTTCGACCGGGACCGAAATGGCGTACTTGTTGTCCTCGACGAGGAACAGCACCGGGAGCTTGAGGTTGCTGGCACTGTTCATCGCCTCCCAGAACTCACCCTCGCTGGTGGTCCCGTCGCCGCACGAACAGTAGACGAGATCGTCCTCGACGGGGGCGTCGGCTCGGAGCCACGCCTCGGCGCACCCCACGGCCTGGAGGAACTGGGTGCCCGTCGGGCTCGACTGGCTGACGATGTTGAGCGCCTTATGGCCCCAATGGGAAGGCATCTGGCGCCCGCCCGAGTTTGGGTCCTCGGCGGCGCCCACCGCTGAGAGGAACATCTCGGTGGGCGTCATGCCGAGGGCCAGGCAGAGGGCGCGGTCGCGATAGTAGGGATAGAACCAGTCGTACGCAGGTCGCAGCGCCTTGCCCGCGGCGACCAACACCGCCTCATGGCCCGCGCCGGAGATCTGGAAGAAGATCTTGTTCTGGCGCTTGAGCTGGATCTCCTTGTCGTCGATGCGGCGCGACAGGAGGATCAAGCGGTAGATGTCGAGGAGGTCGGCTTTCGCGAGGCTGGTCTTCGCGGGCCGAGCAGCCTTGGCCGGGGAGCGAGTGCGCGTCGCCATGGACTCTAAGAATGCCCTACTTGGGCGCCGGGGCCAAGAGCTCTCTGAGCCGGGGAAACAGGTCGCAGGCGGCGCGGATGGTAGCGTCGTTCCGGACGATGAACTCCTCGTGGGCGTCGGGGCCCCAGCGGACGTCGGCGACGCGCGCGGCGAGGATGCGCGCCAGCCGCTGCTCGAGGAGGCTGTCGGTCACCGCGGCCACGCGGAGCCGGGACCGGACACGTGTCAGGAAGGGGGGCACGAGCTTGGCTCGCCACTCGGCGGCGGCGTTGAGCCAGGCGGCGCGCGCGGCGGGCGTCGCGGCGAGGGTGTGCGCGACGCTGTCGGACACCGCGTCATCGAGCCCCGAGTCGGCGGCGGCGCTCCACCAGACGGGGAGTGCGGCGACGACAGGAACGACGACGTCGGGGGCGATCCCGCCGCCGCCGCGAACCTCGCGCCCCGCATCCGTCTTGAAGATCGTCGACGTGTCCTCTTCTGCACCGGACCTCCCGGCGAAGCTCAGGTACTGCTCGTATCCGATGCCGCGGTAACGGCGCTGGATGAAGCGGCCGCTGGGCGTGATCACGCGCCCGATCGTCAACCAGACGTAGTCGCCCGAAGAGAGGAAGAACACGGACTGCATGAGCGCCTTGCCGAAACTGCGGCGGCCGACGAGGAGGGCGCGGTCGTGGTCCTGCAGTGAGCCGGCGAGCGCCTCCGCGGCGCTGGCGCTGCGCTCGTCGATGAGCACGACCACCGGCCACAAGCGGAATTCCCCGTCGCGTTTGGTGACGTAGGTGGTATCCACGTCGCGTTTGCGGCCGCGCGTGCGGAAGACGACCGTGTTCTTGGGGAAGAACTCGCTCGCGATGTCCACGGCGTAGGTCACGACGCCCCCCGGGTTGCCGCGCAGGTCGAGGATCAAGCCCAAGGCGCCCTGGTCGTTCAACTTCTTCAATGCATCGTGCAGTTCCTTCGCGGCGTTCCCCATGAAGTCCTCGAGCCGCACGTACCCGGTGGTCGCATCCACCATGCGGACGATGGACACCGACCTCACGGCGAAAGGACCACGCTTGAGCGTGACGCTGAACGTGTCCGGCTCGAGCCTCGGGCCGCGCTCGAGCTCCAGGCGCACCTTGGAGCCGCGCTCGCCGGCAATGCGCAACTCCAGTGTCTTCATGCCGAGACCGGTCACCGATGTGTCGTTGAGCGTGACCACGCGATCGCCGGGGAGCACGCCGCCCTTGGCGGCGGGGCTGCGCGGCACCACCGCGAGGACCGTGGCTGCCCCCTCCACATCTTCGAGCGACAGGCCGACCGTGAATAGCTCGCCTCGTTCCAGGGCGTTCTGGCGCTCGAACTCCACGCGCGACGCGAAGCGGCTGTGGGGATCCAGCGAGTGCAGCACGCCGCGGATCGCCGCCGCGACGAGCTCGCTGTAGCCCACGGAATCGGGGTAGTTGAGCCGGATGTAGTTGAGGACGCCGGAGAAGGTCTGGAGCTCTTCGTAGGCGGAGCGCGGCGTCTGGGCAGCGGCGACCGGCGCGACCATCAGAAACACCGCCGTGACTGCCGCGGCCCTACTGAAGCGCGTTAAGGCGCTGCTTCGCATCCGCGAGTTGCCGAGCGTAACGGCTTGGCGCCAGAGCGATGAAGCGGCTGAATGCATCACGCGCCTCCTCCTTCTTGTTGAGCTGTTGCGCGACCACCCCGAGGTAATACCATCCTCGCGAGTCGCGGGGGTTCGCGGCAACGGCCTGCTGCAGCGGATCGAATGCTTCCGCGAGGCGACCGGCGCTCCCCAGCGTGCGGCCCAAGTCGATCAGCAGTGACGGATCGTCAGGGTTGCTGCTCACCGCGCTCTGGCGGTGGGTGATCGCCTGGTCCCAGCGCTGCGCGCCCTCATAGATCTCAGCCAGCCGGACATGGGCCATGTACAGCCCCACGTCGGTCTCCAATGCCTGCCGATAGAGGTAGATGGCGCCGTTGGGATCACCCGCCCGGTGTCTGACGTACGCCAGTACGTAGCGGTACTCGTTGGCCTGGAGCGGAATCCGGACAAGCGAGTCGGAGCGCTCATTGCTGTCGGCACGCGCCAGCAGCTCCTGGAGGTCGCGCTGCGCCTCTTGGTATTTCTCAACGTGGGCCGCCGCGAGGGCCCGGTACCAGAGGAGGCTCGCCGGTGCGCTTTCGTCGGTCCGATCGCGGTGGAAGAGACCCACGAGACGCTCGATGCGCACGAGCGCCTCGGCGTATTTGCCCTCGCGCAGGTCGTCGAAGCCCTTGAAGAGGAGATCGTACATCTCCGGGGCAAACAAGTCCCAGTACACGGAGCGCGGCGGGGTTACCGCGCCCTCGATCTTCATGTCGACGAGGGGATCGATGAGGTAGGCACGTCGATAGAATCGGTCCGATTCGTTCACCGTGTCCGCAAGCTCGCGGGGCACTTTGGCCTGCTCGACCTCTCCCCACAGGGCGCCGCGGCGCGCGTACGGCAACCGACTGAGTGCGAGGTACGCCTGCGCGAAGCGGGGGTCGATCGCGACAGCGACGCGCAGCGACCGGCCTGCATCATCCCATCGTTTCGCATTCCAGTAAGCGAGCGCCACGTTATAATGCGCCGCGGCGTCGTTCGAGTCGGTGCGGGCGCGCGCCTCGAGGTCGCTCAGGCTGGCGGACACCTTGATGCGCTGCCCTGCCGCCGGAACCGCAGCGACGGCGACCACCACCGCCAGCGCGAGGCTCCGCCGCAGGGTCATTGGGGTGCTGTCGCCGGCAGCTTCGCGAGCCGCTGCTTGGCGTCGGCGACCAAGTCGCGAAACCGCTGCGGCGCGATCGCGACAAACTTCGTGTAAGCGTCACGCGCTTCGGCCCCGAGCCCCAGCTCCTCCTCGACTCGACCCAGCAGATAGTAGGCCGGAGCATAGCGCGGGCTCAGTTTCACCGCCTTGAGGAGCGGCTCCTCGGCGTCGATGGTGCGCTGCACGTTGAAGAGTGACGCCGCGTAGTCGAACAACGTGGTCGGATCGTCCTCACTCACCTCGGCGGCGCGCTGCCGCTCGACCAGAGCGGAGTCAGCGTGCCCCGCCTGCTCGTGGATCCCTGCGAGGTACGTGTGGGCCATGACGAGCCCCAAGTCGTTCTCCAAGGCCTCCCGATAGAGGGCGGCGGCGCGATCTGGGTGTCCCGTCACGTCGTTGAGCGCGGCGAGCATGAACCGGTACTCGTTGTCCTTCAGGGGGACGTGCACCATCTCGTCCCGCTGTTGTTTCTTGAGCGTGCGGTCGAGCAGCGCCTGGAAATCAGCCATGGCAGGGGCGTACTGCCGGCTATGCGCCGCCGCAAGCCCGCGATACCACAGGATGTAGTCGGGCACGCGATCGGGGTGTCTGCTCTCGTCGAACTCGGCCTGCCCGAGCTTCTGCAGGCGGTCATACGCCGACTCGTATCGGCCCATGCCGAGGTCGTCGCGCCAGGCATAGTACCGTAGATAACGCAGGTGCTGGCTGGCCGTGAGGTCGGCGGTCTGGAGATCTTCCACGTCGTAGATCACCGCATACGATCGCAGATCGACGAGCGGGTCGGTGCGGAACGCGCGCTGAAAGAACCGTTCCGCCTCCTCGAGCGCCGGCTTCAGCTCCTTGGAGACCACCCCGCGGTATTCTTCGTCGGCCAGCGTCTCTCGCCGCGCATAGGGGAGGTGGGCCAAGGCGAGGTAGGCTTCGGCAAATCGCGGGTCGAGCCGGACGACGAGACGCAGCAGGCTATCCACCTGCTTCCAGTGATGCTTTTGCCAATGCGCGAGCGCCAGGTAATACTGAACCTCAGCGTCGTTCGAGTCCGCGCGCGCCAGCGCCTGCACCCTGGCGAGGTCGCGGGTCAGGAGCTTGATCGCTTGCCCCCCGAGTCGAGCCGGAGTCGCGGCGAACGCAGCGAGCGCGAGCACCAGCGCGGTCCTGTGGAACATGCGGCCACCTCCCAGTAGATGAGGAGGATCGGGGCGGATCGCGACGACTTGGCGCGCGGCCCCGGAGCGGTCAATATTGCAACAAATCACCCAGAGGAGACCCATGGACCAGGCCGCGAAGAAGACCGTGCTCCGGCAGTTTCCGTATGGCCTCTACGCGGTCACCGTCGCCTCGGGCGGCGAAGAACACGCGATGACCGCGAACTGGGTGACGCAGGCGGCGTTCGAACCGCCCATGGTCGTCGTCGCGGTGGAGAACACCTCCAAGACCATCGATATGATGCGCGATTCGCATCACTTTGCAATAAGCGTGCTTCAGCAGGGCCAGCGGGACCTGGCGGGCAAGCTGGGCCGCGCGTCGGACCAGGCGCCCCAAAAGCTCAAGGGGATCAAGACGAAACCGGCACCCGTCTCCGGAGTGCCGGTGCTCGCCGATTCACTGGGTTGGCTGGAGTGTCGTGTCGTCGCAACGCTCCCGGCGGGTGATCACACGCTCGTGCTCGGCGAGGTCGTTGCGGCAGGCGTGGAGAACGAGAATGGCGTTCCCCTGACCCTGCGGGAGGCCGGGTTCAAGTACTCAGGCTAGGCGTCAGGAGTGAGGTGTCAGGGCTTCGTGTATACAACCTTCCCGCCGACGATCGTGTACCGGACCCTCACGTTGCCGATCCCCTCGGGGGGCACCGCGAACAGGTCACGGTCGAGCACGACGATGTCGGCGTAACGGCCCGCGACCAGCGCCCCCCACTTTTGATCCATGAACATGGCCCAGGCATTGCCGTACGTGTACGCGCGTAGCGCCTCACCGACGGTGATCTTCTGGTCGGGCACCCAGCCGCCCGGGTGCCGTCCGTCGAGGGTGCGGCGCGTGACGGCGGCATAGACGCCGAGTAGCGGGTTGAGCGGAGCGACCGTCCAATCGGAGCCGAACGCCAGCGGCGCGTCGGCGCCGATGAGCGACCGGAAGGGGTACGTCGTCCGGATGCGCACCGGGCCGATGCGCTTCTCGAGCCAGCGCCCGTCGTCGATCGCGTGGTAAGGCTGCATCGACGGCACGACGCGGAGCGAGCCGAAAAGGGGAATCTCCTGCGGCCGCAGATGCTGCGCGTGCTCGTCGCGAAAACGGCGGTCGCGCGTGCCGTGAATACGGGCGACGCTGTCGTAGATCGCGAGCAGCAGGGCGTTGGCGCGGTCGCCGATGGCGTGTACGGCCACCTGGAGGCCCGCTGAATCGGCACTCCCGATCCAGGTGCGCATCTCGCCTTCCGTGTGCTGCATCAATCCCGAATAGCCTGCCGAATCCGAGAACGGCTCGAAGAAGTACGCCGTACGGGAGCCTGCCGACCCGTCCATGTAGCCCTTGACCCCGCCGATGCGCACCCAATCGTCCCCCTGTCCCACGCGCGCCACCGTATCTGCGACGGCGTGCCACTGGTCGAGCGGGAGGTAGACGGCGACGCGGAGCGTCATGCGACCCGCCTGCTGCATGCGCCGGTACGACGCGAGGTCGGCCCACGAGGCCGACATGTGCGCCGTCGCCGTCACGCCGAGTGACGCCGCGTGGGCCATGGCGCGGGCCAGCGCGGAGTCGCGCTTTTCGGGCGAGCGCTCAGGAAAGGCCCGCCAAATCAGGTCCATCGCCTGATCCTTGAAAATCCCCAACGGCTCGCCCGTGGCGTCGCGCACCACCTCGCCACCGGGGGGCGTGGCTGTCGCCCGCGTGACGGCGGCGGCGCGGATGGCAGCGCTGTTGGCGAGCGCCATATGTCCGTCGAGGCGGTTGACGAACACCGGATTGTTGGGCGTGACCGAGTCGATCCAGTCGCGCTGCGGCAGCGGCGTACCGCGCCACAACTCGTGGTCCCAGTCCCCGCCGGTGATCCACTCGCCGGGTGGGAGCGTGCCGGCGAAGTCCTTGAGCCGTCGAATGAATTCCTGTGGCGTGGCCGCGTCGCGCAGGTCCACCGATGTGAGCTGAAAGCCACCGTCGATGAAGTGCGTGTGACCGTCCGCCAAGCCGGGCAGGACGAGGCCGCCGTCGGCGCGCAGGACCTGCGTTCCACTCGCGACGTAGCGCGCGATCTCGACCGAGTCACCGACGGCGAGAATCTTGCCGTTCGCGATCGCGACGGCCCCAGAGCGTCCCCGACCGGTCGAAAGCCCGGTCCACACCGTCCCACCCTGAATGACCAGGTCGGCTTTGCGCCCGCAACCCGCGAGCGTCAGGACGAGGATCGTGAGGACGGCAGAGCGGCTCACTAGGGACCTCCTAACGGAGACGAGTGATGCGACGGATCGTTTCGAGAGCGCCGACGGGATCGGGGGCAGGGGCGGGATTCGCGGCGCGGGACGCGGCTGGTGCGGTCAAGGCATCGCGGATGTCGAGCAAAACCTCGAGCAGCAACTGCTCGCGCTGATAGGCGGCGTCGAGATCGGCCATGAGGCGCGCATCGGTCGCCGCCTCGGCGCGAGTATAGGCTTCGCGGTACACCGCGTCGAGATTGTCGAGGATCTGCTGGCGCTGACGGGGCATAACGGGGAAGCTAGCCCTCGCCGGGCCGCAGCACCAAGCCGCTCGGCACCTTGGGGGCAAAGTACGTCGACTTGGGGGGCATTACGTCGCCCGCGTCCGCCACGGCGAATACCTGCTCGACGCGTGTGGGGTTGAGCAGCACCGCCGTGCTCACGCCCTGGCGCACCGACGCGAAGGCTTCGCGCGCGTCGGCGGTGTAGGCGAGCGTGGGCGTGGATGCGTCGGCGCGCAGCAACGGCCTCACCACGAGCGTCTCTATCCGCGCCACGTCGAGGGCGCGAACTGAGGCGCTCGCGCCCAGGTCGGGGAACTCGTCGAGCGGGGCATCGAGCTTGAGCGCGAGGCCCAGCACGTCACCATCGGGCGAGGCGACGAGGCACGCGGTGCGCTCGCGGCCGAGCTCGCGGAGATAGGCGACTGGGTCGACGCCCACAGGCACCGGCGCGACATCGAACAACCGGGAACGCCACGCAGGCAGGACGGCATCGACCCTGCGTCCCGTTCCGTGGATCAAGCGGTGTGTCGGCAGCACGACGAGCCCCGGATCCTGAGCCGACACGATGAACGCGAGCACGCGATCAGCCGCGGGGTTTTCGCCCGCGTACGCGGTCGCCGTCTCGTAGCGGTGGTGGCCGTCGGCGATGTACAGGCACGAACGGGATGCGAGATGCGAGATGCGGGATGCATCAGAGCCCGTCACGGCCCAGAACCGGATGGCCACGCCGTCCAGCTCGGCGGTCGCGTCGGGTTTGCGTCGCGCCACCTCCGCGAGCGCTTGCTCGAGGGCGCGGTCCGGATCGGGGGCGAGGAGGAAGATCGACTCGAGGTTCGTGCGCGTGGTGCGCAGCAACGCCAGGCGATCGGCCTTGGGGCCTGCGTGCGTCTTCTCGTGCGGCCGCACACGCCGCGACTCGTAGCCCTCGGCGGCGAGCGCGACGAAGACGCCGAGCCGGTTTCCCTGCGCCATGACGTAGACGGCGGGATTTGCGTCGCGCGCCAACACTCCGGCCTGCCGCCAAGCCGTGAGCTGCGCGCCGGCCCAGGAATAGCGATCGCCGCCGGCGGGCGCTTCCGGCAGCATCAAGTGGACGATATTGTGTTCGTCGAGCGCCGCGAGCCGCGCGCGCGCCGCCGCATCGATCACGTCGTAGGGCGGCGCGATCAAGCGGCTGAGCCCATCGGTCTCCGCGTATCGCTCACCGCGGAACGGCACTACCAGCTCTTTCATCCGGAGTCCCCGTGAGCTTTCGCGAATCGCAGCAAGCGGTCGACCGTTGGGTCGGCCAGTTCGAGGAGGGCTATTTCCCCCCCCTCGCCAACGTCGCACGGCTCGCCGAGGAAGTTGGCGAGTTGGCGCGTGAGGTCAATCACCACTTCGGGCCCAAGACCAAGAAGCCCGACGAACAGGTCGGCTCGATCCCCATGGAGCTGGCGGACATCCTGTTCGTGGTGATGTGCATAGCCAACTCACAGAAGATCGACCTCGACGCAGCGTTCGCGCAGATGATGACCAAGATCACCGTCCGCGACGCCGGCCGCTGGACCAGGAAGGCGCACTGATCTCCTCGTAGATACGCTCGTACGAGACGAGTCGGTCTACGTCGAACGCCGCGGCCGCGCCGGCAGCCCGCACGGCGCAGCCGGGCTCGGCGAGATGGCGGCAGTTGTCGAAGCGGCACTGGTCGAGGTAGGGACGGAAATCCGGGAAGCAGGCGCCCAGGGCGTCGGGCTCGATGCCCCACGTCGCGACCTCCCGCAGGCCCGGCGTGTCCACGACGTAGCCCAACCCCTCCAGCGGCACCAACTCGGCCGCCGTGGTCGTGTGCTTACCCTTGCGCCACTTCTCGCTGATCGCGCCGACGCGAAGCTTCAGCCCCGGCTGCAGAGCGTTCAATAAACTGGACTTGCCGACTCCCGACATACCGGTGAACACGGAATGCCGTCCGCGCAGCAGGTCGCGCAGCGCCGGGAGGCCTTCGTCCGCTTTCACCGAGGTGGGCAGCACCTGGTATTCGGCGGCTGCATAGCGCCGTGCCAGCGCAGCGGCCGCGTCACGATCGAGTTCCACCTTGTTGACGACGAGGACAGCAGGCAGGCCATTCGCCTCGGCGATGACGAGGAAGCGATCGACTTTGCGGGGGCTCGGCTCCGGATCGGCCGCCGATGCGACCACCACCACCTGATCCACGTTAGCCGCCACCGGCTGCGATCGCCGCGCTCCGCCACCGCTCCCGCCCTGAGCGGCACGGCGCGCGAGCACCGAGCGCCGTGGCCGGATGCCGGTGATCGCCGCCTCGCCATCCCCGTGGAGGTCGAGCTCCACTACGTCCCCGGGCACCACGCGGTCGTCGTCGCGGTGCTTGAGCTTCCCCCGGAGGCTCGCGAGGACCTCGCCGGCCTCCGTGTGGACGCGGTAGACACCACCCTCGCGCACCAGCACGACGCCCGTGGTCATGCCCGCTGCCGCTCCACGCAGCGATCGAGGTGCTCTTTCACTTCCCGCAGCGTGAGCGCCAGGACGGGCGCGAGCGCGGTGTCGGGCGTCGGGCCGAAGGCGAGGTAGTCGGTCTCCACGTGACCCACCGGTTTGTCACCCCCGCTCCAGCGGACGAACAGCAGCGCGGCCCCGTAGCGACCGGTAGCGTCGGGCGCGTCGTCGACCCAGGCTGACACCGAATACGCCTGGCCGTCCGCGCCGCCGAAGGCCGGTGGGCGCTGGTGGACGGCCTGATAGCCGCCGAGGGTCGTGTCGTCGATTACTTGCGCCGTAGGGACTCCTTCACGACGTTGCCGACGATGAACACGATGTTGGCGGGCCGCTCAGCGAGCCGGCGCATGAGATACGGATACCAGTGGGTGCCGAAGGGCACGTAGACCCTCACGTTGTGGCCCTCGCGACGCAGCGCCTGCTGCAGGTCGCGCCGCACTCCGTACAACATCTGGAACTCGTATCGGTCGGGCGCGATGGCCTGGCGCTTCGTGAAGGCCTTGGCGTGGGCGATGATCTTCTCGTCGTGGGTCGCGATCCCGGGATAGTGGCCGTGCTCGAGGAGCCGCTCCATGCACGTAACGTAGTTCGCATCCACGTCGCGCTTGGCCGGGAAAGCGACGCTTTCGGGCTCCTGGTAGGCGCCCTTGCAGAGGCGCACGCGCGCCCGCAGCGCGATCATGTCCTCCACGTCCTTGGCGGTGCGTCGTAGGTACGACTGCAACACGACGCCGACGGCACCGCCGAACTCGGGGTAGAACGTGTCCCTGAACAGCCGCAACGTCTTCTCGGTATATGTCGACTGCTCCATATCAATGCGCACGAACGACCCGTGCGTCTTGGCCTTGGCGATGATCGCGCGCAGGTTGGCGACACACAACGCCTCGTCGATGTCGAGTCCCATCTGGGTGAGCTTGACCGACACGTTGGCATCGGCGCCGGCGGCGCGGAGGCGGTCGAGCGTCTCGAGGTAGGTGTCCCGGGCGTGGTGCGCCTCCGCCGCGTGCTGCACCGATTCGCCCAACAGGTCCAGGCTCGCCGAGAGGCGGGCGGCGTTGAGGTCGAGCAGGGCCGCGACGGCCGACTCGACGGTTTCACCGGCGACGAAACGCGAGGCGAAGCGGCGGGCCAGGCCGTTGCGGCGTACGAAGCGGAAGACCTGCGGCTGCTCGCTGAGCCACAGCAGACCGGCACGCAGCATCAGGGATAGAACTTCGCGTCGCGCCGGGCGAGGTCCTGCAGCACTTCGCAGGGCGCGAACCGCGGCCCGAGCCGCTCGGCGAGGCGCTCGAGGTCGGCGACGAGGCGGGCGGCGCCCAGGTCGTCGGCGTGGCGCAGCGGACCGCCGCGGAACGGCGGAAACCCGAACCCGAAGATCGCGCCGATGTCGCCGTCGCGCGGGGTTCGCACCACGCCCTCGCCGACGGCCCGCGCGGCTTCGTTCAGGATTCCCAGCACCAGGCGCTGGAGAATCTCGGCGGGCCGCGGCCCACCGTTCGGATGGACGCCGAGCAGCTCGTACGCGGCGGGGTCGACGCCGCGCTTCTTGCCGCCTTTGTAGACATAGAATCCGCGGCCCGATTTGCGACCCAACCGCCCCGCCTTCACGAGCGCCGCTACTCCGGCGGTGGGCTGGAGCCGGTCGCCGTACGCCGCCAACATGACGTGCGCCACCTTCTCCGCGACATCCAAACCCACCTCGTCGAGCAACGTCACCGGCCCCACTGGGAATCCGAACCGCACCGCCATGCCGTCGATGTCTTCGATGGACGCACCTTCGGCGAGCAAGTGGCCGATTTCGTTCGCATACGGGGCAAGGATGCGGTTCACCCAGAACCCGGGGCTGTCCTTCACGACAATGACGGTCTTCCCCATCCGGCGCCCGAACGCCACGGCGGTGCTCACGACCCCCGGCGCCGTGCGCGCCCCCGGGATCACCTCGAGCAGCGGCATCTTCGCGACCGGCGAAAAGAAGTGCATCCCGATCACGCGCTCGGGAGCGCGCGCCGCTTCAGCGATGTTGGCGATGGGAATGGTCGAGGTGTTGGACGCGAAGACACTGGTATCCGGGATCCAGTCCTCGATTTCGCGCAGCACCTGCTGCTTGACGGCGATGTCCTCGAAGACGGCTTCGATCACGAGCTCGGCGCGGCGGAATCCGGCGTAGGTATCGCCGCCCGACACGAGCGCCACGAGGCGCGCGTGCTCGTACTTCGTGATGCGGCGCCGTTTCAAGCGGTCGTCCAAGATCTCGCGCGCCGCACGCAGCCCGTTGCCGACGCGCGCGAGGTCGGCGTCCTTCATCCTGACGTCCACAACCGCCTGGGCGACAGCCGTGCCGGCGATGCCCGAACCCATGAAACCGGAACCGACAATCCCGAGGCGCTGCACCGTGACGGGCGGCGGTGCACCCGCGACTCCCGGATCTTTCTTGAGTTGATTCGTGGCGAAGAAGATCTGTACCAGCTTGCGGGAGACATCCGTCACCGCCAGTTGGCCGAAGAGCTGGGCCTCGCGCTTCAAGCCCTCGGCGATCCCGTGCTGCAGGCCGTACTCCACCGCCTCGAGCGCCGCGAACGGCGCGGGATAGTGGCCGCCCGTCTTCGCTTCGAGCTGCTTGCGCGCCGCGCGGAACACGAGGCGCCGCCCCAGCGGATTGCCGTCGAGCAGCCACCCGATAAACCCGCCCGGACGCCGGCGCTTTGGGCGCCACCCGCCGGCAAGGCGCCGCGCCGCGGCGAGCGTGACGGCACGCAAGATCTGCGGCGGCACGAGCTCATCCACCATGCCGAGCCGGAACGCCTTGGCGGCGCGCTCGGCTTTTCCGGCGAGGATCATGTCGAGCGCGGCGCGCGCGCCGACGAGACGCGGCAGGCGCTGGCAGCCCCCGGCGCCCGGCAGGATGCCGAGCTGGATCTCTGGAAGGCCGATCTGGGTCTTGGGGTGGTCGGTCGCAACGCGGTAATGGCAGGCGAGGGCGAACTCGAAGCCGCCCCCCAAACACGAGCCGTGGATGCCGGCGGCGACGGGCTTGGGGAACCGGGCCACCTGCTCGAGCATGTCCTGGCCGTCGGCGGAGAGACGCTCGGCTTCGGCGGCCGAGGTGAGCCGCACGAATTCCTCGATGTCGGCGCCCGCGATGAAGTTGTCGGCCTTCCCGGAGAAGAACGCCATGGCCTGAACGCTCGTGTCGTTGGCCAAGGCTTCGAAGCACGCACGAAACTCGTCCTTCACCGCGCGCGAAATCGTGTTGACGGGTTTGTCCTTGCAGTCGAGGACGACGACAGCGATTCCGTCCTGGACCTCCCAGGTCAGCGCGGGACCTCCACCCTTGGGGGCCACTAGCGGCGCTCCAGGACCAGCGCGATGGCCATCCCGCCCTGCGCGCAGATCGACACCAGGCCAAACTGCACGTCGCGGCGCCGCATCTCGTTCGCGAGCGTCGTGACGATGCGCCCGCCGGTCGCGCCGAACGGATGGCCGATGGCGATGGACCCGCCCATCACGTTGATGATGTCCTCGTTGATCTCCCAGCCCTTCTCCGCGAACCCCTGGAGGTTCGAGAGCACTTGTGCGGCGAACGCCTCGTGGATCTCGATCAGGCCGAGGTCCTTCCATTGGATACGGGCACGTTCGAGCGCGAGCGGCACGGCCCAAACGGGTGCCTGCAGCAACTGCCACCCCGGGTCGACGGCGGCGACCGCGTACGAGCGGACGTAGGCGAGGGGCTCGTACCCCCGCGCCCGCGCTGCCTCGTCACTCATCAGGAGCACCGCCGACGCGCCGTCGGTGAGCGGGGAGGAGTTGGCGGCAGTCACGCTGCCGTATTTGCGGTCGAACACCGGCTTCAGCTTGGCCATCTGCTCGAGCGACGCGTCGGCCCTGACGCCGTTGTCCTGCGTGACGATCGGGTCGCCGGGTCGCGCGGGGAACCAGGGGGCGATCTCGGTCGTGAGCCGGCCGTCCGCCGTACCCGTGGCCGCCAACCGATGGCTGCGCAGGGTCCAACGGTCCTGCGCTTCCCGCGTGATGCCGTTCTCCTTGGCCATCTTTTCGGCCGATTGGCCCATCGACTCGCCGGTCGAAGGCTCGGCGATGGCGGGCGAGACCGGGACCAGGTCGCGCGGGCGGAGCTTGGCAAACGTGCGCAGCCGCGCCCCGAGCGACTTGGCCTTGCTCGCTTCGACGAGTATGTCCGCGAGGCGGCGGGATGCGAGGATCGGGACGTCGGAGAGCGATTCCACGCCGCCCGCCAACACGACGTCCGCGTTGCCGAGGGCGATCGCATCGGCGGCGTCCGCCACGGCCTGGCCACCGGAGGCGCAGGCGCGGTTCACGGAGTAGGCGGGGATCTCTTTGGGGAACTGGGGGAGGAGGCTCACCTCGCGCGCGACATTCGGAACGAGCGGTGAAGCAACGACCTGGCCGAAAATAACGTCGTCCACGTCCGCGCCGTCCAGGTTCGTGCGCTCCAGCAGCTCCCGCGCCGCGTGGCGGGCGAGATCCACGGCACGCGCGTCCTTGAGCGCCGTCCCCGCTTTGCAGAACGGCGTGCGGCACCCGGCGATCACCGCGACGCGCCGTCCGTTGCCAACCGGCATTAGATTCTCCCCTCGTCCTCACCCCCTGACCCCCTCTCCGCGGTCGCGGAGAGGGGGAACGAAGCATCGGGATCTCGTCCCCCCTCTCCACAACGTGGAGAGGGGGACAGGGGGTGAGGCACGAAACCTACCATCGGCCTCAACTGGAGGGGAGTTGGGCACGGAGACACCGTTCTCGCATCAGACGCGCGCCATCGCTCTGTCCGGAATGGCGTCGGAGCCCGTGGACGTGCTCATCATCGGCGGCGGGATCACCGGCGCCGGCATCGCGCGCGACGCCGCATTGCGCGGGTTCCGGGTCGCTCTGGTGGACAAGGGGGATTTCGGCTCCGGCACGTCGTCGCACTCGTCGCGCCTCATTCACGGCGGCATCCGCTATCTCGAGCACCGAGACTTCCATCTCGTGTTCGAAGCGAGCCGCGAGCGTCGCATCCTGCTGCGGATCGCGCCGCACCTGGTCCGGCCGCTGCCCTTCCTCTTTCCCGTGTATCGCGGCGCCCGGGTCCCCGCCTGGAAGTTGCGCGCCGGAATGTGGCTGTACGACGTGCTCGCCGCGTTCCGCAACGTCAAGAACCACCGCTGGCTCAGCCCCAAGCAAGTGCGCCGCGTCGAACCCGCGCTGAAGGACCGGGGCCTCACGGGCGCAGCGCTCTACTGGGATGCCCAAACCGACGACGCGCGTCTGGTGCTCGCGACGATGCGGAGCGCCGCGCGCGCCGGCGCGCTGGTGGCGAACTACGCCGAGGTGACGAGCCTGCTGACGCCCGAGGCCCTAGTGCGGGGCGCGGTCGTGCGCGACGTGCTGAGCGGCGAAACGCGCACCGTGCGCGCGCTCGTCGTCGTGAACGCGGGCGGCCCCTGGGTGGATGCGCTGCGCCGGATGGACGATCCCGCTGCCCCGCCCCTGCTCCGGCCCACAAAGGGGGCGCACGTCGCGGTGCCCCGGCGCCGGATCGGCCACGAGCGCGCCATCACGCTGTTCTCGCCGATCGACGGCCGCGTGATGTTTGTCCTGCCCTGGGGCGACCTATCGTACGTCGGCACGACCGACACCGACGCCGACGCGGCTCCCGACAGCTTGCGGGTCACCGCCGACGACGTGACGTACCTGCTGCGCTCGGCGAATGCGGCGTTCCCCGACGCGCACCTCGCTCCCAACGATGTCGTGTCGGTGTGGGTGGGACTGCGCCCGTTGTTACGACAGGATGCGGCAACGGCGCCATCCCAGGTCTCGCGCGAACACCGCGTCGTCGAAAGCGCCCAGGGCCTCATCACGATCGCAGGCGGGAAACTCACCACCTATCGCGTGATGGCCCGCGACGTGGCCGACCGCGTCGCGGCGCGCCTGCACGAGCTGGACGGCCGTCCCATCGCGCCTCGCCCCCCGACCGATCGTCTGCCGTTGCCCGGCGGCGAGGCGGCCGAGCTCGACGTGCTGCTCGAGAGCGCGCGGGCGCGCGGGGTGCTGGATGCCACGGCGCGTCACCTGGTGGCGAGCTACGGGAGTGAGATGGCAGCCGTGCTCAACCTCGTGGATCGCGACCGCTCGCTCGGCGAACCCGTCGCACCGGGGCGGCCGGAGATCTGGGCGGAGGTGGCGCACGCCGTCGAGCGCGAGATGGCGGTCCGGGTGCAGGACGTGCTGGTGCGCCGCCTGCACCTGTTTTACGAGTACGCCGAGCAGGGCACAGCCGTGGCGGCGCCCGTGGCCCAACGAATGAAAAAGCTCCTCGGCTGGGACGAGGTCCGCGAAGCCGAAGAGCTGGTGGACTACTTCAAACTGGTGGAGCGTGCCCGCGCGTTCCGCGCCGAGATCGGCCGCGGCAGCCGCGAGCTTACGATTTGATCTTGACGCGGGGCCGCACGTGGACGCGGATCCGCGGGTCGTCTTCGTCGTCGATCTGCTTCAGCGCCCACGTCGCCGCCCGGCGCACGGCGCCCGACGCGTCCTGCTGCGCCGCCTTGAGCGCATCCAGTGCGAGCGGGCTTTCGATTTGGCCGAGGGCCCACGCCGCCCCCACGCGCACGTCGATGTCGGGGTCCTTGAGCGCGGCGACCAGGGGCTCGACGCCGCTCGCGTCCTCGATCTCCCCCAGGGCCCACGCCGCCAGCACGCGCACGTCGGAGTCGTCATCCTTGAGCCCGACCGCGACTGCGCTCACGCCGCTGCCCGCCTCGATCTCGCCGAGCGCCCAGATGGCGGCCTTGCGCACCCCGATCACGGGGTCGCGCACCAGCGGACCCAGCAGCGCGACACCCTGTGAGCTTTCGATCTCGCCCAACGCCCACGCCGCCGCCTGACGGACTCTGGGCTCGCGATCCTTGGCTGCGGCCGCGAGCAGCGGGACCGCGGCATCGTCTTCGATCTCTCCCAGTGCCCACGCGGCCGTGAGGCGCACGTCGAGCGACGCGTCGTTCAGGGCATCACCGAGCGGGCGCACGGCGCGCACGTTCTCGATCTGGCCCAGCGCCCAGGCCGCGGCGCGGCGGACTTCCGGTGCACGATCCTTCAGGGCCCGAGCGAGCGGGTCGATCCCCGCCGTCTCTTCGATCTGGCCGAGCGCCCATGCGGCCCGGGCGCGGACGACGACCTCCGCGTCACTCAACGCGTCGCTGAGCGGGCCGATGGCGCGAGAGTCTTCGAGCTCGCCGAGACCGATCGCGCCGGTCTCGCGCAGGGTGGGCTTCGCGTCGCGCAGCAGCGCGATGAACAGCTCGTAGGTGCCGGTCGGGCCGTGATTCCCGAGCACGCGGGCGGCGATGTTGCGGACGCAGCGATTGTCGTCACGCACGACCGCCCGAAAAGCGCCGAGCACGCCCGCGTCGATCGCCGACTTGTGGTCGCGGTCACCATGCATCACGTCGTGCATCACGCCCGCCATCCCGCCGCCGCCGCCAGGCATCGGCATCGGGGTGGGCATGGGCCGAGGCATCGCCATGCCGACGCTCGAGTACTCGCGTCCGCCCCCCCAGAACCAGCCGTAGTTCGTCAGGGCCTGGCCGGCGAGCTCGCACACAGTGGAGTCGCTCGCCCTCAGCTGGGTGAGGATCCGAGCCACTTCCGTGGAGTCGAGGCGGGCAGGGGTCTGTACGGCAAGCAACAGGGCGACGAAGAGCGGAGCGTGCATGACGACCTCTGACGGAAAAAGGTGGCGGCAACTGATGGGGCACCAACTGATTGGATGACCAAGCCATTCGAATGGTTGCCGCCTCCGGGAATGCCGGTATTATCTGACTTGGTGAGCCCCCGCCCTTCCGTGTTGTTGCTGGTTGCGAGCCTGTGCGCTTGCCGCAGCGAGCCTCCACGCCCCCCCGCCGGCCCATTCGGGGATGCCGTCCGCCGCGGACGCGCGTTGCTCGTGGCGACGCGCGACAGCCTCCCCGCGCACGTCGGCAACCGGCTGCGCTGCGTGAGCTGCCACCTGGACGAAGGGCGGCGCGAGACCGGTTCGTGGGTGGGGGTGTTCGCTCGCTACCCGCAGTACCGTGCGCGCAGTGCCAACATCGAAACGATCGAATACCGCGTGAACGATTGCTTCCGCCGCAGCATGAACGGCACGGCCCTGGACCCGGCGGGCCGCGACATGACCGACATCGTCGCGTACTTCGCCTTTCTATCCCACGGGACGACGGTCGGGCCTCCCGCTCCGCAATCAGGCGCGCGGTTGCAGCAGTGGGCGGGGTTCACGGCGGATACGGCGGCTGGCGCCCGGCTCTTTGCAACGGCATGCGCTCAGTGCCACGGGCCCAACGGCGAAGGCACGCCGGCAGCGCCCCCGGTGTGGGGCGCCGCGTCCTACAACATCGGCGCCGGGATGGCGCGGGTGCGCACCGCGGCCGAGTTCATCCGCCGGAACATGCCGTTCGACCAGGCAGGTACGCTGACCGACCAACAGGCGTTCGACGTCGCCGCGTACGTGAACGCGCAATCGCGTCCCGACTATCGCGGCAAGGAAGGTGATTGGCCCAACGGCGATCCCCCGCCCGACGTGGCGTATCCCACGCGGGCTCAGCAGCAGAAACCGATTCCCCGTTAGTTCACTTACAGGAGGTTACACGATGTTCCGTCTCGACCAGCTCAACACGCACCGGCGCGGATTCCTCGGCACCATCGCCGCGGCGGCCGCTGCCGGTCTCGCCAGCCTGACTCCGTTGCGCGCGGTGGCGGAGCCCGCCCCGCGCGGCCGCGATCCACGTAACGCCGCCGATCCCGCCTTCGAAACGTGGCTGAACCGCATCACGGGCAAGCACAAGATGGTGTTCGACGCGCCCGAGGTGAACAGCGGCATGCCCGTCGTCTGGCCGCGCGTTTGGCTCAACGGCAACAACGACAACTACGGCACGACCGACGCGCAGAATTCCGGCGTCGTGATTCTGCGCCACGCGGCCATCCCGCTGGCGATGGTGGACGCACTGTGGGCCAAGTACAACCTCGGCGACGTGTTCAGTCTCAAGGAGGGCGATGCCCCGGCAACGCGCAACATTTTCGCGAAGCCGCTGCCGCTGCCCCTCCCGGGCACCGGCGTCGAGCAGCTGCTCGCTAAAGGCGTGATGTTCGGCGTGTGCAACGTCGCGCTCACGATCTACAGCGGTGCAGTCGCGCAGAAGATGGGAATGGAGGCGGCGGCGGTGAAGGCCGATTGGGTCGCCGGCCTCATCCCCGGTTGCCAGGTAGTGCCCTCGGGCGTGCTGGCGGTGAGCCGCACGCAGGAGAAGGGCTGCGGCTACTGTTTCGCCGGGTGATGCGTTGGCGCATCGCGTGACCTGAATCACGGGCACGCGGGTCGCGGCGCGGGAGGGAACGAACTCCGGTTCGGTGCGGGGTACACACGAACGCACCGCAACTGGAGGATCGGACAATGATTCGACGCATCCTGACGGCGGTCGTGCTGCTGACCAGCGCGGCCGCGGTCTCCCGCGCCGCGGCCCAGCGGTCCCATTACGGGATCCACGGCGGTTACAACTTCGATCTCAACGAAGGCCTGATCGGCGCGCAGATGCATCTGCCGGTCGGCCGCTACGTCGAATTCTACCCGTCGTTCGATTATTACTTGGTGGACAGCGGGTCGCTGGTCGGCTTCAACGCAGACCTCAAGTTCCGGAGTCCGGGCACGCCGCTGTATTTCGGCGGCGGCCTCAACATCCTGAGGGGGGGAGGCAACTCCGACACGGGGTTCGACCTGTTCGGCGGTTTCGAGACGCGCTACGGCCGCACGCACCCGTACATCGAGGGGCGCGGCCTGTTCCACAACGGCTCGACGTTCCAGTTGTTGTTCGGGATCAACATCACGCTGTACTGACGGGACCCGTACCCATCGGCCCCTCGGAGCCACGGGCGTAGGCATACCCGCGTAGCATCGCGTACACGAAAATGAGCGTCCCGGCGATGCGCACGGCGGTACCCACGGCCTGATCCTGCTCGAGCAGACCGAGCTGCGCGAGCAGGTAGGCCCAGTCATGCTCCCCGCCCCCGACGAGCGGCAGCTCCTGCGCGCGGGCGTCCTTCACATAGACCGAGATGTTCCAGCAGTTCTGCGCGACCCACCAGGCGGCGACGGTCGCCGCGTGGCGGTCGCCTTGCCGCCAGAAGTACCACACGAACGCCGCGGGAAAGAGCAGTTGCAGCAGGGTGCCGCCCGAGTACCCGATGAACTCGCCGAACGGTCCGAAGACGATGTGCCCCGCCTCGTGAATGGCGAGGTCGACATGGTCGAGCAGGCCGTAGTGATCTGGGACGGCGAGATAGTAGAGTCCGTATGCGGTCAGGGCGGCCGTCAACAGCATGCGGCCCCGATTCATCGTGTTACCTCCAGCTCCTGAGGCTCCGCACGAAATCGCCCAGCAGCAGGAATTTCTCGAACACCGGCACGCCTTTTCGTTTCCGCCCGAACTCCGAGAACAGCTCCCGCAGACGGCCGCGGCGCGTGACATAGTACCGGAACGTCTCCGCGAAGTCTTCCTGTGGATGTGTCGCGGCGTACGCCGTGACGTAGTCGGGGAGCGTCGTCGTGACGCCGCGGCGCTGGAAGTCCACCCATTTCGAGTCCGCCACCCGGTACGCTTTCCGCACCTCACCGAAGGCGCGCCGGAACCGCCCGGTCCGGGTGATGGACCAATGGTGGAACAGGAACGAATGGCCGAGCTCATGCAGGATCAGCCCGGTGAGCATGTTCCACGAGATCTCGTCGCGAAACTTCTTCCCGGTCACGTAGCGACGCTCGACCTCGACGACTTTGGGAGAGCGGTGCGTGACGCCGGAGACGCCGGGCCGCAGCAGCACGCGGTAGTTCCAGTCCTTGATGCGCGACACGACGAGCAGGCGCCGCACCCGCCGCAACGCCCGGGCGATGAGATCGCGCCCGGTCGCGTCCTCGCCGCACCACGGGCATGCGTTCATCCAGTCGTCCACGCCCTTGCTGCAATGGGGGCAGATGTTCTGGTAGGCCTCGTAGCGCCACTTCTCGGGCCGACCGCACCACGGGCAGAAGCGCATCGGATACATCACGCCGCCGCCGCACCCCCAACGGCAACGCCGGTCGTACTTGAACCCCTTCGGTGCCTTGAGCGGCTCCTCGGCCGAGTGCGCGTCCGCGATGTCCCGCCCGCACCAGGGGCACGCCGAGAAGGCGTCCGAGACCATCCAGCCGCAGTAGTAGCACTCCGCCCCCGTCACCTTCTGCGTGTCGCGCCAATCGAGCCGGCGGCCGCACTCCGAGCAGTACGACCAGAAGCGCTCGACCTCGGCGCGGCACGTCGGGCACCGTTGCTCGGGCGTGGGGACTTCGCGACGGCGCCTAGTGCCGGCCACGGGCCACCGCCTCGTCCACGATGCGCTGAATGAACTCGGTGTATTTGAGACCCGCCTTCTCCGCCGCGTCGGCCATCTCGTTCTCCACCGCGAGGAAGGGATTGGGATTCACCTCGAGCACGTACACCTCGTCGTCATGCGCCAACCGCAAATCCACCCGGCCGTAGTCCTGCAGGGAGAGGGCGTGGAATGCCGTGGTGCAGATGTCACTGATTTTGGTCGTCAGCTCGTCCGGCAGCCCCTTAGCGAACACGTTTCGGATCTTCTTGCGCTTGCGGTACTCCTCGTCCCACTTCGCCTTGTAGGTGGCGATGCGGTGTTCGCTCGTCTCGGGCTCGCCGAACGTCAGCTCGACCAAGGGAAGCACCTGAACCTTGTCGTTGCCGATCAGTCCCGCGTACAGCTCCCGCCCCTCGACGAGCTCTTCCACGATGGCGGCCTGCGTGAATTTCTCGTGAATGAAGCGTACCCGCTCGGCGAGGGTGTCGTCGTTCTCGACCACCGACGCCTGCGCGATGCCGACCGATGCGTCCTCGAGCAGCGGCTTCACGATCAGGGGGAAGCGCAGCTCCGAAGGCCGGACCAGCTCGTCGCCGGGATGGAACTCCGCGAATGCCGGCGCGCGGATCCCGTGATAGGCGAGGACCTTCTTGGTCAGCGATTTGTTGCGCGCGACCAGCAGGGCCGTCGGCGGCGATCCGGTGTGCGCGTAGCCGTGCATCTCGAGGACCGCGGCGATCGCGTATTCGTGCCGCGCGTTGCCGCGGAACGCCTCGCACCCATTGAAAACGAGCTTCGGCCCGAACTCCGCGAGCTTGGCGGTCAGCGGGCCCAGCTCGTTGCCGATCCCCACCATCAACACGTCGTGTCCGTTGGCGAGCAACGCGCGCGCGACGTCGTACTCCGCCTCTTCGATCTTCGTATCGGCGAGCTCGCGCTTGTACTCCGCGTCCCCCCACTCGGGATGAAGCGCATCGAACACGACGGCGATCTTCACGCGCGCACCCGCCCCATGTCCCGCGCCACGGTCCGCAGGGCGATGAGGATCACCGCTCCGCCCAGTACGCCGACCGCCGGGAGCAGCAGCATCGCCGTGCGCAGGCTGCCGGTCTTGTCGGAGAGATAGCCGATGAGGGGGGGCGCGAGGGCATCGCCCGCCAGATGGGAGAACAGCACGAACGCCCCGAGCACCGACGCCTGCACGGCGGGCGGCACGACATCCAGGATCACGGCCGCGAGCGGGCCGTTGTACCACGTATAGAGGAAGTAGGTCGCCATCACGAGCGGCGCGAACCAGCGCAGGTCGTCCACCATGATCAGCGCGACGCACACCGGGCCGCCGAGCACGAACCCCGCGCCGGACGCGAACACGCGTCCGCCCTTCCAGCGCTGTTGCAGCCGGTCCGCCACGCGGCCGCCGAAGAGGGCGCCCAGCACGCCACCGGCGAGCCCCCACACGCCGAACTGGGCACCGACCTGCGCGACCGAAATGCCGTGTTGCCGCTGCATGAACGCTGCCGCCCACGCGACGAGGCCATTCGCCCCGAACGTCACCATGGCGCCGCCCAGGAAGATCCAGATCAACGTGGGCGTCCGGAGCACCAGCGCCGCGGCGTGCTGGAACTCGTCCAGCGCGCCCGCTGCGACCTCGCCGGCCGCGGTGGTGCGTCGGACGGCGGCGGGAACGAGCCGCCATACCGTCCACGCGACCCCGGCGCTCACGCACACACCGAAAACCGCCGCGTCTATCTCGGAGGGAATCCCCTGGAACAGCGCGAGTATGCCCGCGAGGAACGCGCCCACGGCGCTGCACACGGCGACCGGCAGGACGTAACGCGTCACGCCGCGCACGCCACTTTTCCACCAGTGGCGCAGCGAATCGACGACCGGGGGCGGCGGGCGGCGGTCGAGCTCCCGCAAGCGCGACGCGAGCAGCGCGAGCACGATGCCGGGGAAGCCCATCGCGATGAACGCCCAGCGCCACCCGTACCGCTCCGCGATGACGCCGCCGAGCCAGATGCCGAGCACGCCGCCGAGCGCCATCCCCACGGAGTAGACGCCGATCGCGAAGGCGCGACGCCGACCTTTGTAATACTGGGCGATGATCGCCTGCGAAGCGGGGCCATACCCGGCTTCGCCCACGCCCACCAGGGCGCGGCAGGCGAACAGCTCCCAGAACCGATTCACGAAGCCCCCCAGCGCCGTCGCCCCGCTCCAAATCGCCACGCCCCAGGTAATGACGCTGCGGCGCGAGCGCAGATCGCCGATCACACCGAGAGGCAGTGCGGCGAGCGAGAGCACGACGATGTAGGCGGAGCCGAGCCACCCGAGCTGCACGTCGGTGAGGTGCAGATCGCGCTTGATCGGCTCGAAGACCGCGAACACAACGTTGCGGTCCAAGTAGTTGAGGAAGTTGATCAGCGTGAGCAGCCCCAGGACGTACGCCGCGTACGCCCGGGAGCCGCTCGGAGAGCCTTCTGCGTCAGGGCGCGCGTCCGCCAGTGGCTGACTCCGCGCGCGCGTCCCGATCCGCCTTCGCTTCGAGATACGCCTCGGTCAGCGCGCGCATCAACTCGCCGCGCTGGTGATACAGGCGCCGCAGCTTCCGCGGCTTGCGCCGGGCGAGCGCGTACGACGCGAGGATCGGGAAGCCCACGGTGTTGTCGAGATAGCACACCACCGTGTCGGGCAGCTTGTCGGGATCCACTTTGCCCCAGCTGACCGCTTCCGACGGCGTCGCGCCCGACAGGCCGCCGGTGTCGGGCCGCGCATCGGTGAGCTGCAGGTAGTAGTCGTGGCCCTTCTCACTGATCCCCAGGACTTCCTGAATCTGGGGCTCGGTCTGGAGCACGAAGTTCTTCGGGCTGCCACCGCCGATGATGAGGATACCGCTCTTGCCGCCGTGCGTCTTCGCGGCGAAGACGATGGCCGACGTCTCGTTCACATCGGCGCTGACGTCGAAGCGCAGCTCGCTGCCGCTGAGCGCTTGCTCGGCCACGTTCATCCCGATGGACGAGTCGCCTGGCGACGAGGTGTAGATCGGCACGCCGCAGGTGTGGGCGACGCCGAGCAGAGACTTGCGCGAGATGCCGAGCGCCTTCTCCCGCTCCACGATGTATCCGCCGAGCAGGTAGTGATACTCCGCGGTGCTCATCGCGCGCTGGAACTCCGGCCGCGCCGAGACCTCGCGGATGAAGGCGTCGGTGGACAGCAGAACGTCGTAATGGAAAAAGATGTCGTAGATGCGGACCACGCCCTCTTCGCGCAGCACGACATCGTCGGCGAACGGGGTGCCTTTGTGCATCGCCATCCCGAGCCCGAAATGCGCGTCGTGGTAGAGATTCGCGCCCGTCGAGACGATCCAGTCGATGAACCCCGCCTCGATGAGCGGAATGATCGTGGACATGCCGAGCCCGGCCGGCGTCATCGCGCCGGTGAGACTCATGCCGACCGTCACGTCCTCCTCGAGCATACGCTGGGCGTAGAGCCGACACCCTTCGGCCAATCGTCCCGCGTTGTAGGCGAGAAAGGCATTCTCCACCAGCTCGGCAGCCGTCTCCTTGCCGGTGATGGGTTTCGGGTTGATGCGTGGTCCGCGCAGGAATTCGTTCGTCATAGGGCTTCGTACGCGCGGCTGCGCCGCTCGCGGGCTTCGACGATCCAGCGCACCGCCTCTTCGGGCTGGTCCGTGACCCGGAACAACTGCAGGTCTTCCGTGGCGATCTTGCCCTCCCCGGCGACGCGCTCGCGCAGCCAGTCGACGAGTCCCTGCCAGTAGGCTCGGCCGAAAAGTACGACGGGGAACTGCTTCACCTTGCCCGTCTGCACCAACGTCAGCGCCTCGAACAGCTCGTCCATCGTGCCGTAGCCTCCGGGGAATACGACGAACGCGGTGGAATACTTCACGAACATCGTCTTGCGGACAAAGAAGTACCGGAAGTTGATCGATCGTTGGACGTAGGGATTCGTGCCCTGCTCGAACGGGAGCTCAATGTTGCAGCCGATCGAGAGACCGTTGCCCTCCTGGGCGCCACGGTTTGCGGCTTCCATGATCCCGGGGCCGCCGCCGGTGATGATGGGAAAGCCCTGCTGCGCGAGGAGGCGCGCGGTTTCGAGGCCGTGCTGGTAAAACGCGTCGCTAGCCGGCGTGCGCGCCGATCCGAAGACGCAGACGGCGTTCCGCACGTCGGCGAGGTGGTCGAACCCTTCGACGAACTCTCCCATGATGCGCAGCACCCGCCAAGGGTCCGTGCTCGTAAACGCGGCACGCCGTTCCACGGTGGCCGCTTGCGGCGTGAGGAGCCGTTCGTCCTCAGTGACCGAGGTGCGTTGTGAGGACTTCGAGCGCTGTGACATGGTCATCCTGGACGTTATAGAAGAAGGGCGAGAGGCGCACGTGGCCCGGGCGCGCATCGGCGACCACGCCGCCCTCGGCAAGGTGCCGCACGGCCGCTGCGGGGTCGGACATCGGGAGCATGACGATCGCCGACCGCGTCGCCGCGTCCGCCGCGACCTTGGGCGCGAACCCCGCCGCGCGGGCGCGGGCGATCAGGTCTTCAGTCAACGCCGCGGTCACCTGCCGGATCGCAGGAACGCCGATCTCCTCGATGTACTCGAGGCCGCCGAGCTGCGCGTAGATCGCGGCGAGGGCCGGCGTCCCCAGCTCGAAGCGCCGGGCGTCGTCGTGGAACTCGAGCGCGTGGGGATCGAACGCGAACTGCTGGCGGTGCCCAAACCACCCGGCCGTCGTCGGCTCGAGCCGGCGCGCCACCTCCTCACGCACGTACAGGAACACAATGCCGGTCCCCCCCAACAGCCACTTGAGCCCGCCGGCGGTGAGGAAATCCACGCCCGCCGTATGGGCGTCGACCGGTACCTGGCCGACCGACTGGTACGCGTCCACCAGGCAGAGGGCGCCCCGGGCGTGCGCCAGCGCGGCCACCGCCCGGATGTCCTGAATGGCGCCGCTCGTGAAGTAGACGTGCGACGTCGCGACGAGGGCGGTCCGGTCATCCACCGCGCGCGCGATGGCTTCGACCGGCACCGTCACGCCGTCGGGGCTTTCCACCACGACCACCTCGATGCCGCGTCGCGCCTTGGCGAGCCACTGATAGGCGACCGTGGGAAAATCGAGCGACGTCACGACGACCTTGGGCCGTTTGGAATAATCGAGGGCTTCGGCAACGGTGCTCACGGCGACGGAAATGCTCGGCGCCAGGGCGATTTCCGCCGGTGCGGCGCCGATCACGGCACCGTAGCGGGCGCGCAACTCGCCTAGAGCGGCCCACCACACGTCGTACCATGCGGAGGCGCCGCGGCTCTGCCAGACATCCAGGAATTCGGCTACTTTGCGGCGGGCGCGCTCACCCAAGGGACCGAGCGAGCAGGTGTTCAGGTAGACGCGCTCCCGAAAGATCGGGAACTCGCTCCGGTAGCGGGCCAGAGGGTGCTGGGCGTGGCCGCGTGCCGCGAGGCCGCCTGCAAGCGTCATAGGCCGCTGAATATACAGAAGGAATCCAGACTATCGCGAGTTGGCCGGCGCTGTATCTGCAATTGTCGCTGCGGGCGCTCGTGCGCCCGCGGCTCGCCGTCGATCTCGTCCGCCTGGCGTGGAGCTTTCGGGCGCACGACTGGTGGCGGCGCGCGCCGTTCCTGCCCCTCCCCCCCCGCGAGTACATGCGCTGGCGCATGTTCACCGCGTACGGCGACGAAGACGCGATCCCTCCGGTGGCCGACGTCGTAAACTTCGCGCGCTGGCGGCGGGAGACGATGGGATTATGAAAAACGTCGAGCAGAGGCGTCGAGCAGAGGCGTCGAGCAAAACCGTTGAAGTGAAGCGTCGGGCGACGGCGTTGGGGTTCGATGCCGTCGGAGTCACGACCCTCGGACCAAACGCGCACGCCGCCGAGCTGGACCGCTGGCTCGAAGCGGGTTACGCGGGCACGATGACGTACCTGCAGCGGCAGGCAGAGAAGCGGAAGGACCCGCGGCGCATCATGCCGGAGGCGCGGACGGCGGTGGTGACGCTCACGAATTATTTCCATGAAGACCCGGGGCATGGCCCCGGGGATCGCCACCCCGGCAGAGTCGCCCAGTACGCCTGGTCGGCCGACTACCATGACGTCCTCGGCGGGCGGATCGAGAAGCTGGCAGCGGCGATCGGCGAAGTAGCTCCCGGGGCCACGACGCGCTGCTATGTCGACGCCGGTCCCGTGCCCGAGCGCGAGTTGGCCCAGCGCGCGGGGCTGGGCTGGATCGGCAAGAACATGATGCTCATCCATCCCGACATCGGCTCATTCACATTCATTGGCGTGGTACTCACGGACGCCGATCTGGCGCCCGACCTGCCGTTCGAGGTCGACCGCTGTGGCACCTGTCGCCGCTGCCTCGATGCCTGCCCGACGAACGCCTTTCCCGAGCCGCACGTGCTCGACGCCACGCGCTGCATCTCGTATCTCACGATCGAGCACCGCGGGGTGTTCAACGAGCAGCAGCGCAGGGACGTAGGGGAGTGGGTATTCGGGTGCGACGTCTGTCAGGATGTGTGTCCCTGGAACGTGAGCTTCGCGACTGCCGCCGCCGATCCGGCGTTCGCGCCGCGCGCCGACGTCCGGGAGCCCGACCTGGCCGCGCTCCTCGAGATGGACGAGGATACGTTCGCGCGCCGCTACGCCGACACGCCGTTCGCGCGCCCTGGGCTCCGCGGGATGCGCCGCAACACCGCCGCGGTGCTCGCCGGAGCGGACCGATCCCGTGAGTGAGGCGATCAACGATCTCCAGCGGCGCCTCGCCGACGGGCTCGCGAAGATCGATCCCCACCACCGGCTCTTCGGACGGCCGGTCAGCTATCGGGTGATCGACGGCCAGGCGCTGGAGGTCACGTATCGCGACGTGGCCGGAATTGCCGATGCGGAAGTGCAGGGCGTGAAGCGGCTGATCGGCCGTGACTGCTCGTGCACCGTGAGTCCCCAGACCGCCGAGAGCGTAACCGTGCGGTTCGTCGTGCCCCTCAAGTAGACGGAGGATTTCGTGGACGACCGCGTCACCGGCATCGGCGGCATCTTCTTCAAGGCCAAGAACAAAGACCGGCTGCTGGAATGGTATCGCCAGCACCTGGGGATCGACGTGCAGGAGTGGGGCGGCGCGATGTTCTCGGGGATGGGTCAAACTACCTGGAGCGTTTTCAAGCAGGATTCGGACTATTTCGGGCCCGGGACACAACGGTACATGGTCAACTACCGGGTCGCGAACCTCAGCCGCATTCTCGCGCGGCTCAAGGATGAAGGCGTCACCGTCGACGCGCACGTCGAAGAATCGGAGTTCGGGAAGTTCGGGTGGATTCTGGACCCTGAGGGGACCCGCGTCGAATTGTGGGAACCGCCAGCCGCAACGTGAACGATTGGAGGATGATCATGCGCCGCCTGTTCGTCGTCAGCCTCGCCTCCCTCCTGTGCGCCAGCCTGGCGGCCCAGGAGCCTTACAAGCTTCCGCCGCGCGTCATCGTCGACATCCTCGACACGCCGCCCCTCCCGGCGGCCAGCGTCTCGCCCGACCGGCAGTGGCTGCTCCTCCTCGAGCAGCGCAGCATGCCCACGATCGCCGAGCTGGCGCAGCCGATGCTGCGACTCGCCGGCAACCGCATCAACCCGAGGACCACGGGGCCGCAGCTGCCCGGGGCCATCACCGGGCTCGTACTGAAGCGCGTGGCGGACGGCACGGAGCGGCGCATCGCCGTCCCAGCGCCCGCGGCGCTTTCGTTTGTCAGCTGGTCGCCCGATAGCCGCTCGATCGCTTTCGTGCAGACGCGCGACTCGGGGCTCGCGCTGTGGGTGGCCGACCCCACCACGGGACAGGCCCGCGCGCTCACAGGACCCAGCTTGAATGCCACGAGCGGCCCCCCGTGCCAGTGGCTGCCAACCAGCACGAACCTATTGTGCGAGTTCGTGCCCGACAGCCGCGGCCCCGCCCCTGTGGCTGCGCAGACACCTGTCGGGCCCACCACGCAGGAGACGCGAGGCCGCGCGGCGCCGGCGCCGACCTACGAGGACTTGCTCAAGAACGCGAACGACGAACGGCTCTTCGACTACTACTTCACTGCCCAACTCGCCACGGTTGACGCTGCGACGGGCGCGCGCACACCCCTTGGCGCGCCCGCGATCTTCGACCGCATCGACGTCGCGCCGGGCGGCGAATACATACTGGTCGCGCGCACCGTGCGTCCCTATTCGTATCTCGTGCCCGACGGCCTCTTCCCCAAGGAGGTCGATATCTGGGATCTCCGCGGCCAAGTCGCGCACCACCTGGCCTCACTGCCCACGGGTGAGGGCATCCCCATCCGGGGCGTGCGCCCGGGGCCACGCGGCATCAATTGGCGCCCCGGTGTCCCGGCGACGCTCGTATGGGCCGAAGCCCTCGACGGCGGCGACCCGCGCAGCAAAGTCGAACACCAGGACCGCGTCGTCACGCTCACGGCGCCGTTCACCGCCGAGCCCACCGAGCTGGCCCGGCTCAGCAAGCGCTACAGCGGCCTCTTGTGGGACACGCAGGGCGTCGGGTTCCTGGGGGAGTACGACCGAGACCGTCGCTGGTCCAAGACGTGGGTCGTCGATGCCGCGAAACCCGGCACTGCGCCCGTGTTGCTCTTCGACCGCAGCGCCGAGGATCGCTACACCGATCCGGGGAACCCGATCATTCGCATGACGCCCACCGGCGACTTCGCCATGCAGCGAAGCGGCGACTGGATCTACTTCACCGGCACCGGCGCGTCGCCGCAGGGCGACCGGCCCTTCCTCGACCGCGTGAGCCTCACGACTCGGAAAACCGAACGCTTGTGGCGCGCCGATACGGTGCACTACGAAGCGGTCGTTGCTCTATTGGACGACGCCGGCAGGAGCTTCGTCACACGCCGCGAGTCACGCACCGAGCCGCCGAACTACTTCGTGCACCAAGCCCGCATGGCGCTGCGCGCGTTGACCGCGTTCAAGGACCCTGCCCCGCAGCTCACGGGGATCCAGAAGCGCCTCGTGACGTACACGCGTGAAGACGGCGTGCCGCTGTCGGGCACGCTCTATCTCCCGCCGGGTTACACGGCCGGCACCCGCCTCCCCGTCGTGATGTGGGCCTACCCGACCGAGTTCGCGTCGGCCACCGCCGCGGGCCAGGTGTCGGCCGCGCCTAACCGCTTCAACATCGTCCGCGGACCCTCGCATCTCTTCTTCTTGACGCAAGGGTACGCGGTGTTCGACGACCCCAAGATGCCGATCATCGGCGGCGACACGGCGAACAATCACTACGTCGATCAGCTGGTGATGAACGCCCGAGCCGCCGTGAAAGCGGTCGTCGACGCGGGGGTCGCGGATCCCGACCGGATCGGCGTGGGTGGCCACAGCTACGGCGCCTTCATGACGGCGAACCTCCTGGCGCACTCCGACCTGTTCCGCGCCGGGATCGCCCGCAGCGGCGCCTACAACCGCACGCTCACGCCGTTCGGTTTTCAGAACGAGGATCGGACATTCTGGCAAGCGCGGGATGTCTACCTGCGGATGTCGCCGTTCGTGTATGCGGACAGCATCAACGAGCCGATCCTGATGACGCACGGAGAGGCTGATAACAACTCGGGGACGTTCCCGATCAATTCGGAACGGCTATTCGCCGCCATCAAGGGCCTCGGAGGAACGGCGCGCCTAGTCATGCTCCCCAACGAAGCGCACGGCTACCTGGGGCGCGAGTCGGTGCTCCATACGCTGGCCGAGATGATTGACTGGTTCGATCGGTACGTGAAGAACGCCAAGCCCAGGGCGGCGAGAGTCAGCAGCAACTAGCGGCCGGCGACGCGCTGTACGATGTCGTAGACAAAACGCACGCCGAAGCGGAGCGCCTCGACGCTCACCCGCTCATCGTTGCCGTGGACGCCGCGCGACTCGGACACGGTGAGCGGGAACGGCCCGACGCCGTAGCTCGCGATCCCTACGCGCCGGAAGTAGTGGCTGTCGGTGAACCCGGCCAGCATCGGCGTCGTCACCAGAGCGTCGGGATACCGGGCGCGCGCCGCTGCTTCGATGGCGCGGAACAACTCCGTGTCCGTCCTGCTCTCCGTGGCGGGCCAGCTCGGCCCCTGCGGGCGGAACGTCACCGCCGTGTCCCCCACCACGCGCTGCAGCTCTGCGAGGAACGCCGCCGGCTCCTGCCCCGGGAGGAGCCGCACGTCCAGCGCCGCTGTGGCGAGGGGCGGGATGACGTTGGTCTTGTCGCTCCCCTTGAGCCCCGTGACCGAAATGGTGTTGCGGAGCAGCGCGTTGTACGTCAGATCGCTCGTGATCGTTCGCACGGCAACGGAGTCGCGCAGCGCCGCCCGGATGTCGGTGAACCAGCGGCGTCGCGTCGAGTCCGTCTCGAGGGTCGCCAGGTCGCGGAAGTACCGCTCCACTCCCGGCGTCACCACGAGCGGCGTGCGCCAGTCGGCGATGCGGTCGAGCGCACGGATCAACCGGTGTACTGGATTGTCGGGCGTGGGGCGCGAGCCGTGGCCCGCCGTGCCCCGCGCCGTCACGTCCAGCCAGAAGGGGGACTTCTCCGT
>Ga0307299_10000008_pt1 | contig 71617 bp, 69 predicted proteins | sample ER_DNA_159_FD_194466 | JGI IMG/M metagenome (GOLD analysis project Ga0307299, IMG submission 194466) | Bulk soil microbial communities from the East River watershed near Crested Butte, Colorado, United States - ER_DNA_159 | ecosystem: Environmental > Terrestrial > Soil > Floodplain | place... | reverse complement strand
GCTTCGAGACGCCCTTGATCGAAACGGCGTTCACGCGAAGTTCTCCGGGGCCCGCTTCAGAACGAGCCGTTCCAGGACCACGATTGCGAGGAAGAAGACAATGCCGAGCAGTGCGCAGACGATGATCGTCGCCCACAGGTTCGCCGGCTGGATCGAGTAGTACTGGTTGAAGTTCACGATCGCGTAGCCGAGACCACCCTGGAGCGACGCGGGGGTCTCCCCGATGATCGCCCCGATCACGCTTGCGGTTGCCGAGATCTTGAGCGCGGAGAAGACGTAAGGCAGCGACGTGGGCACACGAAGCCGCCAGAGGATCTTCCAGCGTCCCGCTGCGTAGGAGCGCATCAGTTCGAGCGCCTCCGGATCCGGCGAGAGCAATCCGCGAAGCGTGTTGATCGCTACAGGGAAGAACGTCAGATAAGCGGCAATCACCGCAACCGACACCCACGGGGTGACACCCTTCGTGCCAAGTCCGACTACGACCATGGGCGCGATCGCAAGAATCGGAACCGTCTGCGACACGACGATGTACGGAAGGACGCCGCGCCTCACCACCTTTGATTGCGAGAGCGCGACGGCAAGGAAGAACCCGATCGCAGCTCCGAGCGCGAAGCCCGCGAGCGCCTCCTTGCCGGTGAAGATCGCCCAGTGCCAGAGGTAGTGCCGCAAGGGTGGCCCGTCGGGTTGCAGCGGTTGTCCGAAGGCGTGCCAGATCTTGCTGATGTGCGGCATGTTCGTGTCGTTGACCTCGAACGGCCAGGTCCAGTGCCCGCGGATCCCGAGCCACCGGTAGCCCTCCCAGACGCCCCAGAGCAGCGCCAGGCCGGCGACGAGCAAGACTGCGCGCGCCGCGGCGCGAGGAAGCGCACCGGCGATCCCTCTCTTCGACGGCTCGACCACGAACGCCGACATCGAGCGATGCTTACCACACTCGCAGCCCGGAAAGTTAGAGTCGCCGCGTGCCCCTCGACCCCCGCCGCACCGTCGCCGAGCTGCGCGAGCTCCAGGAGTTGACGGGCGACGAGAACGGTGCCCAGCGCGTGGCCTGGACCGACACCTGGGAACGGGCACGCGAGTGGCTGCGGAGCAAGGTCGAAGAGACCGGGGCGGAGGAACGGATCGATGCCGCGGGGAACCAGTGGTTCACGCTCCGCGGCGCCTCCGCCCAGGCCGTGCTCATCGGCGGCCACATCGACTCCGTCCCGAACGGCGGCTGGCTCGACGGTGCACTGAATGTCGTCGCCGGCGTCGAGGTGATGCGGCGGCTCGCAGAAGAGGGGAAACCTCCGGTCACCGTGCGGCTCGTGAACTGGGCCGACGAGGAAGGGGCGCGGTTCGGCCGCTCGCTCTTCGGCTCCTCCGCAGCAGCAGGCTCGATGGCGGACCAGGACGAGCTGCGTGCCCGCAAGGACGCCGCCGGCATCGGGCTGCCCGACGCTCTGGGGGAGCACGGCGTCGACCTCGACCGCGCACTCGATGCCGCTCGCGAGCTCGAGGGCGCCGCGGCCTACCTGGAGCTACACATCGAGCAAGGACCCGTCCTCGAGGCGATGGATCTCCCACTCGGCGTCGTGCTGGGCACGTTCGGCGTCGAGCGTCACCAGATCACCTTTCGTGGACAGGCGGCGCACGCCGGCTCGACGCCGATGGACAAGCGCCGCGACGCACTCGCCGGTGCAGCGCGGCTCGAGCTCGAGATTCGCGAGATCGCGAGACGGACGGGAGACGGCGCGGTTTGCACGATGGGCGGGGTGGTCACGAAGCCCGGCATCGTCACCTCGGTGGTCGAGACGGCCGAGTGCCTGCTCGACCAGCGTCACCTCGACGCCGGAAAGCTCGCCGCGATGCTCGACGATGCGAAGCGCGCTTCGGAGCGGTTCGCCGACGAGGAGGACATCGAGGTGGAATGGAAGCGGATCTGGAACATCGAGCCGATCCTTTTCGACGACGCGCTGGTCGAGCTCGCAGACGAAGCGATCAACGAGGTCGCAGGAACGTCGCACCGGTTGCCGAGCGGGCCGTTGCACGATGCGGCCGAGGTCGCGCGGGCGGGCATTCCCACGGTGATGGTCTTCGTGCAGTCGCTCCGCGGCCTCTCGCACACCAAGCTTGAGGACACGAAAGAGGAATATCTCGAGCTAGCCGTGCAGGCGCTCGACCGCCTTGCGGCAAAGACGATCGATCGCATCGCAGCCCTCTAAAAGATCCGCACGAGCGCGACACCCGCGCCGACGAGCAGCATTCCGGCAATGCGACCGGCGGTGATCGGTTTCTGCTCGAAGCCGACCCACCCGAACTGGTCGACGGCGAGCGACGAAAGCGCCTGTCCCGCGACGATCACCGAGATCAAGGCGGCGGCGCCGAGCTTCGGCGCGGCGAAGATCGATCCGGCCACGTAGAAGGCGCCAAAAGCGCCACCGAGCCAGACCCACCAGGGGGCGTGACCCAGGCGGTTCCAGGATGGCAAGGGCTTGAAGACGAGCGCCGCGGCGACGCCCAGGATGATCGCACCCGCGAGAAACGAGACGAACGCCGCCCGGATCGGACTGTGCAGCCAGGCCGCGAGCTGGGCATTGATCCCGAACTGAACCGGCAATGCGACGCCGGCGGCGAACGCAAACAGGACGTAGGGCCATGTCACTGTGCGAGGCGTTTTCGCGGCGGTATGCTCGTCCCCTGCCAGCGACCGGGGAGGATCGATGCTCAGCTTCGGCGTAACCGTTCTGCCGGACCCGCCCTACCAGCGGATGATCGAGCTGATGAAGCTCGCCGAGCAGCATGGGTTCGAGTACGCCTGGACCTACGACTCGCACATCCTCTGGGAGGAGTCCTACGCGACGCTCCCGCTCGCCGCCGCGCAGACGAGCAAGATCAAGCTTGGGCACTTCGTCACCAATCCGGGGATCCGGGACCCGACGATCACCGCGAGCTGGTACGCGACGATGCAGGACATCTCGGACGGCCGGATGGTGATGGGGATCGGCCGCGGCGACTCCTCGCGCCGTGTCGTCGGCCTCCAGCCCGTGAAGGTCGCGGAGTTCGAGCGTCGCTGCGCGATGATCAAGGACCTGATGAACGGCCGCGCGGTCGATTGGAACGAGAAGGAGCTCGAGCTGAAGTGGGTGCGGGAGGAACTGCCTGACATCCCGATCTGGATCGCGGGCTACGGGCCGAAGGCGCTGGCCGTTGCCGGCCATGTTGGTGACGGCGTGATCATCCAGCTCGCCGATCCGGTGATCATCCAGTGGATCATGGACACCGCCCGTCGTGCGGCCGAAGAAGCAGGCCGCGATCCGGCCGAGCTCAAGTGCATCGTCGGTGCCCCGAGCCACATCTCGGACGACATCGCCGATGCGCGCGAGCAGTCACGCTGGTTCCCGGCGATGGTCTCGAATCACGTCATGGACCTGATCGAGCGTTACGGAGACGACTCGGAGATCCCGAAGGACCTGACGGAGTTCGTGAAGGCGCGGAAGTTCTACGACTACAAGGATCACTCGCGCGTCGGCGCGGCGCACGGCGAGTTCGTGACCGACGAGATCGTCGATCGTTTCTGCGTTCTCGGCACGGTCGCGGACGCGACGAAGAAGCTGAAGGAGCTCGAGTCGGTGGGCGTCGACCAGTTCAACATCTACCTCATGACCCACGGGCAGGAGGAGACGCTGAAGGCGTACGGCGACGAGATCATCCCGCAGTTCTCGGGGGTCGCAGCCTGAGCCTGCGGCTACCCTGGCCTCATGGGCCGGGGGGTCGGATTCATCGCGCTGGTGGCTGTCACAGCCGTCCTCGCCGGCTGCGGGGGTGAGGCGAAGCGCTCCAACTCCGTGGACATCAAGACCTACCCCGTCCAGACGGTCGAGGTCCAGGGAAACCAGCCGAGGCATTGCAACGGCCTGTCGAAGGCGAAGCAGGCCGTCGAGCGGAAGCGGCTCGAGCGGGACCTGCAACAGCTACGCGTCGCCATCAAAACGATCAAGGGGCAGGCGACGTACGGGAACGCAGTCGTCAACAAGGCGGTCGATCAGTTCGAACGTGACGTCGCCCAGGAAGCTCTGCCGATTCATCAGCGGGCGCGGTTCATCGACCTCGCTGCGGCGATCGTCGCGCCGCGGTGCTACTGGTGCTTCCAGGTGATGGAGTCAAACCGCCCGATCGCGGGCGGCGGCAAGCTCGCCTGCGGTTAGGGTTCGCCGGTGCCTACGCTCCTCGTCTTCGGAGCACGACACCTCGGGCGCGTCCTGGCCGGCGAGTTCGCGGCGGACGGTTGGCGCATCGCCGGAGTCGCCAGGACCGAGGAGACGATCAGGCTGCTCGTCGAGGACGTCCCGGCTGCGGTGGGCGTCATCGCGGACGCCTCGAAGCCGAACGACGTAGAGCGAGTCTTCGCCGACGTCGGTGATGTCGACCTGATCGTCAGTGCAATCACCACAACACCGCGTTACGGCGGCCCGATCCACGAGGCGCCACCGGATGGCCTCGAGCCGTATATGACCGAGTTGCTGCCTGCGATCTTCAACATCCTGCGCGTCGGAGGCCGGGTGCTCGCCGAGCGTGGTCGAGGAACGCTCGTGCAGGTGACCGGAGGCTCCGCGCGGCGGGGCAATCCCGGCCGCGGGCCGTGGGCGGCCGCCGCGTTCGCGACCCGCGCCCTCGTTCAGGCGCAAGCCGCGGAGCTGCGCGAACAGGGCGTCCACGCAGCGCTGCTGATCGTCGATGCGGTGATCGAGAGCGAGAAGACCGCCGGCTGGCTCGAAGATGCGGCTCCGGAGAAATCTGCCTCGATGGAAGAGGTCGCCAACGCGGTCAAGTACCTGCACAGCCAGAGCCCGCGGGCCTGGACGCACGAGCTGCAACTCACGCCGGCGCTCGAGCGCTGGGTTCCTTAGCCTCCGGATACCATGGCCCGCGCAAGCGGCGCCGTGGCCGAGTGGCTAGGCAGAGGCCTGCAAAGCCTCGCACACCAGTTCGATTCTGGTCGGCGCCTTTTGCGTTGCGAAATCCGGCCCGCTTCGCGGGCCATGATGATTCCGCAACGTTCCGCGCTGACGGTCGGCGGTTGCGGCCGCGACGGGCTCAGCCCGCCGCGGCGGCGAGTGGACCTCGCATGCGCAGCTGCGCCGGTTGGGCTGTGTAACCGAGCCGCTCGTTTAGTCGGCGCATGGGCTCGTTCCTGGTTTCGTTGAGCGTGACGATGCCCCGGAAGCCGGCAGCCTTGGCGGCCGCTAGCTGTGCTGCTTTCAGCGCCGAGGCGACTCCTCGGCAGCGCCAGTTGCGTTTCACCGCTGTCATGACGTTCTCTGCGTCGTTGGATGCGGGGACCGCTCCGAGGATCGCGTAGCCGATCAGTTCGTTGTCGTGGAGCGCGAGGAAGGAGAGGTCGAAGCGACGCGAGGGGTGCGCGAGCTCCCAGCGGTAGAAGCTGTCGTAATCGGGCGTCAGGTCGTCGGTCGACGGGAGGTCTGCAATCGCTTCGCGATGGACTTCGAACAGCTCACGCTCGGAGCCGGGACGGTCTGCGAGCGGGACGATTGTCACGCCGGGCGGCGGTGCGGCTTCGTGCGGCTCGTACGCCTCGAGGTCGAGGCGTACGAACTCGAAGCGATCGATCTCCGCGAAGCCGCGGTTCTGCAGGAATGCGAGCGTCGTCTCGTCGTCAGTCCAGGCGGACGTGTCGCACACGGCTTTCCCGAGCGTGCGGAGATGGCGCGACAGCTCGTTGTAGAGCGCTCCGCCGACTCCTCCTCTGCGGTGTTCCGGCACGACGCCGAATGACAGCCAGCCGACATCGAGGCCGCGACGGTCTGCCTCCTCTTGAGCGCTGCCGACGCCGACGACGTCGTCACCCTCGTGCGCGAGGACGATGCGCACCGTCGTCTCACTGCGGCGGTGCTTCTCGACCCAGCCGGGCATCGTCGCCGTGCGCGGATCGATTGCGTTCCGCAGCTCGACGTATGTCGCCACCTCATCGTCTCGCAGCGGACGGATCTCCGCGCTCGTCACCGGCGCGCGCCGATGATCGTGAACACGCCGCTACCCTCGAAGGACCGGTCGCTGAACCCGTCGACGACCCGCTCGAGCTCGAGCCCGCTCCGCAGGTAGAGGGCCCGGGCCTGATCGAGCGTGTAGCTCCGGGTCGCCGGCCTCTGCACGTGGCGCTCGGCTGCGACGACTTCACCGTCGACGATCACCTCGTACAGGTCGTCGGTGTCCTCGAGCTGCGTCACCGGGTCGTAGTGGGACCGAGCCGTGCGCCTCACGAGTGCGCCGTCGGGCCGCGCGGCTTCCGTCGTCCAGCTCTCGTCCCCCTCGAGGATCATGAACGGCATCACGAGCACGCCTCCGGGTTCGAGGTGCGCCGCGAGCCGGGCGCCCGCGCGTTCGGCCGTTGCCGGGTCGATCACGAGCTGGATCGACGATGACGGGACGATGATCGTCCGGTAGCGGCGTGGCAGCTGCAGGTCCTCGACCGCCTGTTCGTAGAGCGTGGGCTCCAGTCCGAGCGCCGAGGCCTTCGCCCGGCAGACAGCCAGCATGTCGGGAGAAACGTCGACGCCGTCGATCTCGATTCCTTCGGCCAGATAGTCCAGGAGCAGCCGCCCGGTGCCGCAGCCGACGTCGAGGGCGGGCTCCCCGAAGCGCCGGATCAGCTCGAGGTAGAAGGGCCGATCGTCCCAGCCCGAGGTGTCACCGCGGAGGAGATCCCAGGCCTCCGCCATCAGGCCGTGATACTCGTAGGCAGGGGGTTTCACGACCGGCCGAGCGTACTCCGCCCGCATTTGAAAGGCTTGCGCCGCCGTCTATGCCCGAGCCGCTCGATTTCGCCCTCATCAAACGACTCCGGGAGGTCCTGGACCGGCCCGCGACGGAGACCGAGCTGCGAACCCTCAAGGAGCAGGCAGAGGCATGGCAGCTCACGGTCACCGGCCAGATGGAAGCGAGTGAACGGCGGCTACGCAGGTTGAACGCGAGCCCTGCCAGCTCGCTGGCGCAGATCGCGTCGGAGCTCCGCCGGGTCGAGAAGCTCCGCCCGCAGCTCGACGAACTCCGCTCGTTGCTCGCCGATCTCGAAGGTCGCTCACGCGAGCTGCGCACCGAATGGTTGCTGTCGCAGGCGACGTCGTCGAAGGTGACTAGCCGGCGACCAGTCGATCGCCCACGCTGAGACCCCGGCGTTCCGCCTCGCCCGCGGGAATCTCGAGCACCGCCTTCGCGCCCCTGCTGCCTGCAGCGCGCCACGGCTTGAGATCCGCTGCGATCTTCACGACCCGCAGGTCGCGATCGAGGAACACGGCGTCGATCGCAAAGCGCATGAAGGCCATGTGCACCGACGATGCCGGCTTCAGGAGAATTCCTTCGCCCCTCGGCAGGTCGCGCCGACCGAGCAGTCCCTTCATGCGCATGAGCGCTGTGTCCGCCTGGACACAGCGCTCACACACAATGCTTCCGTCTTCGCGCCGAAGCACGACTTCCGCCACTAGAACCCGAGATGAATGTGGTTGTAGTGGTCGGCCATCGGGAACGACGGTCCGCCCATGCCGAGCAGCGAGATGATCTGCCGCGGCATGACTTCCGCCGGGAGCAGCAACAGGTCGCGCACGGCGCGCTCGGTCATCCCGCCGGGCTCCTGATGGCCCAGGATCGGAGTGCCGCCGAGGCCTGAGATGTCGACCGCGTGCCCCGAGATGTGCGCCGAGATCACGCCGGGCCGCGCATACAGGCGATGACCGGTGATGAGAGACGAGACGCTGACCTGGCCGAATGACTCACGCAGATACGCGATCACCGTCAGGACGCGAACGTCGACCCTGTTCCGGACGATGTCGTTCCGGCCGGCCGCGTAGATCGAGACCGACGAATCCGACAGCAGGCGGCTCGCAATCGACCTCTTCGCCGCCTCGAGGCCGTTCACCAGTGCGTCGAGGCCAACCGCGCGGTCGTACCGCGCGAGGGCAGCAGCCCTGTCGGCAAAGCTCGTGTCGCCTGAGTACGAGACGATGCGTGCCCAGTCGCCGTTGGCGGGACCGTAGGACGCCAGGCGTCCTGCGAGCTTCCGAAGCGTCGTGCGGTCGGCCGGCTCGTGGCCGGTCGCGCCGCGCGCGCGGAGGATCCCGAGCATCGTCGCCCAGTCGAGCCCTGCTCCGTTCGCCGCGGCCTTCAGGTTCGTGGCGAACTTCGGTGAAAGCCGGAGGGCGGGCGGAGTGGGATCGGGCAGCTGCGAGTTGAGCCAGATCGTCGCTGCATCGGCCGGGCCCTCGATCTCGGGCTTGGAGGCCGGCTTCAGCTTCGGCAGGAGCAGCGTGCGCAGCTGGGTCTTCTTCCAGGCACGCGCCGCCTTTCCGGCCGGCTTCGGTGCGTTCGTGTTCTGCTCGGCAGCAGCCGGCTGAGCCGGCGCGGCAGCACGTGCAGCACCCGCGGTATGTTCCGGCGACAGCGCATCGTCAGTCGTCGGAGCGTCTGCGGAGTCGGCCGGCGCTGCGGTCGCATCCGGCGCTGCGGTCGCATCGGTAGGTGCCGCTGCGTCGGGGGCCGTGGACTCGTTCGCCGGGGCGGCCGCGGGCGCTGAGGCGTCCGTGGTCTCCGCCGGAGTCGGTTCCGCCTCTGCGGTGGTCGTCGTCGTGTCGGCAGCGAGTTCCTGGCTGTCGTTCGCGACGAGAGGCCTGAGCTGGTCGCCCGCAACTGCAGCGAGTGACGCGCCCGCGAAGAAGATCGTGGTGAAGACGAGCGTCGAGACGAGCCGGCGCTTGCGCGACCTCGGCTCCTTGGTCTCTTCGGAGCTGGGCGGTGCGCCGCCGAACTCCCAGTTTTCTCTGCGAATGAACCGACGTGGCATTGCCGTTTGCTCCTTGTGTTTGAGCCCCTGGCCGCCACTAGGGGCGCGGATTGGGCCTTGTCTCCGCAGCCGCTTGCGTGCACTAGCTATCGAACTCAGAAGCCCCGGCCCTCTCCCTCACACAGGGGAATGTCGGCATGGATCACCCACTAGAGGGATACGCGCAGGGGCCGGAGAGACGATGACTGGGACGAGATTGACCACCAGGCGAAGCGGCGCGCCGAAAGACAGAGAAAGGACGTTCGACGCGTGTCTTCCAGTGTCGCTGGGTTTCGAGTCGATTTCTCCTCAACTTGTTCTGGTTTTCCATTTGCGCGCAGAGCGCGCTCGAGTTGTGGAAAGGGGGTGAATCATCGTGACGTACACGGATCTGGTTACTTACTTCCGCGCCCGGCTTTCGGCCGAGGAAGGTCAGACGATGGCTGAGTACGGCGTCGTCCTGGCAGTGATCGCAGCAATCGTGGTCGCGGCACTCGTTGCGCTCCAGGGTGGCATCACCGGCGCAATCGATCGCGTTACTTCCTTCCTCTAAATCGACAGCGACGTAACAAAGAAAGCAGGCAATCGATCGTGAAGCATCACCGCAGACAACAGATTCGAAAGCTCACCGCTCACCGCGCGTGCGCCCGGATGCTGTCTGGAGACACGGTCGCTTCCCCGCTCTCGAGCAGCGCTGCAAGAGGAAACACCATGGAGTGGCTGTTCGCCTAGCCACTCAAGCATGAAGAGGCGGGGCCCTTTGCCCGGCGGCGAGGGCCCCGCACTTCTTTTCACCGGAGATGGAGATGCCGCACATCAACACCACAAAAGATCTGAAGAACGAAAAGGGCCAGACCATGGCGGAGCTCGCCCTGGTTCTGCCCGTGCTGCTCGTCCTTCTGCTCGGCATCGCCCAGTTCGGCGTGGTCTTCAACAACTACGTCAGCCTGACCGACGCAGTACGCGCCGGCGCGCGCAAAGGTGCCGTCTCGCGCAACCTTGCCGACCCGGCAGGCGCCTGCCGCGCGCAGGTGCTGGCTTCGGCGGGCAGCCTCAACACGACCCAGCTCGGCAGTCATCTCTCGTGCACCTTCTCGTCTCTCCAACCCGGAGCAGACGTCACCGTGACCGCCGACTACCCCTACGACATCAAATTGCTCAATTGGAAAGTGAAGAGCGGCCGTTTCACCTCCACGATGAAGGAGCGTCTGGAATGAGTCGCACGAACGAACGCGGGCAAGCGGTTGTTCTGATGGTGATCTCGCTGGCCGTCCTGACCGGGATGGCCGCACTGGTACTCGACGTCGGGATCTGGATGCGCACCGACCGCAGGCTTCAGGCCACGGCGGATGCTGCAGCTCTCGCAGGCGCACAGAAGCTGCCGACGGATGTAGCCGGCGCCAAGGCGCTGGCCCAGACCTATGCGAACCAGAACGGTGGAGACGTCCTCGGCGCCAACATCAGCGTCACGACGACCTACACGTCGAACGACACGATCAGCGTCAGGGCCGCCAAGACTCAGTCGGGCATCTTCAGCAAGATCCTCGGGATCAACTCGGCCAACATCAAGGCCGACGCGAAGGCACGCGTGGATTCGCCGCAGCAGGCGCAGTACGTCGCCCCGATGGTCGTCTATTGCGGTCACTCGCTGATCCAGAACTGCGACGGCAGCCACACGCCGACCTTCGGCGTCCAGACGACGATGGACTACGACAAGATGGGCGCGCCGGGAGCCTTCGGCATGCTCAACCTCGACGGCGGAAACGGAACGCCGGGCGCCTCGGAGGAAGGAAACTGGATCCTCCACGGGTACGACAAGTACCTGCCGCTCGGCATGTACCGCTCCGACCCGGGCGCGAAGTTCAGCTCGCAAAACGTCAACGGCGCCCTCGATGCGCGCGTCGGCAGCGTGCTGCTGTTCCCGGTCTTCAAGACCCTGAGCGGAACCGGCCAGAACGCGGAGTACGACATCATCGGCTGGATCGGGTTCTACCTGACGAAGGAAACAACGCACGGCAACGACGCAACACTCGAAGGGTATTTCACCCAATACATCGCCCAGGGAATCCTCGCCCAGAGCGGCTCGGGAGCCCCGAACACCTTTGGAGTCAGATCAGTTCAACTCGTCGGCTGATTCAGCCGATAGCTCGTTAGTCCACAGGCCCCTCTCAAGAAAGAGAAAGGACTATGAATTACCGCGTCAAGAACATCGGGATCGCCATCGGCTTGGCCGCACTAGCCGCCATTCTGACGAGCGTCTACGTAGTCAATTACAAGCGCCACGTCCAGCGCGGAGAAGACAAGGTGACGGTGCTCGTCGCCGCACGCGATATCCCGGCTGGAACCGCTGGCGCGGATGTCATCGATCAAAAGATGCTGAAGGAGCAGACCGTTCCGCGGAAGGCAATCGTCGCGGGCGCAATCTCCACGCCCGATCAGCTCTCCCAGTACGTTGCGACACAGGACGTCTACGAGGGCGAGCAGGTCAGCACGAGGCGTTTCGCTCCTCCAAGCGAGCAGGGCATTCGCTCGTTGATCAAGGGCACGCAGCGTGCTTATCAACTTCCGGGCACTGTCGACCAGCTCCTCGCCGGCACGATCCAGAACGGTGACCACGTGGACGTCGTGGGCACCTGGTCGGTAAGCGACAGCTCGGGCAGTGGAAGCGGAACGCTGGTCAGCCGCGTCCTCATCCGTGACGTGCTCGTGCTTCGCGCGCCGGAAGGCACTGCGTCGACCAAGGTCACGTCACCCGGTCAGGGCGGCGAGACCGTCCAGCTGCGCGTCACCGATGCGCAGGCTCAGAAGCTGCTCTGGATTCAGGAGAACGGCGAAGGCAACGGCGAGGGCTACCACCTGACGCTGCGCCCGCCGAACAGTGCGCTGGACAGTGCGAACACCGTCCAGGACTCCCGCACCATGCAGTTCGAAGGACCTGGAAGGAGGCCACGATGAGCTCCGCAACGGAGACAACCCAGCGTGAGCGCGTCCGAATCTACGCGACCGGATCCTGCGAGGGATTCGAGAAGCTGCGCGATTCGCTCACGAACCACCCCGAAATCGAAATGGTCGGCTCGAGTGTTGGCGTCGCTGACGGCGCCGGCGCGCTGGCGGGCGGCCACCTGGACGCCGTCCTCCATGCGACGCGGGGCGCGAGCCTGCCCGCGGACGAGCTTGCCTCGATCCGCGAGCACACCCGCGCCCCGATTCTCCTCGTCGCGTCGAACGGCTCGGCGGGGTTGCTCGAGGAGGCTCTCGAGTCGGACGTGTCCGACGTCCTGCTGCTCCCGCAGCTCGTCGAGAACGTCGTCTTCGCAATTCGCAAGTCGACGCACTCGACCAGGCGTCATCACGACTCCGGCGGTGGCTCGGGCCGGCACGGCAAGATCGTGACCGTGTTCTCGCCGAAGGGCGGAACGGGCAAAACCGTCATCGCGACGAACCTTGCCGCAGCCTGCGCGAAGTTCGAGGGCCGCAAGACGCTGCTCCTCGATCTCGACCTCCAGTTCGGCGACGCGGCGATCATGCTCGGCGTCGAGCCCGAGAAGACGATCTACGACCTGGTCGTCGCTCCGGGAGAGCTGGACACCGAGAAGCTGGCCGGCTACACGACGAAGCACGCGTGCGGGCTGGAAGTTCTGCCCGCGCCGCTTCGGCCGGAAGACGCGGAGCTCGTGACAGAGGCCAAGCTGGGCCGGCTGCTCGAGGTCGCACGCGAGTCGTTCGACGTCATCGTCGTCGACACGTCTCCGTTCTTCCACGGTCCGATGCTGGCCACGCTCGACCGGACGGACGAGCTCATGCTGCTCTGCTCGCTCGACGTGCCCACCCTGAAGAACCTGCGCCTCGCGCTGCAGACGCTCGATCTGCTGTCGTTCCCGAAGCAGCGCGTCGGCATCGTCCTCAACCGCTCCAACTCCAAGGTCGGCATGAAGCCGAACGAGGTCGAAGGCGCGCTGGGGATGAAGGTCCGCTTCGAGGTGCCGTCGGACCGGGCAGTCCCGCTTGCCGTGAACCGCGGCAATCCGGTCGTCCTCGCCGAGGAAAACGCGGACGTCTCCAAGGCCATCAGGTCGATGGCGAAGGAGCTGTTCCTCGCACCCAAGGAAGAGGGCAAGAAGCGGCGCCTCCTGCCGGCACTGGCGAGGTCGTAAACCATGGGCCTCCACGATCGTCTCAAGACCTCGAACGGGGTCGGTGGCCTTGCGACGGCCGAGCTGCCGACGAACGGTTCGCCCCACGAGCCGTCAGGGCCGACCGTTGCGCAGGACCCGTACGCCGAGCTCAAGACCCGGATTCACCATGCGTGCATCGCCACGCTGGGCGCCGAGCTCTTCAAGCGGGAGGGCACCGGTGACCTGAACGAGCGGGTGACGCGTGCCGTCACGGAGCAGCTCGTTCTCGACCGGACGCCGCTGACCCGCGACGAGCGGCGTCAGATCATCCGCGAGATCACCGACGACATCCTCGGCTACGGCCCGCTGGAGCCCTTCCTCCGGGACGACTCCGTGACAGAGGTGATGGTGAACGCCTTCGACAGGATCTACGTCGAAAGGCTCGGCAAGATCGACCGCACCAACGCCGCGTTTGCGGACAACTCCCACCTGCTGCGCATCATCGACAAGATCGTCTCGCAGATCGGCAGGCGAGTCGACGAGTCGTCTCCGATGGTCGACGCACGTCTCCCCGACGGCTCCCGCGTCAACGCCATCATCCCGCCACTGGCCCTCAGAGGGCCGACCTTGACGATCAGGAAGTTCTCGCGTGACCCGTACACGATGAACGACCTGATCTCCTTCGGATCCCTCTCCCCGAAGGCGGCCCAGTTCCTCGCCGCCTGCGTCAAGGGCAAGCTGAACATCCTCATTTCCGGTGGTACCGGTACCGGTAAGACGACGACCCTGAACGCGATGTCCGCGTTCATTCCGGGCGACGAGCGAATCCTCACGATCGAGGACGCGGCAGAGCTCCAGCTTCAGCAGGAGCACGTGATCACGCTGGAGTCGCGCCCGCCGAACATCGAGGGCCAGGGAGAGATCCGCATCCGCGAGCTCGTCCGCAACGCACTGCGAATGCGCCCTGACCGGATCATCGTCGGTGAGGTCCGCGGCCCAGAGACCCTGGACATGCTCCAGGCGATGAACACGGGCCACGAAGGCTCGCTCACCACGATCCACGCGAACTCGCCGCGTGACGCGCTCTCCCGTCTCGAGACGCTCGTCCTCACGGCCGGCGTGGAGCTGCCGCTGCGGGCGATCCGCGAGCAGGTGTCGAGTGCATTCGACCTGCTCGTACAGATCACCCGTCTCGTCGACGGTTCGCGGCGCATCTCGCACGTCACCGAGGTCCTGCGCATGGAGTCCGACGTGATCACCCTCCAGGACATCTTCATCGCCAAGCCGCCGGACGAGCAGTCTCAGTCCGGCAACGCTGGGGCGGTTCGCCTTCTGTCGCCCCTGACGTGCTCGGGCCTGAAGCCGAACTTCCTCGACAAGCTGGCCGCCAACGGCGTCGTCCTCCAGCCGAGCTTCTTCACGACGGACGACTCGAGTGCTCCTGCAGTCGGACAGGGTCACCAGGCCTCGAAGTTCAAGGGCGCCTTTCAGTGAGACGGAACCGAGTAATCCTGACGGGAGTCGCACTCGTGGCTCTCGTGCTGCCGGCGGCCACCGGGGCCGCGGTCCAGCTCCGGGGCGTCGATACGAGCGCATATCCCACGATCCATGCGACGGTCGTCTCCCCGGCCGGTGCAAAGGTCGTGCCTGCGGTCTCGGAAAACGGCTCACCCGTTGCCGGGCTACAGCTGCAGAACCTCGGTCGTGCGAAGGCGATTGTGCTCGCAGTGGACCGGTCGCAGTCGATGCGCGGAGCTCCGCTCGCCAATGCAGGCGAGGCGGCCCGCGCGTTCGTCGCTGCGAAGCAGGGCGCGGACGAAGTCTCCGTCGTTGCGTTCGGTTCCCGGGCGGTGGCGCTCTCTCCGTTCTCCACGGCTGTGCAGGACGGCGACGTTGCACTGTCGCGCCTAAAGGTCGACTCGGCTCGCGGCACCGCGCTGTACGACAGTGTCGCGCTCGCCGCGCAGCTCGCAAGCTCGAATCCTCTTCCCGGTCGCGTGATCATCCTGCTGAGCGACGGCGCCGACAACGCAAGCAGGCTCACGTTGACGCAGGCGATCTCGGCAGCACGCGCCGCCAACGCGGCGGTCTACACGATCGGTATCGAGGGCGAGGGCTTCACTTCCGCGCCGCTCGAGCAGCTGTCCAGCGCAACAGGAGGCCAGTACTACGGTGCTTCCTCGACGGCGGCGCTGAAGTCGGTGTACGGGACGATCGGTGAAGTGCTCAAGCGAACCTGGCGCATGCAGTACGTCACCGCCGCGCGCCCCGGAGACCTCATCCGTCTGACCGCTGCCGTCGTCGGTGAAGGCTCCGCGCTCCAGCGCGTGGCCATTCCCCACACGTCGGGCAGCGGCGCGCCCCCGGCGCCGTCGAAGCTCCTTCCCAAGGGCGCCTACGGCCCGAGCGGCCCGCTGGGTCTCGCCGGCCTCGTCGCCGGGCTCGTGCTGCTCGCCAGCCTCTTCTTCCTCAAGGGTGCCCGCGGTTCTTGGGTCCGCAGCCGGATCGCGGCTCACACCGGCGAGTCGCACGGCAACACGAAGCTGCAACGGAAGAAGCGCCGTTCGGAGATGCTTACGTCGATGTTCAGCGCCACCGAGCGTCTGCTCGGGAACCTCAAGCAGTGGCGCTGGATCGGCCGCATGCTCGAGCGTGCCGACATCCCGATCAGGACGGTGGAGTTCTTCTGGATCGCCGTCGGCTCGGCTGTCGCGTTCGGGCTGCTCGCGACCCTGTTCGGAATGTCCCCGATCATCACCATCCTTGGCATGGTCGTCGTCGGCTCGCTGCCGTTCGGGTGGGTCTGGCTGAAGATGCGCAGGCGCCTTCAGGCCTTCGAGGATCAGCTGCCGGATCTGCTGATCACGATCGCCGCTTCCCTCAAGGCAGGCCACTCGTTCAAGCAGGGCCTGCAGGCAGTGGTGGACGAAGGACACCCGCCGGCGAACAAGGAGATCAAGCGCGTGCTGACCGAGGCGTCGCTCGGCCGATCGATGGACGACGCGCTCGCCGACATGTCCGAGCGCCTCGGCTCGAAGAACTTCGAGTTCGCGATCACCGCAGTGACCATTCAGCGGCAGGTCGGCGGCTCGCTGGCGACACTGTTCGACATGGTCGCCGACACGGTCCGGCAGCGGCAGCAGTTCGCGCGCAAGGTTCGTGCGCTCACCGCGATGGGACGTATGTCCGCCTACACGCTGGTGGCCATCCCGTTCTTGCTGGCGGGGGGCATCACGCTGATCAACCGCGACTTCATGCACCCGCTGTACCACACTCACGTGGGCCAGATGCTGATGCTCCTGGGCCTCGGGATGATGACCATCGGTTCCCTGATCCTCAAGAAAATCGTCTCCTTCAGAGGTTGATGCCATGCTTTTGATCATCGCCATCGCAGCCGTGGGTGCCGCCGCCTTCTTCTTCGCGGAGCTGGCCAGCTCACCGATGCGCACACGCAGGAACCTGGTGCACCGCGCCGCCCACTACGGGCTCATTCGCACCGCCACAGGCAAGGAAATGCCGAAATTCCGCGAGCGGGCTCTCGAGCCTTTCATCGCCAAGGCCGCGCGGCTGATGCTGCGCGTGAACCCACGCACCAGCGTCGAGTCCGTCTCCGGGCGTCTCATGGCCGCAGGCATGCGGAAGACCTCGCCGATGACGATCATCGCCGCCAAGGGCATCATGGGTATCGGAGGCTTCGTGTTCGGGATCCTGCTGGGCGGCGCAGCCGCGCCGAAGCAGGCCATTCTCTGGGGTCTGGGCGCGGGGTTCCTCGGGTTCGTCGCTCCCAGCGTCTATCTGAACGGCAAAGTTCAGCGGCGCCAGACAGCGGTCGCACAGGATCTGCCCGACGCACTGGACCTTCTCTCGGTGAGTGTCGAAGCCGGGCTTGGTTTCGACGGGGCCGTGCAGAAGTTGACCGAGCACATGGACGGACCGCTCATCGAGGAGTTCGAGCTCGCCCTCGGCGAGATGCGCATCGGCGAAGGACGCCAGGAAGCGCTCAAGAAGATGGCCGAGCGCAGCGCATCCGCTGAGATGTCGAGCTTCGTGCGCGCGATCATCCAGGCCGACCAGCTCGGTATCTCCCTCGGCCGGATCCTTCGCATCCAGGCTGGCGACTCGCGCTTGAAGCGTCAGATGCTCGCCGAGGAGAAGGCGATGAAGGCGCCGATCAAGATGCTCTTCCCGACGGTGCTCTTCATCTTCCCGGCCATGTTCATCGTGATCCTCGGGCCGGCCTTCATCAACATCGCCAAGGTCTTCACGCTTTAGGCAGAGGGATGTCGGTGACTGAACACGGCATCGAGGGCGGTTTCGGCTCCGGTCTTAGAGCCAAGCTCGAGAAGAAGGATCAGCCCGAGCCGCGATCTCCCGGCGAGGCAATCGCCGCCGCGGTCGAGGTAGAGGCACCCGACGTCGAGGCGCTGCGTCTCGAGTTGAATGCCTCGCTCGCGCGCGAGCAGGAGCTCAGAGCGTCGCTCACCGAGCAGGTCGACGTCTCCGGCCGCGAGCTCCAGCAAGAGCAGGTGCTGGCCGAGCAGTCCGCCGCACTCGATCGGCGCGCGGCTGCCCTCGCGGCTACGGAGGCGGAGCTCGAGGAGCGCGAGCGGAAGATGACCCAGCGGCTCGTCGAGCTCGACGGCCTGCTCGAGCTGAAGGAGACGCTCGGGAAGACCGAGGCGTCGCTCGCCAAGCGTGAGCGGACGGTCGAGCTGAAAGTCCACGAGCTGAAGAACGCCGACGCGGAACGTGCGGCCGCGGCAAAGGACCTCAAGGAAAAGGTCGAGGACCTCGCACAGAAGGAGAAGGAGCTCGCCCGGTCGGAGGCGCGTGTCTCCAGCGGCCTCCGTGAGACCGAGGCACGCCACGAGAAGTTGATGCGCTCCCTGACCGAGAGCGAGGAGAAAGCTCGCGCCAAGGAGGAACAGGTCCGATCACTCGAGAAGGCGCTCGCCGAACGCGAAACGACGCTCGCCAAGGCCGAGCGCGAAGCGACACAGGCTCGGGTTCAGATCGAAGCTCGTGAGAAGGTGCTCGACAAGCGTGAGGCCGAGCTCGCCGCCAACAGCACCGGCAATCAGGAAGAGCTCGTCGCGCGTGCGCGCGAGCTGGATCAGCGCGAGCTGGAGCTCTCGGCTCGCGCAAGCGACCTCACTGCGCGACTCGAGCAGCTCGAGGGCGATCTTCGGGAACGGGATGCGGTTGCGAGAGACGCTCTAGCGCAGGTCGCGAACATCGAACGGCGTGAGGCTGAGCTGATGGCCCGCGAAGCCGAGTTCCACCGCCAGGAGGCGGCGCTACGCCGCGCTGCGGAAGAGGCGCAGAAGCCCGAGGTCGACGAGCTCGCCGAGCGCCGCTTGAAGCAGCGTGACGAGGAGCTCACGGCGAGGGAGGCCGGGCTGAACAAGGCCGAGCAGGCGATCCTCGCCTCGCGGAGCCGCTACGAGGGCAAGGAGAAGGGACTCGACGAGCGGGAGAAGGTCCTCGCCGCCCGCGCGAAGGAGCTGGAGGAGCGCGATGCCGCTCTGAACCTCCGGGAGGCACAGCTCGAGGCCGAGTTCGAGGTTCGCGAGCAGCGGCTCGAGCAGCGCGAGAAGGCCGGCGCCGAGCTCGAGGCGACTCTCTCGACCCGTGAGAGCGACCTCTCCATGTACGTCGCACAGCTCCAGGAGAACTTCGATCGCCGCGAATCCGAGTGGTGGACGAAGCAGCTCGGGAACAATGCCGGCCAATCCCCGGCCGCCTGACGACGTAGCAACCCGTCAGAATCTCTGGCATGGCCCAGGCGCTGACCGACAGTGAGCTCGTTGCGCGTTGCCGTGCCGGCGACCAGGAGGCCTGGGCCGAGCTCGTCGACAGGTTCTCCCGGTACGTCTACGCGATCTCCGTCCAGGCCTTCCGGCTTTCGGACGCCGATGCGGAGGACGTCTTCCAAGAAGTGTTCGCGCGCGCGTACCAGCATCTCGACGGTCTCCGCGACGATGCCGCGGTGCGTCCCTGGCTCGCCCAACTGACCCGCCGTCTTTGCATCGATCGCCTGCGCGCCTCGGCCCGCGAACGGCCCACGGCCGACGAAGAGCTGGAGCTCGCAGGGAGCGAGGAGACGCTGACGCTGCTCGAAGAGGCGCTCACGGTCCACGAGGCGCTGGCCGAGATACCGGAGCACTGCCGGGAGATCCTCGACCGGTTCTTCGCCCGGGACGAGAGCTACAAGACGATCGGGGAGGACCTCGACCTGCCCTCCGGCACGATCGCCAGCCGGATCTCGAGATGCCTGGCGCGCCTCCGTGAGCTCCTCGAGGGAAGAAACGACGCCGGTCCCGCGTCTGGTTCACGATGACCGCTTTTGACGAAGAGCGCCTCGCACGCCTGATCCGGGCCTTGCCGCCTGCGCCCGAGGCGTGGGTGCGGGCAGCGCAAGAGTTGCCGCTCGCGAAGGCCGAGCTCGACGAGATCGTCGCCCGTGCCGAGGCCGATGCCGAGTTCCGTGCCCGTCTCGTCGCCGATCTCGAGGCTGCGCTCGAGGCCGAGGGCTACGAGCGCGACCCGGCGGTCGTCGAAGAGCTGCGGGTTCGCTTCAAGTCCACGTAGCACTTCGATCACAATCCCCGCATGGCCTTGCTGGACAGGTCGCTGCGGGAGTTCCTCGACGATGTCGCGGCTGCGGGACGGACCCCGGGGGGCGGCTCCGCCGCAGCTCTCGTCACCGCCCTCGCCGCGGCGTTGCTGGCCAAGATCGCCAGAACCTCGACGGCGTGGCCCGAAAGCAGGGGGATCGCCGCGCAGGCCGAGTCCCTGCGCGACCGTGCGGCTCCCCTCGCCCAGGCGGACGCGGAGGAGTACGAAGCCGCGCTGCGGGCGCGCGAGGACGACGGCACCCAGGCCGGTGAGCGCCGGGACTTCGTCCTCGGGCGAGCGTACGCCCGCGCGGCAGAGCCACCGCTCCAGATCGCCCGGGCCGCCGCCGACGTTGCCGAGCTGGCGGTTGTCGTGGCCAGAAACGGCGATCCCGCGTTTCACGCGGATGCCGTCATTGCAGCGCTTCTGGCGGCGGCGGCCGCGAGCTCGGCGGCCGAGCTGGTGGGCGTCAACCTGACGGCCTCGGCGCGCGACGAGCGGGTCCGCGAGGCGGGGAGGCTGGCAGAGAACGCCGCCCGCGCCGCAGAAGAGGCGCGGGCGGCACGGGAGTAGATCAGGCGGCGCGAACCGCCAACCGCCGCGTGAGGCCCCTTCCTACGCCGGCGGTCAACCGAAGTGCTCCCGCATGCACCCGAAGCGGCCGCTCCGTTTCCGTCCCCTCGCGGATGCTTGCGGCCAATCGCTGCCGGGTCGCCTCGCGAAGGAGGTCGGCGTGGCGGTCTCGGGCGATCTCTTGCGGCGATTGCGGAAACACTTCGCCAACAGGACGCGCGACGAAGGCCTTGTCTTCCCTGAGCCGCGCCTCATACCCTTGAGGGAGTGTCCGAGGAAGAACTCCCCGCCTGGAGCCTCCCCGCCGCCGCGGTCGAGCGGATCGCGCTGCCCGAGGAATGGCCCGGCGAGATCACGCGGGATTGGGCGTGGGGCGGGGCAACGGGTGCCGGCGCCCGGGTCTGCGTGCTGGACAGCGGCATCGAGGACGGGCATCCGCTGGTCGGGAAGGTTCAGCAGTCGGTCGCCATTTCGATCGAGGGCGACGAGGTGATCGTCGACGAGGAGGACACCCAGGGCGATCTTTGCGGCCACGGCACGGCCTGCGCCGGAGTGATCCGCTCGCTGGCGCCGGAGTGCGACCTCGTCAGCGTCCGCGTTCTCGGAGCCGGTTACACCGGCAGCGGCGCCGTCCTGCTCGAGGGCCTCAAGTGGGCGATCGAGCAGGGCTACGACGTCATCAACATGAGCCTCTCGACGACGAAGCAGAAGTTCGCGTCCCTCCTGCACGAGCTCGCGGACACCGCATACTTCCAGCGGACGATGCTGGTCGCCTCTGCGCACAACATGCCCGTCGAGAGCTATCCGTGGCGCTTCTCGAGCGTCATCTCCGTCGGAAGCCACGAGGGCCAGGATCCCCTCGAGTACTACTACAACCCCGCGCCGCCGGTCGAGTTCTTCGCGAGGGGTGTCGATGTCGAGGTGGCGTGGAACGGCGGCGGCCGCCTCGTCTGCACCGGAAACAGCTTCGCCACCCCGCACGTAGCTGGCATTGCCGCGCTCGTCCTGTCGAAGCATCCGGAGCTGACGCCGTTCCAGCTAAAGAGCGTGCTCTACCTGGCGGCGAACAACGTGGGGGGAGGCAAGTGAGCGACGGCGACGACCTGCGGGCGGCCGTAGCCGCCGGCGTGCTCGGCTCGGAGGAGCAGTTCCGAGGGCTCTTGCAGTCGATCGTCGACGTGGCCCGGGCGATCTTCAAGGCCAAAGCGTCTTCGATCTTCCTCCTGGACGAAGAGGCCGACGAGCTCGTCTTCGAGGCAGTTGCCGGTGAAGGCTCCGACTCGCTCGTCGGCCAGCGCTTTCCGTCCAGCACCGGCATCGCCGGTTTCGTTCTCGTCAGCCGGCAGCCGCTGGTGATCGAGGATGTTCTCCAGGATCCGCGCTTCTCCCGGGAGACCGCCGAGAGCACCGGCTTCGTTCCCAAAGGGCTCATGGCCGTGCCGCTCCTCCACGATGAACGCGCGCTCGGCGTGCTGGAGGTGCTCGACCGGCCGCAGGACACGAGGTTCACGCTTGCCGAGATGGACCTGCTCGGGCTGTTCGCGAACCAGGCCGCGATCGCCCTCGATCTCCTGCAGCGGGCCCGGCGGGCGCAGGCTGCCCTCGTGGGCGAGGGTGACCTCGCCGTGGTCGCCCGCGTGGCCGAGGCCCTCGAGCAGCAGCGAGACGAAGAGGACGGTTCGCGCGCGAACGCGCTGCGGCTGCTCGCAGAGCTCGAAAAGCTTCTCTAGAAAGCGCGAAGCCCGGGCTAGCCCGGGCTTCGTCGATGCATGAAAAACGGGAGGCTACGCCTGCTTGCGATGTGCCTCCACGTCGTCTGAATCGTCGGTGCCGGGCTCGTCGGTGGCCTCGACCGCACGCTGCTGCTTGCGGTGAGCCTCGACGTCCTCGTCCTTGGCCTCGTCCTGCTCGAAGCGCTCGTCCGACATTGAAATCCTCCTTCTAGAAGGGACACGGCGGATTGCCGGTTTTCAGGTACTAGACGGGCCGTCCGGGATGAATCTTCCCTCCTGCCCTTCAAATACACAACCCTGGCTGCGATCCTGCGCCCGGTGCGGCGATTCCTGAGGCAGCTGGCCGGGTCGAGTCGAGCGTTTCGGGAGGTCTTTGCGAACCCCGACCTCCGCCGGATCCAGCTCGCATGGGCCGGATCGCTCATCGGGACCTGGGCCTACGGCATCGCCATCGTCGTCTACGCCTACGAGCAGGGCGGCGCCACGGCGGTCGGCATCGTCGGCCTGTCCCGCTGGCTCGCGGCCGCGTTCGCCTCGCCTTTCGCGGCCCTGCTCGGAGACCGTTACGACCGGCGTCTCGTCATGGTCGTGTCCGATCTCGTACGGGCGCTGCTTATCGCCGGAGCCGCTGTCGCGGCCTACGCCGATGCCAGCCCCATCGTCATCTACGTGATCGCCGGTCTCGTCGGTGTTGCGGCGACCGCGTTCCGTCCCGCCCAGGCTGCCCTCGTTCCTTCGCTGGCCCGCACACCCGAGGAGTTGACTGCGGCGAACGTCTCCGCGAGCGCGATCGAGAGCATCGGCATCTTCGGAGGCCCCGCGATCGGGGGCCTGCTGCTCGCGGTCTCCGGACCGGGCGCCGTCTTCATCGTGACGGCCTCGGCTCTCGTCTGGTCGGCGATCCTGGTGGTGGGCGTACGACCGGCCGGCGCGGTCGAGCGCAGTGTCGTCGAGCCCGGCTCGGTCGTCGACGAGCTGCTCCTCGGTTTCCGCACGATCGCTCGGGAGCGCCGGCTGCGCCTGCTCGTCGGCCTCTTCTCCGCACAGACGTTCGTCGACGGGATGCTCAACGTGCTGATCGTCGTGATCGCGCTGAAGCTGCTCGATACGGGGAACGCCGGCGTCGGCTTCCTCAACTCCGCGGTCGGCGTCGGCGGTTTGCTGGGCGCGCTCGCCGCGGCTGCGCTCGTCGGCCGAGGACGGCTCGCCGCCGACTTCGGAGTTGGGATCTTCATCTGGGGCGTGCCGATCGCGCTCGTCGCGATCTGGCCGAATCAAATCTTCGCGCTCGTCCTGCTCGGAATCGTCGGTATCGGCAACACGATCGTCGACGTCTCGGGCATGACGCTCCTGCAGCGCGCCGCGCCCGACGAAGTGATCGCGCGGGTCTTCGGCGTGATGGAGAGCCTGTTCCTGCTGACCGTCGGCCTCGGCGCGCTTGCCGCGCCGCTCCTGCTCAACTGGCTCGGCACGCGCGGGGCGCTAATCGCGGCCGGAGCACTGCTGCCGCTTCTCGTCGTGCCGGCCTGGCCGCGGCTCAACGACATGGATCGCGCGGCGCGGGTTCCGCTCGAACGGATCGAGATCCTGCAGGCGAACTCGATCTTTCGTCCGCTCCCCGAGGCCACCCTCGAGCAGCTCGCCGAGGGGCTCGAGGAAGTCGACGCTCCGGCCGGGGAGGAGGTCGTTCGCCAGGGTGAGCCGGGCGACCGCTTCTACCTCGTCAAGGATGGGGCCCTCGAGGTGTACATCGACGGCAAGCTGGTCCAGACACTCGGGCCGGGGGACTCATTCGGCGAGATCGCCCTTCTGCGCGACATGCCGCGCACTGCGACCGTGCGGGGAAAGACCGCCGCCACTCTCTACGCGCTCGATCGGCGCGCCTTTCTCACCGCCGTCACCGGTTTCGGACCGAGCCTGTCCGCCGCGGAGGCGGTCATCGGGATGCGGCTCGGGCCCGCTCCATCCGGGATCGTCCGCGCCTAGGGATTTCGTGCCGGAGCGTTAGTCGATCTTCGCCATGACGTGCTTGATCTGCGTGTAGTCCTCGAGCGAATACGCGGAGAGGTCCTTGCCGTAGCCCGAGTGCTTGAAGCCGCCGTGCGGCATCTCGCTGACCAGCGGGATGTGGTCGTTGATCCACACCGTCCCGAACTGGAGCTTCCGCGAAGCGTTGAGCGCGCGGCCGACGTCGCGCGTCCACACGGACGCGGCCAGGCCGTAGTTCACGTCGTTCGCCCAGGCGATCGCCTCGTTGTCGTCGGCGAAGCGCTGAACCGTGACGACCGGGCCGAAGACCTCGCGCTGCACGATCTCGTCGGTCTGGCCGACGTCGACAACCACCGTGGGCTTGACGAAGAAGCCGCGGTCGCCGTTCGTGCCGCCGCCCGTCAGCACGGTCGCGCCCTTCGCACGGTCGATGAAGCCGAGCACGCGTTCCTGCTGCGCCTTCGAGATCACCGGGCCCATCTCGATCTCCTCGCCCTCGGCAGGATCGCCGACGTGCAGCGACTCGACGGCCGGGACGAGCTCCTCGAGCAACCGGTCGTAGATCTTCGGGCCCGCGACGACACGTGAGGCTGCCGTGCAGTCCTGCCCCGAGTTCCAGTAGCCGCCGATCTTGATGCCCTCGGCGACCGCGGCCGGATCCGCGTCGTCGAAGACGATCACGGGCGCCTTGCCGCCGAGCTCGAGGTGGACCCGCTTGAGGTTGTCCGCCGCCGTTCGCGCGATGATCTTGCCGGTCTCGACGTCCCCGGTGAGCGACACGAGACGTACGTCCGGGTGCTTGACGATCGCCTCGCCCGCGGGAACGCCGTCGCCGGTAATGACATTCAGGACACCGGGCGGGAGGATCTCGGCCGCGAGCTGCGCGAAGCGCAACGTCGTGAGCGGCGTCTGCTCGGACGGCTTCAACACCTGCACGTTGCCCGCGGCCAGCGCAGGAGCGAGCTTCCAGATCGCCATCATCAGCGGGTAGTTCCACGGCGCGATTCCGCCGACGATCCCGATCGGCTCACGCCGCAGCCACGAGGTGTAGCCGCGCATGTACTCGCCGGCCGACTTGCCTTCGAGCACGCGTGCAGCGCCGGCGAAGAAGCGGATGTTGTCGGTTGCGACGGGGATCTCGTCCCTCGCATACGAGAGCGGCTTGCCGACGTTCAGCGATTCGAGCTCGGCGATCTCTTCGGCATGCTCGTCCAGCACGTCCGCCAGCTTGAGCAGCAGCGCGGCGCGCTCGCCGGGCGTCGTCTCGATCCATTCGACGAGGGCCTTCTTCGCCGCCTGGACCGCACGGTCGACGTCTTCGGCCGATGCGCGCGGGACCTCGGCGATCACCTCGCCGGTCGAGGGGTTGAGAACCTCCATGGTCTCGCCGCTCGAGGCGTCGACCCAGTCGCCGCCGATGAGGTTCTGGTGCTTGGAAACGGTGGTGCTCACGGGCTACCTCCTTCGCAGGATCCCCGTGTCGCGCGTCAGGCGCTGCGCGATTGTCACGGGAAGCACGGTCATGACTATCACGAAAAAGACGACGACGTTCACCTGGGGAAGCTGCTGCCCCAGGCGCAGATTGCCGAGAATCCAGATCGGCAGGGTGTTCTGCGCGCCGGCGGTGAACGTCGTGACGATCACCTCGTCGAACGAGAGCGCGAAGGCCAGCAGCGCACCGGCGACGAGGGCGGTCGAGATGACGGGAAAGGTGACAAAGCGGAAGGTCTGCCAGCCGTCCGCGCCGAGATCCATCGACGCTTCTGTCAACGAGGTCTGGGTACGGCGCAGCCGGGCGACGACGTTGTTGTAGACGACGACGATGCAGAAAGTCGCGTGCCCGATCACGATCGTCCAGAGCGAAGGGCTGAGCCCGTGAACGGGGTTGTTGTTGAAGAACGAGTTCAACGCGATGCCCGTCACGACGCCGGGCAGCGCGATCGGCAGGACGAGCAGAAACGTTATGGCGTCCCGCCCGAAGAAGCGGAAGCGGCTGACCGCGGTCGCTGCGGCCGTGCCGAGGACAACCGCGATCGCGGTCGCGATCCCGCCGGCCTTCAACGAGAGGATGAGCGCGCTGCGCGCCTCCTCGTTGTGCCACGCCGCGTGGAACCACTTGGTACTGAAGCCGGCGATCGGCCAGCTCTGGATGTTCGAGGAGTTGAAGGCGTAGACGCAGATGAGGATGAGCGGGAGCCACAGGAAGAGGACGACAAGCACCGTCCAGACGCTGAGGGAGATCCTTGTCGCGCGTGCCTCCACTACTACAACGCCTCGAATGCGCCCAGCCGTTTGGCGAGGGTCAGGTAGATCGCCATCACGATCAGCGGCACGGTGGCGTAGGCGGCGGCGAACGGCAGGTTGTTTGTTAGCCCGAGGACGTTCCGATAGATGACGTTCCCGATGAAGTCGACGTTGCCCACGAGCGTCGGCGTGATGTAGTCGCCGAGCGTCAACGAGAACGTGAAGATCGAGCCGGCCGCCAGGCCGGGCAGCGCCAGCGGCAGGATCACTCTGCGGAACGTCGTCCAGTTGCGTCCGCCGAGGTCGCGTGAGGCTTCGATGAACGAATCCGGGATCCGTTCGAGTGCCGCGTACACCGGCAGGACCATGAACGGGAGCCAGATGTAGGAGAACACGATCCACATGGCCGTGCTCGTGAACGCCCAGTTCTGCGTAGGCAGGCCGACCTTCGCGAGCGACCAGTTGAGGGCACCGTCATGGTTGAGGATCAGCCGCCACGCGTAGATCCGCGCGAGATAGCTCGACCAGAGCGGCAGCAGCACGAGCACGAAGAGGATCGTGCGCAGGCGCGGCGTTGCGACGCGAGCCATGTAGTACGCGAACGGAAAGGCGATCAACGCGTCGGTGAGGGTGACCGCAGCCGCCATCCAGATCGTCCTGAACGCGATCTGCCGATACGTCGGGTCGTGGATGATCGTGTCGAAGTTCGTCCACGTCCACACGTGGGTGAGCTTCCCCGTGAACGAGTCGATGCTCCAGAACGACGAGACGAACAGGACGGCGAGCGCCGCCAGGTAGAAGATCAGCATCCAGGCGAGCGGCGGCAGGAGCAGCGCGACCGCCCGTAGCCATGGCCGCCGCCAGAGTGCGGCGGAAAGACGGCGGCGGGCCGATCGAGGCCGGCCCGCCGCCCGATACGCCTGAGACGTCAATTCAACTCTTGATGTCAGTCCAGGCTTGCTGCCACTTCGTGTAGTCCATGCAATTGCTCTGGCCGTTGCCGCAGTCCTTGACCGGCGTCTTCCAGAACTTGATCGAGTTGAAGTAGGCCGCCGGTGCGTTGCCGTGGTACTGGGCGCACGAGCCCTTGGACAGCTTGTCCATGATCGCGCACGCCTTGGTGTTCGCCGGCGTCTCACCGAAGTAGATCGCCTGCTGAGCCTGCACCTTCGGCGTGGAAACCCACTTGATCCACGAGACGGCACAGTTCGGGTGCTTGGCCTTGGAGGAGATCATCCACGTGTCGGCCCAGCCCGTCGCGCCTTCCTTCGGGATCAGGTCGCTGACAGGAGCCTTCTCGCCCTTGAGCGTGTTGGTCTGATACGGCCACGATGCCCCGAGGACCACTCCGCCGTTCTTGAACAGGTCGATCTCGTCACTCGCCGACGCCCAGTACTTCTTCACGAGCGGGCGCTGTTTCTTCAGGAGATCGACGGTCGCCTTGAACTGCGCGGCGTTGAGTTCGTACGGGTCCTTGATGCCGAGCGCGGGCTTCGTCTTCGAGAGGTAGAGAGCGGCGTCCGCGATCTGGATCGGGTTGTCCGGGACCGTGATCTTGCCCTTGTACTTCGAGCTGTAGAGGACTCCCCAACTGTTCGGCTTGGGCTTGACCTTCTTCGTGTTGTACATGAGCGTGTTAGGGCCCCACTGCAGCGAGATCCCGTAGTGGACTCCCTTGACCGTGTTGTGCGACGGGGACTTCAACGCCGGGATGAAGTTCTTGAAGTCCGGCACCAGCTTCGGATCGATCGGACGAACGTCCTTGCCCACGATCAGGCGGAGGCTGGCGTCCCCGGAGGCGGAGACGGCGTCGTACTGGCCGGTCCGCATCAGTGTCACCATCTCGTCCGAGGAACTGCCGAACTTCGAATGCACCTTGCACCCGGTCGCTTTCTGGAACGGGGTCACCCACTGCTTGTATGTGTAGCCCTCCCATGCGATCAGGTTGAGCGTTCCCTCGTTCTTTCCGGTTTTGGTGATCATCGACGGCCCACCGGCCCCCGAGCTGACTCCCGACGCGGGCACGCACAACGCCGCGGCCAGTGCGGCGAGAAACACGTGCCTCCTGTGAATCCTCCTCATTCCTGTCCTCCTCGTTCGATCTCGAAGGTGTGCTCGGGACGCCACTCGAGGCGAACCCGCTTGCCCCTTGACTCGAGCGCCTCCTGCGAGGACGTCTCGAGGTTCTGCCTGACAACTGTGAGCTCGCCGCCTGAGTCGAGCTCGACGATGTACCTGGTGAACATCCCGACGTAGACGACGTCGCGGATGCGGCCCAGCTCGCCTTCGCCGGCTTCGTCGAAGTGCATCCGGATCTTCTCCGGACGGACGGTGAACTTTCTGCCGTCCCGCTCGATCACGTTCGAGACGCCGACGAAGCCGGCCACGAACTCGGTTGCGGGACGTTCGTAGACCTCGGCCGGAGCACCGATCTGCTCGATCCGGCCTTCGTTGAAGACTGCGAGGCGGTCGCTCATCGTGAGCGCCTCCTCCTGGTCGTGCGTGACGTAGACGAACGTGATGCCGACGTCGCTGACCTCGCGCTGGATGCGCTTCAGCTCGATCTGCATCTCCTGGCGGAGCTTCAGGTCGAGCGCGCCGAGCGGCTCGTCGAGAAGCAGCACCCGCGGCGTGTTGACGAGCGAGCGCGCGAGCGCGATGCGCTGTCGCTGACCGCCTGACAGCTGCACGGGCTTGCGGTCGCCTAGCTCGGGCAGGCGGACCACTCTCAGGATCTCCTCGACGCGCCGCTTTCTTTCGGCGCGTGGGACGCGCTTCACGCGCAAGCCGTAGGCAACGTTCTCGGCCACGGTCATGTGCGGGAAGAGCGCGTAGTCCTGGAACACGGTGTTGACGTCGCGTTCGTAGGGGGCGCGGTTCGTGACGTCGGTTCCGCCGAGCTCGATCCGCCCTTCGTCCGGACGCTCGAAGCCGGCGATCAGGCGCAGCGTCGTCGTCTTGCCCGAGCCCGACGGCCCGAGCAAGGTGAAGAACTCTCCGGCCGGGATCTCGAGATCGACCCGGTCGACCGCCACGACGTCGCCGTACGTCTTGCGGATCCCGTCGAGCCGGACATCGATCTCTGCCGCAGGCACGGGATGTGGTGCCGACTCCGTCTCAGCCAGCGCGGGCGTCGCCAAGCGATTCCTCCAGCAGATCCAGGCCGCGCTCGAGGAGCGCATCGTCGATCGTGAGGGGCACGAGGATGCGAATCACGTTCCCGTAGATACCGCAAGACAGCAGGACGAGGCCGCGGTCGCGTGCGGCCGAGGTCACCGACTTCGCGAGCTCCGGCGTCGGGTCGGCCAGCTCGAGTGCGAGCATCGGGCCGAGCCCGCGAACCTCCCCGACGGCCGCATTGCGCGCCGCGAGCTGCTCGAGGCGCGTACGGATGCGGACGCCGAGCTCGTCTGCTCGCCTGCGGAACCCTTCGCTTGCGACCTCGCGGAGGACCTCGATCGCCGCTGCGCAGGCGAGGGGGTTCCCTCCGAAGGTCCCGCCGAGGCCTCCGGGCGGAACAGCGTCCATCAGCTTTGTCGGGCCGGTCACGCCGGCGAGCGGTAGACCGCCGCCGAGCGACTTTCCCGAAACGATCAGGTCCGGAACGGTGTCGTAGTGCTCGATCGCCCAGATCGGCCCCGTCCTCCCGATGCCGGCCTGCACCTCGTCGTCGACGTAGAGGATCCCGTGCTGTTCGCACACTTCTTTGAGCCGGGCCGGGAAGTCCGCCGGCATCGCAACGAAGCCGCCTTCGCCCTGCACGGGCTCGAGCACGACGCACGCGACGGTGGCGGGGTCGACATCCTGCTTGAAGAGGTGCGCCAACGCTTCGAGCGCGTCGTCCGACGAGACGCCTCGATACGGATACGGCGCGGCCGATCGATACACCTCGCCCGGGAACGGGCCGAAGCCCTGCTTGTACGGAACCACCTTTGCCGTCATCGCCATCGTCAAGCTCGTTCGGCCGTGGAAGGCGTGGTCGAACACGATCACCGCGGGGCGCCCGGTGGCGGTCCTCGCGATCTTCACGGCGTTCTCGACCGCTTCGGCGCCGGAGTTCACGAGCAGCGACTTCGTCTCGACGCCGGGCCGCGGCCAGGTCTCGTCGAGGAGCTTGCAGGCCTCGACGTATGGCTCGTACATCCCGACCATGAAGCACTGGTGGAGATAGCGGTCGACCTGCTCGTGGATCGCGGCCGCGGCGAAGCCGTGGCCGGTGTTCTGGCACCCGAGCCCGCCTGCGAAGTCGATGTATTCGCGACCGTCGACGTCCCAGATCCGTGCGCCTTCCGCGCGGGCGACGACGAGCGGGGTCGTTGCGACGCCGCGCGCCACGTACCGCTCGCGGTCGGCGACGACCTGGTCCGACTTGGTGTTCTCGCTGATGGCCATCAGGCGTGCTTCAGGTCTCCCAGGATGTCGTCGACGACGCGCTCGCCGGTTTCGACGGCGCCGTTCAGGTACCCCTGGAAGTCCTGCGACGTGTGCTCGCCGCAGAAATGGCAGTTGCCCTGGCGGGCGTATTCCATCCCGGAGAACTTCGTGTACTGCCCGACCTTCCAGTAAGAGTACGAGCCCTTCGTCCACTCGTAGCCCGTCCAGAAGTCGATGGTCGCGCGGCCGGTCCAGTGATCGGCGACCTTCGTGCCGGGGAAGAGCGGCTGCATCTGTGACATGAACTGCTGCGCTCGCGACGACGGTGTGCCGCTGCCGAAGCTGGCGCCGATGTTCCCGCCCGTGTAGTCCACGAGCAGTCCTTTGCCCTTGCCGCCACCCTGGGCGCGTGAGACCTCCCAGGTGTTCTGGTAGCCGGTGTCGGCATACGTGTTGCCGTTGTTGCCGGCCCCGTACCAGAAGCGATCCTTGAACTCGACGTGCAGCTTCGAGTTCGTCCCCATCGGGAGCTCCTTGATCGCCGTGACTTTGAGCGGCTCGAAGCCCGCTTTCGAGTAGTTGACCGAACGAAGCAGGGAGAACGGCAGCGCGAGCACTACACGATCGGCGACGACTGTTTGCGTTCCATTGTCCTTGCTGAAAGTGAGCGTGTACGAGCCACCCGCGTTCTGCTTGATCGACGTCAACGCCGTGTTGAGCGAGATCTGGCTCGCGAGCGCATCGGACATCAGCTTCGCGATCTGGTCGTTGCCGCCGCGGACGTGGTACTTCTCGTTCGAGGCGCCGAAGACTCGGAACTGGCCCTGGCCGCGGTAGCCGAGCAGGTAGAGCAGGTTGAGCGAGCTCTGGACGCTGCACTCGGCCCCGTACTCGATGTTGTAGGCGAGGTCGAGCACTCGGCCCAGCTTCGACTTCGAGCCACCGTTCGGAATCGTCTCGTCGAGCCACTGGATGATCGACATGTGGTCGAGCTCCCAGCCTCGCTGGGTGTAGAGATTCCAGAGTGTCGGGTAGCTGGCCGCCGTGACGTCTTTGTGCAGCTTCTGGTAGATCCCGTTCAGGTCTTCAAGGAGCTGCGAGTACTCGTACCTGCCGCCGTTGACCCAGAAGAAGTCCTCGGTCCCGTTCGGCTGTGCCTGGAGCAGATTGTCGAGGTTGAGGCCGAGCTCCTGAGCAAGCTGGCGGACCGCCATATGCCCCTGGTCGATGAGCTCTCCCCCGTGCTCGCCGATGAGCGGTGAGAAGTCACGGATCGTGTAGCAGCGGCCGCCTGTGCGATCGGAGGCCTCGTAGATCTGGGCGCTCAGCCCGGCCTGCTTCAGTCGATACGCGCAGGTGAGGCCGGCGAGGCCGGCTCCGACGATCGCAATCTGGGGCTGGGTCGCCCCGTACGCCGCCTTTGCGAAGCGGCCCATCGTGCCCGCCCCGGCGAGTGCCGCCCCCGCCATTGCCGTCCGCTTGACCAGCTCGCGTCGGGTCGTCCGGCTTTCGACGACCTCGGCCCACGCGTCCTCGATGCGCTGCGCCTGCGGTGTTCTAGCCACTCCCACTCCTCCCCGGATGGTTTGCGAGGGGGAGCATCCAACATTCGCAATGCGAGTTCAAGTAGGGGCTTACATTGACCGGATGCGCACCACATGGTACGAATCGCCTCGCTTTGCGTAGAGCGATCGCGCAGCCGGCCGTGGCCGAGCCTCGCCGGGGCCCAATCAGTGCGCCCCCGCGAATCGACGGGCTGGACCAGGGGATCATCGAGGCGCTTCAGGCGAACGGCCGGGAGTCGTTCCGTGCGATCGCCTCGAGGCTCGGCGTCTCCGAGGCGACTATCCGCGCCCGGTATGCGCGGCTTAGCTCCGAGGACATCCTGCAGGTGGTCGGGGTCACGAACCCCCTCGGCCTCGGCTTCGAGCAGGCCCTCATCGGCGTCAAGACGGCAGGCTCACCGGAGCCGGTGGCCGACGAGATCGCGAGCTGGATCGAGGCCGACTACGTCGTCGTCACGGCGGGCCAGTACGACCTCGTCGTCGAAGTCGTCGCCGCCGACCGTCGCGAGCTGCTCGAGCTCACGAACCGGATGCGAGCGTTGGAGGGAGTCGTCTCCACGGAGACCTTCCTCTACCTACAGATGGTGAAGCAGCTGTATGACTGGGGTACCCGAGTAGGGGAGGAACATTGACGGCCACTGCACCTGAGACGCTGGATCTACAACGTGCTGCGCGCGAACACCTCTGGCTGCACTTCACGCGCATGGGCGGGGACGGCGAGGTGCCGATCATCGTCCGCGGCGACGGGTGCTACCTGGAGGACTCGAGAGGGAAGCGCTACCTCGATGCGCTTGCCGGACTGTTCTCCGTCAACATCGGCTACGGCTATGGCGAGGAGATCGGCGAAGCTGCGGCTGCGCAGATGCGCGAGCTGCCGTTCTACACCAACTGGGGCTATGCGCATCCGCGAGCGATCGAGCTCGCGTCAGAAGTTGCGTCACTGACGCCGGGCGACCTCAACCGGCTCTTCTTCGTCTCGGGCGGTTCCGAAGCGGTCGAGTCGGCGTGGAAGCTCGCGCGCCAGTACTACACGGCTCGTGGCGACGGCCGGCGCTGGAAGGCGATCTCGCGTCACGTCGCGTATCACGGCACGACGATGGGCGCGCTCTCGATCAACGGCATCCCCGAGCTGCGCAATCCGTTCGAACCGCTCGTCCCGGAGGTACTGCACGTGCGGAACACGAACCGCTACCACCGGCCAGTTGAGGAGACCGAGGAGCAGTTCACGGCCTTCCTGCTCGACGACCTCGAGCAGACGATCAACGCGACGGGCGCCGAGACGGTGGCGATGGTGATCATGGAGCCCGTTCAGAACGCCGGTGGCTCGTTCACCCCGCCGGAGGGCTACTGGAAGGGCGTGCGCGAGATCTGCGACCGCTACGGCATCCTGCTCTGCGCCGACGAGGTGATCTGCGGTTTCGGTCGGGTCGGCGCGTGGTTCGGATCGGAGCGCTATGACATCAAGCCCGACCTGATGACGATCGCGAAGGGGCTCTCGTCCTCCTATGCCGCGATCGGCGCGGTTGTCGCCTCGGACCGCGTGATGGAGCCCTTCATGCGGGACACGAACATGTACGCGCACGGCATCACCTTCGGTGGGCATCCGGTGATGTCTGCGATCGCGCTGAAGAACATCGAGATCATGAAGCGGGACAGGATCGTCGAGCATGTGGCGGAGACGCAGGACACGTTCCGCAAGACGCTCTCGCAGCTTCTCGACCTGCCGATCGTCGGCGACGTCCGCGGGACGGGCTTTTTCTATGCCGTCGAGCTGGTCAAGGACAAAGACACCCGCGAGTCGTTCAACGACGAAGAGTGCGAGACGCTCCTGCGTGGCTTCCTGTCGCCGCGCCTCTTCGAGCGTGGGCTGATCTGCCGGTCCGACGATCGCGGTGACCCGGTGGTCCAGATCTCGCCGCCGCTCATCGCGGGCCAGCACGAGTTCGACCAGATCGTGTCGATTCTCGGTGACGTTCTCACCGAAGCGTGGACGCGGGTTGCAGACCTGGAAGGCACGCCTGACGGGGCCACCCACCGAGTGAACCGGTGACGGTTGCGGCAACGGCAAACGCCGACGTCCGGCTCGTCGACGTCACGAAGCAGTTCGAGGACGTCGTCGCAGTCGACCGTCTCAGCCTCGAGATCGAACACGGCAGCTTCTATGCACTGCTCGGCCCCTCGGGTTGCGGCAAGACGACGACACTGAGGATGATCGGCGGCTTCGAGCAGCCGACCGAAGGAGAGATCTTCCTCGGCGATGCGGAAGTGAGCGGGCTGCCCGCCTACAAGCGCGACGTGAACACCGTCTTCCAGTCGTACGCGCTGTTTCCGCACCTCTCGATCTTCGAGAACGTGGCGTTCGGGCTCCGTCGCAAGTCCGTGCGCGGCCAGACACTGACCGGCCAGGTGAACGAGATCCTGCGCCTCGTCGGTCTCGAGGGGATGGGGAAGCGCAAGCCCCGACAGCTCTCCGGCGGCCAACAGCAGCGAGTCGCTCTCGCTCGAGCTCTCGTGAACAAGCCGCGGGTGCTACTCCTGGACGAACCGCTCGGCGCCCTCGATCTCAAGCTCCGCAAGCAGATGCAGTTGGAGCTGAAGGGCATTCAGCACGACATCGACATCACGTTCGTGCACGTCACGCACGACCAGGAAGAGGCGATGACGATGGCGGACAAGATCGCGGTCATGAACCACGGCCGCATCGAGCAGCTCGGCACCCCGACCGAGCTGTACGAAACGCCCGCGACAGCGTTTGTCGCGGGTTTCCTCGGGGTCTCGAATCTGATTCCCGGCACGGTGAGCGGCTCTGACACGGTCCAGCTCCGCCGCGGCCCCGAGGTACGCGTTCGTCCCGAAGCGTTGCAAGGGCGGACCGGTGAGGTTGCGGTCGGGATCAGGCCCGAGAAGATCGCGCTCGGTCAGGGACAGGCGAATGCGCTCGACGGGACGATCGTCGAGGAGGCGTACGTGGGGGTCGCCACGCAATACATCGTCGAGACAGACTGCGGCCGGCTGACCGTCTACCGGCAGAATGCATCGCCCGGCCTGAACGGAGCCTCGCCGGGCCAACGACTAACGCTCAGCTGGAGCCCAGACTCCACCTTCGTCGTCGACTCCATGGAGGGACCCGAATGACCGATGCTCTGAACCGACGCGAGCTTCTCCGCCGCGCTGCGGCGGGTGGTGCCTTTCTCACGGTGCCCGGGGTGCTCGCGGCCTGCGGGGGCAGCAGCAACAAATCCGCTGGGGCGACCTCGGGTGAAAGCAAGACGCTCGCGAAGACGCTCCGCTTCTCTAACTGGACTCTGTACATCGACGTGAACGAGAAGACGAAGAGCCATCCGACGCTCGACGCCTTCAAGAAGAAGACCGGCACCACCGTCCAGTACACCGAGGACATCAACGACAACGCGTCCTACTTCGGGAAGATCCAGGGACCCCTGTCACGCGGGCAGTCGATCGACCGCGACATCATCGTGATGACCGACAACTCGCGTTACCCGTCGCTGCTGATCAAGAAGGGCTGGTTGGAGAAGCTCGACAAGAGCGCGATCCCGAACATCGCGAATCTGGAACCCGCTCTTCAACACCCGAACTGGGATCCCAACCGCGACTACAGCCTGCCGTGGCAGTCCGGCATGACCGGCATCGCCTACAACGACAAGTTGACCGATCCGGTCTTGTCGATGGACGATCTCCTCGACAACCCGAAGCTCAAGGGCAAGATCACGCTGCTGAACGAGATGGGGGACACCCTCGCGCTCGTGATGCTCGCCAACGGCGATGATCCCGCCCACGTCACCGACGCCACCTTCGACAAGGCGATCAAGCGGATCAAGGGTGCGGTCGACTCCGGCCAGGTGCGCCAGTTCACGGGCAACGACTACTCCGGGCCGCTTTCGAAGGGCGATCTGTCCGCCTGCATGGCCTGGTCCGGCGACGTCGTCCAGCTTCAGGCTGACAACAAGCATCTCCACTGGAACCTGCCGGACACCGGCGGCGACATCTGGACGGACAACATGCTGATTCCGAAAGGCGGAAACGTCTACACGGCATCCGTCTACATGAACTACGTCTTCGACCCGAAGGTGGCCGCGCTGATCGAGGACTACGTCAACTACATCTGCCCGGTGAAGGGTGCGAAAGCGGCCCTGCAGAAGATCGATCCGGCTGTGGCGAAGAACACGCTGATCTTCCCGACGCAGAAGATGCTCGACAACGTTCACATCTTCGACGCGGCCGCGCTCAACAATCAGAAGTACCTGACCACCTGGCAGAACCTCATTTCGGGTTAGGAGGAAACACGGCGTGGGATTCCTGCACCGTCACAGAAATCTCACGCCGTATCTCCTGCTCGGGCCGGGGTTGCTGTACCTCGCGATCTTCTTCGTCGTCCCGCTCGGCTTCCTTGCCTACCAGTCCCTCGAATCGGGCAACTTCGACGTCGGCTACTCGTTCACCTGGGCGTGGGGCAACTACTGGGACGCGATCCAGAACTACCGCGGTCATTTCATCCGCTCGCTCGAGTACGCGGGCATCGCGACGATCCTGGCCCTGGTTTTCGCCTACCCGCTGGCGTACTGGATCGCGTTCCGCGGCGGTCGCTGGAAGAACCTGCTCCTGCTCTTCATCGTCGCGCCGTTCTTCGTCACCTATCTGATCCGCACCCTTGCCTGGGAGACGATTCTCGCCGACCAAGGGCCGGTCGTCAGCGTGCTCCGCGACGTGGGCATTCTCGGCCATGACGGACGCCTTCTCGCGACCTCGACGGCCGTGGTGGCAGGCATCACCTACAACTTCTTCCCGTTCATGGCCCTCCCGCTGTATGTCTCGCTCGAGCAGATCGACGAGCGTCTGATCGAGGCCGCACAGGACCTCTACGCCAGCAAGTGGAAGGCTTTTCTGCGCATCACCTTGCCGCTCTCTCTGCCCGGGGTCGTCGCCGGGACGCTGCTGACATTCATTCCGGCCGCGGGAGACTTCATCAACGCACAGCTTCTGGGCTCGCCGCAGAACCACATGATCGGCAACGTGATCCAGTCGAAGTTCCTCGAGCTGACCGACTATCCCGCGGCAGCTGCGATGTCGTTCGTCCTCATGGCGGCCATCCTGCTCATGGTCGCGATCTACGCCCGTGCCGTCGGCACCGAGAAGCTGACCGGATGACAACGGCCGCCGCAGCCGAACAGCAGCGCCCGGGCTCGAGTGCCCTGGCCTCGGCGTGGGCGTTCGTCAAGCACCACGTGCTCACGGTCTACGCGCTGCTCGCATTCATCTACCTCATGCTGCCGATCGGCATCGTCATTGCGTTCTCGTTCAACAATCCGAAAGGCCGCTTCAATTACGTGTGGTCCGGCTTCACGCTCGACAACTGGAAAAACTGGGACGGCGTGCCGGGGCTGCGCAGCGCGATGGTCCTCTCCCTCGAGATCGCGCTGATCGCGAGCCTGATCGCGACGGCGCTCGGAACGCTGATCGCACTCGCGCTCGTCCGCTACGGCTTCCGTGGCCGCGGCGTCACGAACTTGCTGATCTTTCTGCCGCTGTCGACGCCGGAGATCGTGCTCGGGGCTTCGCTCCTGACCCTCTTCCTGAACCTCACGATCGTTTTCGGGTTCTGGACGATCCTGATCGCGCACGTCATGTTCTGCATCAGCTTTGCGGTTGTGACGGTGAAAGCGAGGTTGATCGGCTTCGACAGACACCTGGAAGAGGCGGCGATGGACCTCGGCGCCAACGAGTGGGCGACGTTCCGCAAGGTGACCCTGCCTCTCATCGCGCCGGCGCTCCTGGCCGCGCTGCTCCTCTGCTTCGCGATCTCCATCGACGACTTCGTGGTCACGTACTTCAACGCCGGTCCGCGGACGACCTTCCCGCTGTTCGTCTGGGGTGCTGCCCGTGTCGGTGCGCCGCCGCAGGTGAACGTGATCGGAACGGCCATCTTCAGCGTCGCGGTGATCGGGATGGTCACGAACGTCCTGGTGCAGATGCGCCGCGAGCGGTCGACCGCAAACGCTTGAACGGTCCGTCCGTTGCGCCGCGCCTCCCGCCGTGGTGGCTGGACGAGGCCGGCTCCGAGGAACCGTCCCCGCCTCTCGAGGGTGAGGTTGAAGCCGACGTCTGCATCGTCGGCGGCGGTTACACGGGCCTCTGGACGGCGCTTGCGCTGAAGGAGCGAGAGCCAGCGCTCCACATCGTGTTGCTGGAAGCGGAGGTGTGCGGTGCAGGGCCGAGCGGCAGGAACGGCGGCTTTCTGCACGGGTACTGGGCGGCGCTCGCCGATCTCCTGCCGCAGCTCGGGCAGGAGCGTGCGCTTCTGCTCGCACGAACGGCGGAGCGAATCGTTCCTGCTGTGCGCTCATTCTCAGAGTCGCGCGGGGAGGACGTCTGGCTGCGCGAGTCCGGGATGTTGATGGTCTCCACCAGCCCTGGACAGGACGCGGCGGTCGACCGGGCGGTCGCTGCGGCCCAAGAGGTGGGCGCCGCCGAGCAAGCGATTCCGCTCGACCCGAACGAGGTCGCCGGGCGAATCCGCTCGCCGGTGTTTCGGACCGGCGTCTACTTCGATGACGGTGCCACCGTGCAACCGGCGCGGCTCGTTCGTGCTCTGCGCCGCGCCGTTGTAGACGCGGGGGTCCAGCTGCAGGAGCACACGCCCGCGACCAGCATCCGCGACGGCGAGGTCGGTACGCCCGGCGGATCCGTCCGCGCGCCCGAGGTCGTGGTTGCGATCAACGCGGCCGCCACCGGGTGGCGCCCAGTCGCACGGCACGTGACGAACTTCGGTTCCTACGTCGTGCTCACCGAGCCGGTGCCCGAGCTGCTCGAAGAGATCGGCTGGACCGGCGGCGAGGCAGTTCTCGATGCCCGGATGTTCCTGCATTACTTCCGAACGACGAACGACGGGCGCGTGCTGATGGGGAGCGGCTCAGGCCCGATCGGCTTTCGCGGTCGCGTCGATGGTCGCTTCACGGGTGACGCACCGACTGCCGCGCGAGCGGAGCAAGGGCTTCGCCGCCTGCTGCCCGGTCTCGCCGAGGCGCGGATCGAGCGCGCGTGGGGTGGGCCGATCGACGTCTCTGCCGACCATCTCCCCTTCTTCGGGACGGTCGGCGGCAAGCGCGTCCACTACGGGCTCGGGTATTCCGGTCACGGGGTGGGGCCGACGTGGCTCGGCGGTCAGATCCTGGCGTCTCTCGTCCTGCGTCTCGACGACGAGTGGACCGCGCTGCCACTCGCGTCTCGACACGTGCCGTCGCTTCCTCCAGAGCCGCTCAAGCATCTCGGTGGCGCGCTGGTCCGTTCCGCCATCCTCGCCTGCGAGCAGGCGGACGAAGAGAACCGCAGAGCTCCGTTCCCGGCTCGTCTCGGCGCAGCGTTGCCGCGCCTGTTCGGAATGGAGATCGGGACCCGCTAAGGGGTTGATGGGAAATTCGGCCGACGACGGGGGTGCTGATCCGGCGCCGTGTCTGGTGCGTCATCCGGCCCGGCGGAATTTCACATCAGGCCTCTAACTGGGCTTGTGGCTGCTCTTGATTGCAGCCGGGCAGCGCCAGTACTCCGTCTTGCCGACGACTTGCACGGACTTACAGCCCTGGCGGCTGAGGTCGGGGGCACCTTCGAGCTTGCCCGGGTCGCAGGCCTGCCAGGGACCGTCCTCGCCCCGTGGTGCGGTGACCGCGTGGCAGACGCCCCTCATGCCCGTCGCGCGGAGCACGCGGCCGTCCTTGATCGCGACCATCAGAGCGACGATCAGGAGCGCGCCGACAAGGATGCCTCGCATGCCTCGGTCATCGGCATTCGAGGCATTTGCCTCAAGAGTTCAGTGTCGCTTTCCGCCGAGCTCGTGGTGGGCGCGGAAGAAGTTCTCGGAGCCGGCGGTCGCCATCGCCGCGCTCGCCGAGATCTCGAGGGCGAGTGTCGCGGCGGCCACGATCTGCGCGAAGCGGTAGACCTTGCCCGCCCCGGCGCAGTCCATCAGCTCGAGCCAGGTGCGCGCGTACGGGAAGACCGTTCCGCCGCCGACCGTGCCGACCTCGAGCCCCGGCAGCCGGATCGCGCAATTGATGCCGCCGTCGACCCGTCGCCCGGTTCCGTGCGCCATCGAGCTGGTTCCGACCATCCCGAGGTCCTGTCCGGTCGCGGCGAAGATCGCGGCGATCGCCGAAGCGGGCGTGAATGCGACCGACTGCATTCCCGATGCAACGGCGCCGTGTGTGCCGACGTACGAAAGCTCAAGCAGGTCGTCGACGGTCGTTCGCAGAACGCGGCGCACCGCCTCCTCCGTAAGCACCGCCTCGGCGAGGACCGTCTTGCCGTGGCCGCCGCGTTCGAAGTAGCGGTGCGACGGCTTCTTGTCGCCGCCCATGTTCGCTTCGAGGATCGCGCGCTGCGGCTTCACCGGCGCGTGTTCCATCACATATGCCATGTTCAGCGCGTATGAGTTGCGCGTGATCATGTTCGGCCCACAGGCGTCCCCGGTCGTGAAGGCCCACATGACGTGACACATCGGGCCGATGACGTGGGTCTCGACCTCGCGCAGCTTTGCGTACCTCGAGATCGCGTCCTCCTGGTGCTCCGACAGCCAGCGCCTCATCTCGGCGACGTGCGCGTCGAGGAACCGAGCAAGCTGCACGGCCTCGTCCGTCGACTTGCAGACGAAACAGGATGCTCTGGTGATTCGGTCCTGGAGCACGTACGTTCGGAAGCCCCCTGATTCGGCTGCGGCTCGTGCTCCGCGATACAGAGACGCGGAGAGACCGCCCTCCGTATGCGCGAGCGGAACGAACACCTCGTCGACGGAGCGGCCGGTTTCGGAGACGCGGCCGAAGGGCTCTTCGAGCTCGTATTCGCCGAGCTCGATCTGCAAGGGTCCGACGACCGACACCGGAATGACCGCCGCGCCGGTCAGCATCTCCTGCGCAGCGACGAACGGCGAGAGATCGATCCTCGTCACGCCGTCGTTGAGCCCAAGTGCTTTCTGGCGTGCACTGATCGAGTCGGGGTCGTTCTTCCGAGGCCAGCGCTTCATCTCCACCTCCAGAGCTTACGCGGCCCCGGACACGCATAATCCCCACACATGGCGACGGACCAGCTGATCGAGATCACCACCGACGGCCGCGAGGCGTACGCGGGCGTCATGCGTTTCTACGAGCTCGCGAAGCGCCAGGAGTGGCAGGTCCGCGACCTACCCTGGGGCGAGCTACCCCCGATTCCGGAGGGCAAAGGGTCGCCGCAGAGCAAGGCGAGACGCAAGGACATGTGGCGCTCGGTGCTGACCCAGCAGTTGCAGGCTGACATGTTGGCGTGCGACATGGCCTCGCAGTTGCTGAACATCGCGCCCGACGTCGAGGCGAAGCTCTACTACTCGACGATGGTGCAGGACGAGTCGCGGCACACCGAGGCCTGGCTCAAGCTCGTCACCGAGGCGGGAGGCACAGCCGAGCGCGATCCTCACCTCGACAACCTTGCGCACCTGACACTCGAGGCAGACACGCTGGAGGAAAAGGTCTTCCTGATGCAGGTGTTCTACGAGCGCTTGATCATCTCGCGGTTCCGGATGATCGCGAGGTCGGCGCGGGGGACGGTGCTCGAGGACGTCTGCAACCGCCTCGCCACGGACGACGGCATTCATCACGGCGCCGGCATGGCATACGAGCGCGTGCTGCTCCAGAACCTTTCGAAGAAGATGAACCAGAAGCTCGTCGACGCCGCGAACCGGCTGCTGCCCGAGTTCGCGGCGCACGCGATGTGGCGCCCGCGCGAACGCGCCTGGATCGGCCGGGCCATGGAGTCCCGCGACGCCGTCCGCCTCCGCGAGGACCTCGAGCTCGGCGTCCGTCTGGCGGAGTCGCTGGGGCTGGACGTCAGCGGCGTCGAGCTCACCATCTAGCCGGCCGTGAGCGCGACCTTGATGGACGGCACCGCCCTCGCGGCACGCCTGCGCGGGGAGCTCAAGGGCGACATCGCGGAGCTCGGCCGTGTCGGCCTCGCCACCGTGCTCGTCGGCGATGACCCGGCGTCGGAGATCTACATCCGCCTCAAGCACAAGGCGGCGGAGGAGGTCGGAATCGAGCCGATCGACCATCGCTTGCCCTCCACGACGGTCGAGGACGAGCTCGTCGAGCTCGTCGAAGAGTTGAACGAGAACGACGAGGTGGACGGGATCCTCGTCCAGACACCGCTGCCCGAGCAGATCGACGAAGCGCGCGTGATGCGGGCGATCGATCCGATGAAGGACGTCGACGGACTGCATCCATTCAGCGCCGGACAGCTCTACCTCGGCCGCCAGACGCTCGTCCCGGCGACGCCGCTCGGCGTCATGCACCTGCTCGACGAGTACCGCATCCCGATCGCCGGCCAGAGGGCGGTCGTGGTCGGGCGCAGCACGCTCGTCGGCAAGCCGCTGGCGCTGCTCCTCCTGCAGGCGAACGCGACGGTGACGATCTGCCACTCCCGCACGGAGGATCTTGCTAGCCACACCCTCGACGCGGACATCCTCGTTGCCGCCGTCGGCCTCCCCGGAGTGATCACCGCGGACATGGTCAAGCAGGGCGCGACCGTCGTGGACGTCGGGATCACGCGTACGGATGCCGGAGTGATGGGGGACGTCGAGGGCGACGTCGCCGAGGTCGCCGCCTTCCTTACGCCGGTTCCAGGCGGGGTCGGCCCCATGACCATTGCCGTCCTGCTGGGCAACGCGGTGCGGGCCGCCCGGTATCGGCGCGGCAAGCTTGCGTTCCCGCGCATCTGAGCTAGACTCCGGCCCGCTGTATCAGTAGTGGCGGCTCGGTGCCCGGGCCGTCGCATGTTTTGAAGGAGGAAGTCGTTGGCTCAGGGCACCGTGAAGTGGTTTTCGAACGAGAAGGGCTATGGATTCATCGAGCGTGAGGGTGGAGAGGACGTCTTCGTCCACTTCTCCGCCATCACGCAGGAGGGGTACAAGTCGCTGACCGAAGGTCAGCGGGTTGAGTTCGAGGTCGTGCAGGGGCCCAAGGGCGCCCAAGCCGCGAACGTCCAGCCTGTCTAGCTTTCCTTTCGGAACCAAGTGAATAACGAGGCCCCCGAAAGGGGGCCTCTTCTTTTTGGGAGGATTCAGGGCGTGGCAATCACCAGAGAAGACGTGCTCCATGTCGCAGCGCTCGCCCAGCTCGAGTTGAGCGAGGAGGAGATCGCGCGGCTCACCGTCCAGCTGAACGACATCCTCGCCGCCGTCGGCAAGGTGTCCGAGCTCGATCTCTCCGACGTGCCGCCGACGTCTCATCCGCTCGCGGTCGTGAACGTCTTCAGGCCCGACGAGCCGCGGCCGTCGCTGCTACTCGACGACGTCTTCGCCAATGCACCCGAACGGGACGCCGACTATTTCCGCGTGCCTCCGACCGGCGCGGCCGAGGAGTCTTCGCCGTGAGCATCGAGATTGACACGCTCACGCTGACCGCCGAAGAGGCGAAGGGGTTGCTCGAGCGCGGCGAGGTGTCGGGCGCCGAGCTTCGGGCTGCGTACCGCAAGGCGATCGACGCTCGCAACGAGGAGCTCCACTGCTTCCTGACGCTCGTCGACGGCGACGACAACGACGGCGTGCCGATCGCGCTCAAGGACGTCATCTCCACGAAAGGCGTGCGCACGACCGCCGGCTCGAAAATTCTCGAGAACTACGTTCCCGTCTTCGACTCGACGGTTGCGGACCGTTGCAAAGCCGCGGGACTGCAGCTGCTCGGCAAGACGAACACGGACGAATTCGCGATGGGATCGTCCACCGAGAACTCCGCGTACGGCCCCTCGAGGAACCCGTGGGACCCGACGCGCGTCCCGGGCGGCTCCGGCGGGGGGTCCGCGGCGGCGGTGTCGGCAGGCCTTGCTCCCTGGGCGCTCGGTTCCGACACCGGCGGGTCGATCAAGCAGCCGGCCGCGCTCTGCGGCAACGTCGGGCTCCGTCCGACGTACGGAACCGTGTCGCGCTACGGCATCGTCGCGTTCGCCTCGAGTCTCGACCAGGTCGGGCCTGTCACGAAGACGGTGCGCGACAACGCGCTGCTCTACGGGATCATCAGCGGTCGCGACGACTTCGATTCCACGACGGTCGACGTCCCGCCCGTCGAGCTTCCCGAAGCAGGGGATCTCGAGGGCATGCGCGTCGGCGTGCCGAAAGAGCTGAACGAGGCCGAAGGCATCGAGCCCGGTGTCACGGAGGCAGTCCGTCGCGCGATCGATCTCTGCGCGAGCCTGGGTGCAGAGGTCGCGGAGTGCGAGCTGCCGCGCTCCGTCGAATACGGCCTCGCCTGCTACTACCTGATCGCTCCGGCGGAGGCGTCATCGAACCTCGCGCGCTACGACGGCGTGCGCTACGGGTTGCGCGTTCCGGCAGACAACTATTACGAGCTCGTCGCCCGCACGCGTGACGCCGGTTTCGGCGACGAGCCGAAGCGGCGCATCATGCTCGGCACCTATGCACTGTCTGCGGGGTACTACGAGGCGTACTACGGGCAGGCGCAGAAGGTACGCACAGTGATCGCGCGGGAGTTCGCTGCAGCGTTCGAACGCTTCGACGTCCTGATCAGTCCGACCTCGCCGACGGTCGCATTCAAGCTCGGCGAAAGGTCGGAGAACCCGTTGGCGATGTACCTCGCCGACGTCCTCACCATTCCGCCGAACATGGCAGGGCTACCGGGCCTGTCGATCCCCTGCGGCCTCTCGGAGGGTCTCCCTGTGGGCCTGCAGTTGATCGGGGCGCAGTTCTCGGAGAACACACTGTTTCGTGCCGGCCACGCGCTCGAGCGCGCGATCGGCTTCGACACTGTCCCGGAGCGGCTCCGATGAGGCGGATCGTGGACCGGGCCGCGGACTTCGTGCTCGCCGTGGAGCGGGTGTTCGGCGTGCGCCCGCGCGTACTCGACGGCTCGCGCGCAGTGCAGATCGACGACGTGCGCCTCTCACTCGAGGCCGGAGAACGAGAGCTCTGCCTGATCCGCATGCACGGCGCGCTCGAGGAATACCTCGCGATCTTCGAGGTACGCGGCGACATCGAGGTGCCACTGCTCCAGGCGAAGGAGTACCTGCGTGCCTGAGTGGGAGCCCGTCATCGGCCTCGAGATCCACGTGCAGCTCAAGACGCGCACGAAGATGTTCTGCAGCTGCGAAGCTGGGTACGGCGGCGAGCCGAACACGCGGACCTGCCCGGTGTGCCTCGCGTTCCCCGGCGCGCTACCCGTGCCGAACGAGACCGCCGTCGAGTGGACGATCAAGCTCGGCCATGCGCTGAACTGCCGGATCGCCGAGCACGCTGTCTTCCACCGCAAGAACTACTTCTATCCTGACAATCCCAAGGGCTACCAGATCTCCCAGTACGACGAGCCGCTCTGCATCGACGGATCCTTCGTCGTGCCCGGCCCCGACGGCGACACCGAAGTGGGCATCGTGCGCGCGCACCTCGAAGAGGACGCCGCGAAGACGATCCACGTGGGGGGTGCTACCGGTCGCATCGTCGGCTCCGACCACTCCAACGTGGACTTCAACCGGGGCGGTACGCCGCTCGTCGAGATCGTCACGCAGCCCGATATCCGGTCGGCCGAGCAGGCGAAGCGCTTCCTGCAGCTCTTGCGTCAGACCATCGTCGAGATCGGCATCTCGGATGCGGAGATGGAGAAGGGCACGTTACGCGCCGATGCCAACGTCTCGGTGCGCGAGGTGGGGGAGACGGCCTACCGGACCCGTACGGAGCTGAAGAACATGAACTCCTTCAACCACATCGCCCGCGGCATCGAGGCAGAGCTCCGTCGGCAGATCGAGACCTGGGGGTCCGGTGGCGAGGTCGTGCAGGAGACGCTCGACTACGAGGTGAAGTCGGACCTCGTCACCGCACGGCGCCGCAAGGAGGAGGCCGACGACTACCGATACTTCCCCGAGCCGGATTTGGTCCCGCTCGATCCACCCACCGAGCTCGTCGAGCGGCTACGCACCGAAGTCCCCGAGCTGCCTGGTTCGCGTATTCGCCGCTTCGAACAGGAGTACGAGCTGTCGTACTACGACGCTGAAGTGCTCAACAGCTCGGCTGCTCTTGCACATCTCTATGAACAGGTTGCGCTCGACGGCGTGGACGCCAAGGCCGCCTCGAACGTACTGATGAACGACTTCGTGGCGACGGGAATCGATCCGGCTACGGTCAACGGGACCGAGCTCGGGAAGCTCATCGCCGCGCGTGGGACGATCCCGCGCGAGACGTTCACCCGTGCCCTCGCCGAGAGCGGCGATCCCGAGTTCCGCGCGGAGGCGTATCTCGGCGACTCGCTCGTCGCGGACACGGCCGAGCTCGAGCCGCTCGTCGTGCGTGTCCTCGCGGACAATCCTGGACAGGTTGCGGCGTACAAGGGCGGCAAAGAGGGGCTTCTCGGCTTTTTCGTCGGCCAGGTGATGAAGGAGACGCACGGCAAGGCCGATCCGAAAGTCGTCAACGAGCTCTTGCGCGCGAAGCTCCAGGGCTAGTCGGCACCCGAGTTTCGTACGTCCTGGGCCGGGTAGCCTTCTCTACCCCTTCGGTTTTCCTAGCAACCGGAAGGAGCCAAACATGAACACGTGGGTCTGGATCGCGATCGCCGTCGTGGCAGCGATCATCATTGTCGGGGTGCTGTGGAGCGCGTTGCGCACGCGTCGGACGCGCTCGTTGCAGGATCGCTTCGGCCCGGAGTACGACCGCGAGCTGGAGAAGGCCGGCGGTCGCCGGGAGGCCGAACGCGAGCTCGCGGAACGTGAGAAGCGTCACGACGAGCTCGAGCTTCGGCCGTTGTCGGACGATGCGCGCGAGCGCTACATCGCGGAGTGGCAGGCGACGCAAGCGCGCTTCGTCGACGATCCGACGGGAGCAGTGTCGGAGGCGGACGACCTGGTGCAACGCGTCATGAGGGATCGTGGCTATCCGGTCGACGACTTCGAGCAGCGAGCGGCCGACATCTCTGTCGAGCACCCCGAGCTCGTCGAGCGGTACCGCACTGCGAACGGCATCGCCCGGGCGAGCGAACGCGGCGAGGCTTCGACCGAGGACCTCAGGCACTCCGTACGCCACTACCGCGCGCTGTTCGTCGAGCTGCTCGAGGTCGGCGATGACGACGAGGGTGGGAAGGCCGACGACGTGCGCGGAGGCGCTCGCGTCTCGCGTTTGCGCTAGATCAGCCCGCAGTAGCGCGCCGTGTTCGGCCACGGATAGAAGCCGCGGCCGGCACGGTGCGCACGTTCGGCGACCCACATCTGCTCGAGTGGAGTCCAGTTGTTCGCCGGGCCTTTCGTCGCCAGGAGTTGGCTGCCGTAGGTGCGCTGGAAGCTCAGGTCCATCTGAAGTCCTCCGTAGTACGGAGGATTGGGGTCGTTCCAGGCCCCCTCGAAGCGGTGGATGCAGAGCCACTGACGCTTGTGGGGCGGGTTCTGCGCTCGACGCCGGCTGTCGTACGCCACCTGCTTCCAGGTCGCGATCTTCGCCTCCAGCTGCGCGGGCGGATTCGGCAGCTGCCGGGTGAGCGGATGCCCCATGGTGCGCTGCCAGCGCCACACTTCATGGCGATACCTGTCGATCTGCCGCTGGATCTCGCGTTGCTCGAACTGGGGCAGGCCCGCATCGGTTTCCGTGGTCGTCGTCGGCTCCGGCGTGTTCTCGGCGCGCAGTGTCGAGGCAGCGCCGAGCGAGACCACAAGGGCGCAGGCGCACGCGAATGCGAGTGTCAACTTTTGGTGCATCTGAGTGATCCCCCCGGATCAACGCCGCCTCGTGACTGTGCCGCAGCCGAGGACGGCTGGTTGTGTCGAAGGGATAAGACTGCCCCGTTGTTGCAGAAGTTAGACCTCTGCGTCGTGATCTGAACGTTGACTCGAGGCGACACCGGCCGCTAATTCGCGTGAATGCGCGGCTTGAGCTGATGGGGGACCTCCCGCTGAGGGGTCCCTCATCGGCCGTCAGGCCGGACAACACCATCGTATTTTCCGGCGGACCGTTGTATAACCCCGGGAAATAGCGGCGGAAGGGGAGACGAATGAAGGGGAAGACGCTACTAGCGCTTGCAGGCGCGATCCTGGTTGTACTGGCCACGACGATTGTGGTCTCGAGCGCTGGGGCAGCTCCGCGTCCCGCATCGACCGCCGGGACTCGCGTCTCGACTCATACGCTTGTCGAACACTGGGCTGCCTTGCAGGGAAGCCGCGGACGCGCGGTCACCCAGGCTCGTAAGTTCCTTCGAAGCGCAGGTGCCACTGCGAACCAGATGAGCTGCATCGGCGGGACAGTCACCGCCGATCCTTCTCCGGCGCCTCCGACGATCCAGACCTGCACGATCACGGCACCGGGAGGATCGTGCCTCCAGCGCAGTACCGACCCCGTTGTCGTACAGACCTGCATCTTCGACCAGTCGGCCAACACGGCCCGGAACAAGCAGGCGATCGTCATTCAGATCGCCGATCAGGCGACGGCCGGCCCGAATGGCGAGCAGGACGCAATCCAGAAAGTCCAGCTCGACCAGGGGAACGCAGGCTTCTCAAACGCGGCGGCGATCGGCCAGTTCGTCGGTCAACGCCTGGGACATCACTACACGGACGACGAGGAGAATGACGACGACGATGCGACGGACGATCGCCGGTCGATCACCCCGGGCACTGTGACTCAGCAGCAGGACGCGCAACAGTCCGTCAACGTCAGCCAGAACACCGCGAACGGCGCGGGGCAGGCGGGGAACAACACGGCCGACGTCTTCCAGTCGCAGCGTCAGCGTGAGCGCGCCAAGAACACTGCCACCATCAACCAGTTCCAGAACACCGAGTTCCGGCAGAACGACTGCCTGGTTCTCAACAGCGCTCTCGACGATCAATTCGCCAATGCCTGTTACACGGTCGTCCAGACCTCGACGAACGGCAAGAACACATCGCGACTGGGCCAGGACTACCTGGAGTTCCAGCGCGCGCGGAACGCGACAGCGGGACAGCAACGGCAGGGCATGGACGACCATCCGTCGAACGGCGGGCTCGATCATCGCTTCTTCCAGTCGAGCACGACCCCCGAGACTCAGCTCTCGGGACAGCTGGAGCGACAGATCCAGCACCGGACGAATACGCCGGGCTTCCTGTTCAGCCAGCACGGCCCGACGCGCAAGGGCGCAGGCGCTCAGGTGGCGAGCGGGGACAGCAAGGCAACGATCAAGCAGACCTCGGTCCAGTTCTCGACCGGGCCCGGGAGCGGCGCGCAGACGAACATCCTCGCCGCGCAATGCACGTCGACCGGCAACTGCGCCGCTACACAATCGGTCAACCAGAACGGCGCTGTCACCAACAACCAGGCGTCGGGCAACTCGATCTTCCCCGTGACGGCTTGCGGTAACGTCGACGTCCTCCCGCCGGGGGGAGGTGGAGGCGACTCGCGTTCGTTTCTCCGCGCGGTTCAGGAGGGAGGTTGCGAGGCGACGCCCGTGTTCGAGGGTGGCGGCGGTTCTACGAATCCCAACTGCGTGATCGCCGTGGATCACTCGATCAGCGGCGATCAGCCTTCGCAGATCACGTTCGACAACCAGTCCGGCCGCACCGTGGACGTCTGGTGGCTCGATTACGAGGGCAACCGCGTCCACTACAACACCCTCGGACCGGAAGGGAGCTATCTCCAGGAGACCTGGATCACTCATCCGTGGGTCATAACCGAGGGCGGCGAAGGGGGCAGTGGCGACTGCCTCGGCTACACAATCTCGACACAGCCGTCGCAGACGTACGTCATCCAACCGCCCCCGTCGGAGGGGCCGAGCTAGCCATTCCGAGCAAGGGGAGACCGGCTCGACCGGTCTCCCCTTGCAATCACGTTGGTTGTTCGGCCATGCCGGCAAGCTCGCGGTCGATCAAACCGACCGCGGTCGTGGCTTCGATCCGCGTGAAGATCGTGCGTGCGCGCTCGAGCTCGGTCCTTGCGCCGCTCAGATCACCGAAAGCCCGTAGCGCGCGGGCGAGCGCGAATCGTGCCTCGCCGAGCTCGAGCGTCATGTTCAGGCCCTCGATCAACCGGAGCGCCTCTGCGAAGGACGTCGCGGCCGCGGTTACCTCCTTGGTAGCGGTCGCAACGGTTGCCTCGGCGAGCAGGAGCGAGGCTCGAGCAAAGGCATCCTCCTCGGGAAGGTTGCGCGCCGCGAACGCGACGAGCTCACGCGCGTCGTCCACCCGTTCCTGTCGGATGAGGGCCTCCGTGAGGAGGCGGTACGTGTCGATGAGGAGCCAGCCGCCGATCTCGAGCGCGGTCTCGACCGTGCCCTGCACTCGCGCCTCCGCAAGCTCTGCGTCCTCGCGCGCCAGGGCGAAGCGGGCGAGCGAGTGGTCGTTCTGGACCTGCATGTACGTATCTCCCGTGCGCTTGAGCCACTCCTGCGCTTGGAGGGCAAGCCGCTCGCCTTCTTCGGGCTCTCCGAGGTAGTACTTGACGAGCGCGAGCTGAAACGTCGCCCGGGCCTCGTCCCGGTGGCTGCCGAGCTCGCGCGCAAGGCTCGTGCAGCGGAGCAGCTCTTCTTCCGCGGCGCGCAGCTCGCCCATGTTGTAGAGGAGGAAGCCGATTCGGAGGTGGCCCTCGACCCGAAGCGAGAGGTCGTCGAGCTCCTCGGCGAGCGAAACCGCACGTTGCAGGTTCGCGATCGCCGGCTCGAACTGTCCCTCGAGATCCGCGCGGAGCGCGGAGAGGATGAACGCCGACTTGACCTGCAGCTCTAGGTCGCTCAGCCCGGTTGCGATCGTGCCGGCGATCGTGAGGCGCTCGTTGGCCTCGCTTGCCCGGCCCTGGCGTTGATCGATGTCTGCAAGGGCGACGAGGGCCTCGGCGCGGAGGTCGTCACGGCCGATCGCCGCAACCTCCTCGTCCACCTCGATGAGCTCGTCGTAGGCCTGGCGCAGCTCGCCGAGCTCGGCCATCGTGATCGCGCGGCGCAGCCGTAGCTCCAGGGTCGTCTCCGGGAACCCGTCGCCCAGCACCTCGATTGCGCGGGTGTAGTAGCGCCGCGCCTCGCGAAGGCCTTCGCGCTGCTCAGCTCTCTTTGCAGCGTTCGCAAGTGCGCCGGCAGCCGCGAGAAAGGGCGGCTCGATCGGGCTGCGTGCGACTTCGCGGGAGAGCCTGCAGGCCTGCTCGAGGTGCCACGCGACGATCTCGACGAACTCGTCCGCGCTGCTCGGGAGTTTCGTCACCCAGTCCGAGAAGCGGACGTGCAGCATGACGCGGCGCCCCTTTGGAACCTGGCCGTAGGCAACATCTCGGATCAGAATGTGCTTGAACGCGTATTCGTCTTCGCCGGCGACGCTGGAGACTGGGCTCGCCCGAATGAAGTCGTGATGCTCGAGGCGTTCGAGCGATAGCCGGGGAGTCGTGGAGACCAGCCCGTCCTGCGCGCCGAGGTGCGCGACGGCCCCGGCCCAGAAGACTGCGCCGGCGATCGACGCGTCATGTGCAGTCTCCTTGTCCTCGTGGTCCAGACGGTCGAGTCGCGAACTGATCAGACCCTGAAGGTTCGTGGGGACCGGAAGGGCGCCCTGGCTTGCCTCCTGCCAGCTTCCCGCTTCGAGCATCCCCTTGTCCTTCAGCATCCGAACGGTCTCTTCGAGAAACAGCGGGTTGCCACCGGCATTCGCGATGAGTGCTTCCGCGAACTCGGTCTCTGCGAGCGCGGTGTCTCCGATGAGCTTGCTCAGAAGCTCCGTGCCGGCGTCGGCGCCTAGGACCTCCAACTCCGCCCGCTTCGAGCCCAGGCCGCCCGCGAATTCGACTTCGGTGTCAAGGAATTCCGGTCGCGCGGTCCAGATCGCAAGCAGCGGGGTGCCGTCATGCAACTCCGCCAGATACTCGAGTAGCTCGATCAGCGTGGGCTCCGCCCAATGGAGGTCTTCGAACACGAAGACCGTCGGCTCTCGTGTTGCAAGGAGTTGGGCCGTGCGCCGTAGGCCCCAGTGCAGCTCGCCCTGCGCAATCTCGCCCGCGGTGTACGTGCCTCGAGGAGTCATCGGAATGCCGATCACGTTGGAGAGCGCTGCGGCGATGGTGCGGAGCTCGTCCAGGTCCTTGGTCGGAAGTCCGTCGATGAATGCGTCGAGCTTCGTGACGGTGGTTGCGCGATCGTCGCTCTGCAGGATCCCCGCCGCGGACTTCACGATCTCGGTCACGGGCCAGTAGGTGATGCCTTCTCCGTACGGAAGGCATCTGCCCCAGTGGACACCGGCGACGTCGCCGACGCGCTCCCCGAACTCTGCAAGGAGACGGCTCTTCCCGATGCCCGGCGCTCCGACCACGCCGAAGAGCGCCGGCTGCGCTCTGTCCACCACCGCCTGCCAGGCCTCATGAAGCTGCTCGAGCTCGTCATCGCGGCCGACCAGCGAGACACCTGAGGTCGGGGCTGCTTCGCGTTCGCGAACGCCGACGACTCGCCAGACCTCGACGGGCTCGGATTTGCCCTTCGCGGCGATCGGCTCGGCCTCTGCGTAGTCGACCGCGTCCTGGGTCGCGCGATAGGTGTCTCCGCCGACGAGAATGCCGTTGATCGGTGCGGCCGACTGAAGCCGGGCTGCCGTGTTCATGACGTCGCCCGACGCCATTCCTTCGCCCTCGCTCGACCGTGCGCCGACGACGATCAGCGCCTCACCCGTGTTCACGCCGATTCGCACCTGGAGATCGAGCCACTCGTCGGCCGCGTTCAGATCGTCGATCGCCGAACAGATCGCAAGGGCGGCCTTGACGGCCCGCTCGGGATCGTCCTCGTGCGCTACCGGAGCACCGAAGAGCGCGACGACAGCGTCGCCGATGAACTTCTCGACCGTGCCCCCGAAGGCTTCGAGCTCGGATCTGAGGCGGGTGTAATACGGCGCCAGCCGGGCTCGAACGTCCTCGGGATCCATCTGCTCGGCCTTCGCCGTCGAGCCGACGATGTCCGTGAAGAGGACCGTGATGAGCTTCCGTTCCTCGACAGGGGGAGCAGCAGGTGCGAGGGGCGTGCCGCAGGCGAGGCAGAACCTGGCGGGGTCTGGGTTGTCCTGCCCACAATTCGCACAGATCGGCACGGTGCGAGTGTACGACGGTAGTGACCCGCTACTTCAAGCCGGAGCCTGGGCGAACCGTCCGACCTTTCAGCAAGTGATCAGCTTCGCCGGCCACAGCCCACGCTAATCTCAGGCGATGGCCGAGAAGCGCTACCTCCTGACGCCGGGGCCGACGCCCGTGCCTCCCGAGGTGCTCGCCGAGCTCGCCAAGCCGGTCATCCACCACCGCGAGCGTGACTACCGCGAGATCTACGAGCAGTGCCTCACCCGCCTGCAAGAGGTGTACCGCACGGAGCATGACGTCCTGATGTTCACGACGTCGGGAACCGGCGGCCTCGAGTCCGCCGTCGCCAACCTGACCTCGCCGGGCGACCGGCAGCTCGTCATCTCCGCAGGAAACTTCGGTGAGCGCTGGGCCGGGATTTCGAGAGCGTTCGGTGCCGATCTCGTGCACGTACGGCTCGAGTGGGGGGAGACGCCCGAGCCGGACGACCTGCGCTCCGCGTTGGCCGATGCGGGAGATGTCGGCGTCGTGTATCTGACTCATTCGGAGACCTCGACCGGTGTCGTCTGCGACGTCCAGTCGCTGGCAGCCGTGGCAAAGGAGGCGGGGGCGCTCGTCGTCGTCGATGCCGTTTCGAGTCTCGGCGCCGTTCCGCTCGACACCGACGCCTGGGGCATCGACGTCGTCGTCTCGGGATCGCAGAAGGCCTTGATGTGTCCGCCGGGCATCGCCTTCGCCTCCGTCGCTCCCGCAGCGCTCGAGGCGGCGTCCCGCTCGACCTCGCCGCGCTACGTGATGGACTGGGAGCGCACGAGAAAGGCGCAGGCGAAGCGCGACGCGCCGTTCACTCCGGCGATCCCGATCGTCCGCGCGCAGAACGTTGCCCTCGGCTTGCTCCTCGAGGAAGGCCTGGAGACAGCATTCCAGCGGCACGCAAGGCTTGGACGTGCGTGCCGTGAGGGCGCGAAAGCGATGGGGCTCGAGCTGTTCTCGCCGGATGAAGAGCGATCTGCGGTCGTGACCGCGATCCATGCTCCCGACGGAGTCGATGCGACCGAGATCGTGAACGGACTGCGCGACCGGTTCGGGATCACGATCGCCAACGGGCAGGGGGACTTGAAGGGGAAGATCTTCCGGATCGGGCACATCGGCTGGTTCAACGTGTTCGACATCACCACCGCCCTTGCGGCGGTCGAGCTCGTGCTCACCGATGCGGGCGCCCAGATCGAGCGGGGGGTCGCCGTCACGCGCGCGCTCGACGCCTGGTCCGAGCGCACTCCCGTTTGAGCAGGATCCTCGTCCGCGAACCGATCGCGGAGGCAGGAATCCGCCTCCTGCGCGAACGCGGCTTCGACGTGGACGTCGACGGGGACTCCGACCTTGCGGAAACGATCGGGGCCTACGACGCGATCGTCGTCCGCTCGGCGACGAAGGTGACGGCGGAGCTCATCGGCCGCGCCGACAACCTCAAGGTGATTGGACGCGCCGGAGTCGGGGTCGACAACGTCGACGTCGAGGCCGCCACGCGTCGCGGCATCGTCGTCGCCAATGCTCCGGAGTCCACCGTCATCTCGGCCGCGGAGCACACGATCGGCTTGCTCGTCGCCTTGACGAGGAACATCCCGCAGGCTCACGCAGCCCTCAAGCAGGGCCGGTGGGAGCGCAAGGCCTACGGTGGGGTCGAGCTCGCCGACAAGACACTGGGCGTTCTCGGCTTCGGCAGGATCGGCCAACAGGTCGCCCGGCGCGCCGCGGGGCTCGGCATGCGGGTCGTTGCGTACGACCCCTTCGTCTCTCCCGATCGGTTCCGAGAGCTCGGAGTCGAGCGCGTCGAAAGCGAGCGAGAGGTCTATGCGGCTGCGGACTTCCTCACGCTACATCTGCCGTTGACCGATCAAACGCGCGGCTCGATCAACGCGAAGGCATTCGGGAGGATGCGCAACGGTGTCCGGATCGTCAACGCGGCGCGCGGCGCGCTGGTCAACGAGGACGATCTGCTCGAGGCGCTGAAGTCGGGCAAGGTCGGCGGAGCTGCGCTCGACGTGTTCTCGACGGAGCCGTACTCGGGCCCGTTGCTCGAGCTGGACAACGTCGTCGCGACGCCCCATCTGGCGGCGTCCACCGAGGAGGCGCAAGACCGCGCGGGAGTGATCATCGCCGAGCAGGTCGCCGCGGCGCTGGACGGTGGCCTCGTGAGCAACGCCGTGAACATCCCCGTCATCGGCGCGGAGGACCTCGAGGTGCTCGGTGCGTACATCCCCCTCGCCGCGAAGCTCGGACGTCTGGCGATGGAGCTTGCAGCGGGACACGTGGAAGAACTGAGGCTCACCTATTTCGGCGCCCTCGCCCAGTACGACACGAGGCTCCTGACTGTCGCCGCACTGAACGGCGCATTCCAGGGGCGCTCCGACCAACCCGTGAACTACGTGAACGCGCCGATGATCGCCGCGGAGAATGGCGTCGAGGTTCGAGAGGAACGCAGCCGTGCCGCCCGCGACTACACGAACCTCGTGCGTGTCGAGGCGGTCTCCGAGGGCGTTGCGCTCCGGATCGCCGGTACGACCATGGGCAACGACAACCGTCTCTGGCTCGTGAGCGCGCTCGGGTTCGACCTCGACATGGAGCTCGCGCCGCTCCTCGTCGTCCTCCGGTACGACGACGTTCCGGGCGTCATCGGCAAGGTGGGCACACTCTTCGGTGGCTCGGCCGTCAACATCGCGAACATGACAGTGTCCCGCACGAGACAGGGCGGGCAGGCGCTGATGGTCCTCTCGATCGACACGCCGGCGCCGCCGGAGCTCGTCGAGAAGGTCCACTCGGAATTCGATGATTCGCGGTTCATCTCGCTGGAGTGAGTTCCCTGTGGCCGGAAGCCGTGGAGCGCGTTGCGACATTCCTTCGGGCTTCGGGAGTGGAGGGACAGCTCGAGGAGCTCCTCGCAGGCGCGCACGCTCCGCCCGGGCTCCAACTCGCCACGACGGCCCTCGAATGTGAGCAGCGCCTCATCGTCGCGCTCATTCCTGCCGGCCGCAGGCTCGACCGGCGGAAGCTCGCCCGCGCCGCCGCCTGCTCGGAGCTCGTGACCACCCGTCGTCCCCAATTTCCCTTTTCGGGCGCCACCGTTTTCCTGGAACAGACCGCCCTGACGGAGCCCACCCTGTGGCTCGAAGCCGGGACGCCCCGCCACGTTCTGGGCCTGGCCCCGGCGCAGTTGACTCGTCTGGTCCGGGCCGTGGCCGCCGATCTGATCGTAGAAAGCCGAAAGGGGGGAGGTTGACGGCGGGTCTCCTGGGTAGAATTCGATCGGCCCAGCCCTCCGCTCAAAGGAGCACTCTTTCATGCAGGAACTCGAGAAGATCTGGATGAACGGCGAGCTCATCGACTGGGCCGACGCCAAGATCCACGTCGGTTCGCACGGACTGCACTACGGCTCCGGCGTGTTCGAGGGAATTCGCGCCTACGAGACTCCGAAAGGCAGCGCCGTCTTCCGCCTGACGGAGCACATGCAGCGTCTGCAGAACTCTGCGCGACTTCTGAACATGGAGCTTCCCTACACGCTCGAGGAGCTTCGTTCGGCGTCGATGGACCTGATCGGTGCAAACGGGGTAGCCGAGTGCTACCTCAGGCCGATCGCGTTCTTCGGTTACGGCGAGCTCGGCGTAGCCGCAGCGGGAAATCCCGTCGACGTGGTGATCATGTCCTGGCCGTGGGGGACGTATCTCGGAGTCGACGGCTTCGAGAAGGGCATCCGGGCAAAGATTTCGTCGTGGACGCGCGTCGGGCCGAACGTCATCCCGCACGTGGCCAAGGCCACCGGCATCTACCTCAACTCGATGCTTGCCGTGATGGAAGCGAACCGGGCGGGGTACGACGAGGCGATCCTCCTCACCGACGACGGCTTCATCGCGGACGGCTCGGGCGAGAACGTGTTCGTCGTGAAAGACGGAACCATCTACACGCCAGACCTGTCGGCGTCGATCCTGCCGGGCATCACCCGCGACACGATCATCCAGATCGCCCAGGACCTCGGCTACCCGGTTGTGGAGAAGCAGCTGATCCGCACGGACCTGTATCTCGCCGACGAGGTCTTCATGACCGGGACCGCCGCGGAAGTGACGCCGCTTCGCGAGGTCGACGACCAGCAAATCGGCGCTCCCGGCCCGGTCACGCTGACGATCCAGAAGGCGTACCTCGACACGGTCCGCGGCAAGAGCGAGCGCTGGTCGCACTGGCTCGAGTACGCGTCGACCGAGCGCGCCAAAGCCCAGGCGTGAAGGAGGCAGTCCGGGAGGTTCCGCTCTCCCGGCCGTGGCTCGACGAGCGAGAGGAAGAGCTCGTCCTCGAGGTCCTGCGGTCCGGCCGGCTCTCGCTCGGCCCGTGGATCGAGAAGTTCGAAGAGCAGATCGCCGAGCGCGTCGGCGCACCTTACGCAGCGGCGGTCTCGAGCGGCACGGCGGGGCTGCACCTCATGTGCAGGATCGCCGGGCTCGGGCCCGGCGACGAGGTGATCACCTCACCGCTGTCCTTCGTGGCCTCCGCGAACTGCTTCATCGTCGAAGGCGCAACCCCGGTATTCGCCGACGTCGATCCGGTGACCCTGAACATGGATCCTGCGGCCGTCGAAGCCGCGGTGACCGAGCGCACCCGCGGCATCGTCGCGGTCGACATGTTCGGCTATCCCTGCGAGCTCGACGAGCTTCGCGCGATCGCCGACCGTCATGGGTTGGCCCTGATCGAGGATGCCTGCGAGTCGCTCGGCGCGGAGTATCGCGGCCGGCCACTCGGCGCACACGGCCCGGCCGCGGTGTTCGCGTTCTACCCGAACAAGCAGATGGCCACCGGCGAAGGCGGGGTCGTCGTCACGCACTCGGAGGAGGAGTGGCGGCTCCTGCGCAGCCTGCGCAATCAGGGGCGCTCGTACGACGGAGGCGGCGGCTGGTTCCACCACGTCCGCCTCGGTCTGAATTACCGCTGGACCGACGTGCAGGCAGCGATCGGGCTCGGCCAGCTCGAGAAGCTCGACCGGATCCTTGAGCTCCGCGACGCTGCCGCCCGGCGCTACGGAAAGCTCCTGGCCGAGATCGAGGGCGTCGAGGCGCCGGCGCCGGACGACACCGAGCACAGCCGTTCCTGGTTCGTCTACGTCGTGAAGCTCGCCCCCGAGCTCGACCGTGCGGCCGTGATGGACTCGCTCCGCCGAGAGGGGATCGCGACGGCGGAGTACGTCCCCTGCATCCACCTGCAGCCGTACATGCGTGAGGCCTTCGGCTTCGCCGAGGGACTTTGCCCCGTCGCCGAGCAGACGACGGCGCGAACGATGGCGCTGCCGTTCTTCAGCCAGATCGAGCCCGGCGACCAGGAACGCGTCGTCGAGGTGCTTCGCGCCGCGATCGCCTAGGCGGCCGGCGGATGGACGTCACGTCACGGGAAGCGGTCGAGCCGTTCACGACGAAAGACGGCTCGACGATCCGGGAGCTCCATCACACCCGCTCCCAGAGTCTCGCGGAGGCGACGCTCGAGCCAGGGCAGGCGACCGAGCGGCACTATCACCGTCGAAGCGAAGAGATCTACGTCGTGCTCGAGGGCAAGGGCACGCTGGAGCTCGACGGCGAGATCCGCGAGGTCGAGCCGGGCGATGCGGCCCTGATCCCGCCCGGCGCCTGGCACCAGATCCGGGCGGCGGTGCCGCTCCGCTTCCTCTGTTGCTGTGCTCCCGCCTATTCGCACGAGGACACCTTCTTCGAGTAGCGCGGGGAGGCAGGGGGTCCTCGCGCGCGCGTGTACATGATTGACGCGTGGTCCCCCCGACCCGGCGATAATCGGCGCATGGGGGACGACGCCGGTCGCGTGATCTTTCTCGGCTGTGAAGAGAATCAGCTGACTTGACCGACGAACCGGGGGTCGCTGCAGCCGAGAGGAGAGGCTGGCGTCGGCGGGCGTCCCGCTTGGCGCTCGACATCTCGCCGCTCCGGAACAACCCGGCCTTTCGCCGCCTCTGGTTCGGACAGGGGATCTCGTTCATCGGCACCGAGATCGCCGAGGTCGCGCTCGCGTATCAGGTCTACCAGCTCACCGGGTCGACACTGGCGGTCGGCTTGATCTCGCTGACGCACCTCGTACCGCTCCTCACGTTGACAGTCATCGGCGGCGCGATCGCCGACGCATTCGACCGGCGCCGCGTCATGCTCGTTCAGCAGATCGGGATGATCGCCGGAAGTCTCGGGCTCGCGGCCAATGCCGCACTGAGCAACCCGCGCGTCTGGCCGCTGTACGTCTTCCAGTTCGTGATCTCCGCATCGTTCAGCATCGGGGTTGGTGCCCAGCGCTCGATGACTCCTCAGCTCGTCGACGAGTCACACTTCATGGCCGCATCGGCGCTCAACAGCGTGACCTCTCAGTTCGGCGCAGTCGGGGGCCCGGCGCTCGCGGGTATCGCGATCAAGTTTCTCGACCTGAAGTGGATCTATCTTGGCGACACGCTCTCGTACGTCGGTGCGATCGCCGCGGTCGCGTTGCTTCCGCGCCTCGTGGCGACCGAGAACGCCGACCGCCCGAGCTGGAGCTCGATCGTGGCCGGCTTCCGGTACGTGCGCCGTCAGCCGGTGATCCTCGGGTTCTTCCTCGTGGACACGAACGCAATGATCTTCGGGATGCCGAGCGCGCTCTTTCCCGCCATCGCCGCTCATCGCTTCGGCGACGCGTCTCTGGTGGGTTACCTGTACATGGCGCCTGCCGCAGGCGCGCTGGTCGTGTCGCTCCTGTCGGGACCGCTGCGGCAGGTCCGCCGGCAGGGTCTCGGCGTCGTCATCACGGCCTCGCTCTGGGGATTGGCGATTGCGGCGTTCGGGTTCGCGCAGCAGTTCTGGGTGGCGCTCTTGCTCCTCGCGCTCGCCGGCCTCGGCGATCAGATCAGCGCGATCCTGCGCTCGGTGATGCTGTACCGGATCACGCCCAAGAAGATGTTGGGGAGAGTGTCCGGAATCGAGTTCATGCAGGTCGCAGCCGCGCCGTCCATCGGGAACCTCGAAGCCGGAGCTCTCGCGTCGGTAACGAGCCTGCGGTTCTCGATCGTCTCGGGCGGCGTCGCTTGCGTGGCAGGTTGCCTCCTGCTCGCGTTGGCCTTCCCAGCGCTTCTTCGCTACGACGGGCGGGCCGATGCTGAAGCGTGACTTCTTCGCGCGAAGTGTCCACGAGGTCGCTCCCGAGCTGATCGGTGCAACGTTGCTCGTGGACGGAGTGGGGGGAACGATCGTGGAGGTCGAGGCTTACGACCAAGGAGACCCCGCGAGTCACGCCTACGGCGGGCCCACCGCGCGCAATGCGACGATGTTCGGTCCCCCGGGCCACGCGTACGTCTATCGCTCGTACGGGATCCACTGGTGCCTGAACCTCGTGTGCGGCAGCGGGAACGACGCAGAGGCGGTCCTCATTCGCGCGCTCGAGCCGACCGCCGGCATCGAGCTGCAGCAGCAGCGTCGAGGGGTGGAGGACCTGCGAAAACTGTGCTCAGGGCCGGGCAAGCTCTGTCAGGCCCTCGCGATCACCGGCAAGCACGACGGCCTTCCGCTCGATCAGCTTCCGTTCCAACTGAAGGAACGACGCGAGGTGCCCCAGATCGTCACCGGGCCGCGGATCGGGATCACGCGCGCAGCGGAGCTCCCCTGGCGCTACGGGCTGCTGGGCTCGCCGTTTCTCAGCCGTGTCCTACGATCAGCCTGATCTTCATACGGGGCCCGGCCGCAACGCCAGCCACAGGCCTCTGGGCCAGAACTCGTCCCGCGCGGCCGTCCGCGAAACGCTCGATCACCGCCACGAGCCCTCGGGCGCGAAGTCTGCGCCGCGCATCGCGCAGCGACAACCCGATGACCTTCGGCACGACCCCGTGCAGCGGCTTCGCCAGCACCAGAGTCACCGAGTCGTGGGACGAGAGCCTGCCCTTGCGGGGAAACTGGTCCAGCACGAGGTCCACGCGCTGCTTCGGGCGTGCGGGCTTGTAGACGATCGTGGCCGAGAGCGGCTGCAGGGCGAGCCGCTGCCTGGCCCGTGTCAACGACATTCCGACGACGCGTGGGATGTCGACCTCGTTCGGCTTGCAGTCCGCGTTGCGCTGTGGCCCTCGCCCGGAGAAATACGAGACGAGCTCGGTATCGCGGCAGTGGCCGTTGTCGAGCCGCAACACGCCGTCGCGCCACACGACTCGCTTTGTCGACGCGTACTCGTACGAGTAGGGCGGGAATGACTGCGGCGTCGTCCCCGCGAGCGCGAGCTTGTTGAACGACCGCCAGATCTCCGCGGGGAACGTTCCTCCGGCGACCGCCTGTCCGTGGTACTCGCTGAGCATCGGCTTCAGTCGATCGGGGTAGCCGACCCACACTGCGGTCGCGAGCTGCGGCGTGTAGCCGACGAACCAGGCATCGCCGTAGTTCTCGGTCGTCCCGGTCTTCCCGGCGACGACTCGGTCGGGAAGAGCCGCGCGCCTTCCGGTCCCCGAGCGGACGACGCCTTCGAGGATGCTCGTGAGCAACGCGTTCTGATCGCGTGTCAGCACAGGCCGGTTGAGCGGCTTGTTGTCGTCGATGACCTTTCCCTCCGGGTTGCTGACCCGCGCCACTGCACGGGGGTGGTTGCCGAAGACGGAGCCGTCGATGCGACGGCCTCCGTTCGCGAAGGACGAAAAGGCGCGCGCCATCTCGAGCGGGCTCACAGGATCGGCGCCGAGGCCGATCGCGAAGTACGGATTCAGATGCCGGGTGATGCCGAGCTGCCGCGCCGTCGCGGCGACCTTGGCAGGCCCGACGAGTCGGGTCAACTGCGCGAACACCGTGTTGTCCGACACGACCGTCGCGGTCGTGAGGTCGGCCGAGCCGAGGTAGGAGTTCTCGTAGTTGTGCACAGGCCAGTACTTGTCCCCGATGAAGATGGACACCGGCTTCGACGGGAAGGTCGTCGCCGGTGAGACGCCCTCCTTGAGCGCGGTCGCCAGGACAAAGGGCTTGAAGGACGAGCCCGCCTGACGCTCTCCTTGTACGGCCAGGTTGAACTGGCTCTGCCGGAAGTTGTCGCCGCCGTACATCGCCACGACCTCGCCGGTACTCGGCCGGATCGAGACCAGGGCCGCGGACGGACCGTTCGGCTCTTTGAGGATGGACTCGATCGCCTGCCTCGCGAACTTCTGCAACCGGAGGTCGATCGTCGACTGCACATCGAGGCCGCCGCCGAACACTCGCCGTGTTCCGTACTGCTCGATCAACTGCTGCTTCACGTAGTTGACGAAGTAGGGAGCCGGGCCTTCGATCCCGGGCAGGCGGACGTCGCCCGCCTTCGGCAGCGGCGTGCGGGCGGCGCGTCTCATGTCGCGCGCCGAGATCTCGCCCTGCGCCTGCATCGCCTTCAGCACCTCGAGCCGCCTGGCCTTGGCGCTCCTCGGGTTCGTCACCGGATCGAACCGCGACGGATCGGCCGGAATGCCGGCGAGCAGCGCCGCCTCGGGGAGCGTCAAACGTGCTGCGGTGGAGTTGAAGTACGTCTGCGCGGCCCGTTGAATCCCGTAAGCGCCGTTCCCGAAGTAGATCGTGTTCAGATATGCGGTGAGGATCCGCAGCTTCTTCCAGCGCTGCTCGAGCTGCCAGGCCAGCGCGGCCTCCTTGAGCTTGCGGCTAATGGTTCGCTCGGTCGTGACGCACGAGTTCTTGACGAACTGTTGCGTGATCGTCGAACCGCCTTGCACGACGCTCTTGCTCGTGATGTCGGCCCACACGGCTCGCCCGATCCCGCGGAGGTCGATTCCGCGGTGCTCATAGAAGCGCTTGTCTTCGACCGCAACGATCGCCTGTTGCATGATCGGCGCGACGTCGGAGGTTCCGACGAGGATGCGACTCTCGGAGCCTCGGAGCGTGGCGAGGATCGTGTGCCCGTCGTTCGCATAGATGTGCCCGTCGACCTCTCGGGGCACGCGCGCCGGATCGCAGGTCGGAATCTGGCTCGCAACAGCCGTGATCAGCCCGAACGTGAACGACGCGACGCCGAGGAAAAGAAGGATGACGAGGAGGGCAGTGAGGCGGAGCTTTCGGATCCTCCGCCGGCGCCCGTTCGAGGCGGGAGCGCGGGTGCTGCGTTTCCGGCGAAGCAAGCGCCGGATTCTAGCTCTGAGCGGCGTTCCTGACGATGGCGAACGGCTGGCTCGACGGGCTCTTGCGCCCGCCGGCCGGCTCTTTGGTGACCATCACGGTGGCTCCTTCGGGCACGGGCCGGTCGAGGGGGACCGCTACCACGCCGCCGCCCTCGAAGAGGCCCGCCGGCTCGGGAGCTCCCTCGGCGGCGATCCAGGCCTCGTAAGTACGACCGTTTCCGGCGGGCGCCAGGTTTCTGAGCACGAGGGCCGCCTCGCCGCTCGGAGCCACGACAAGGGTTCCGCGCGCGAAGGAAATCGTGCGAGATCCGGGCTGGCCCACGATCTGCGCCACCCGCTCCTGCCGCGCGAGCCGGGACTCGCTGCGATCGAGCTTGCTCGAGAGCGAGGCGGCCCAGATGCCGAGGCCGATCGCCGTGCAGGCAGCGACTGCGGCGATCGCCGCGACGGGCTTGACCCAGCGCGGACGAAGAGGGACGACGTTCGGGCGCTCTCGTGCCGCCTGCTGCAGGATGCGGGCCCGCAGCTCTGGCGGAGGCACGGGCGTCTCCGTTCCGTAGGCCAGCGCGCCCGCGGCGTCCGAGAGCTCGGCAAGCTCCTCGCGACAGCGCTCGCACCGCGCGAGGTGCGTCTCGTAGGCACGCGCGTCCTCCGAGTCGAGGGCGTCGAGCGCGTAGGCGGCGGTCAGGTCGTGTAGGGCGTTGGCTTCCATGCCGCGTCTCCAGTTCCAGGCTCTGCAAGCAGCTCACGGAGCCGCGCAAGGCCCGTGAACATCCTGCTCTTGATCGTACCGACGGGTTGTCCGAGTCTTTCCGCGAGCTCCGTCTGGCTGAAGCCACCGTAGTACGCCAGCTCGAGTGCTTCGCGCTGCTGGTCCGGCAGCTGCTTCAGGGCCGACTGCACACGCTCACGTTCGAAGCGGAGCCACGCATCGTCCTCCGCAGAGCCCGACGCCTCCGGCTCGACGGTCTCGCTGAGCGGCTCCGCACGCCGCCGGTCCTCGCGGCGCACGAGATCGACAGCGCGGCGATGGACGAGCGTCAGCAACCAGGTGCTGGCCTTCCCGCGCTCCGGCATAAAGCGGTCGGCGTTTCGCCACGCGGTGAGGAAACCTTCCTGCACGGCATCCTCTGCGAGCTTGTCGTCCCGGAGGATTCGCAGAGCGAGACCGTATGCCACCCGGCCGAACCGGTCGTAGAGCTCGGCGAGCGCCGACTCGTCGGAGCGGGCCAGCAGAGCGACGACCGCCTCGTCGGAAAGGTGTGCAAAGGATCGAACCACCGGCCGAGCAGTTTCGCTCATCGAGCTCTATTCGCAGTGGGTGAGCTCCCGGTTCGGTCCGAACCGGTTGCGCCGGGCGGGCGAATCAGCGCCGATACGACGGCCAAGACCGCAAACCCGACAGGCCGTCTGAAAGGAGCATGGAGGACGATGCGCAAGCTCGCAGTCCTACTCCTGGCGGCCGCAGCTCTGGCAGCGCTTGTCGCAGCGCTGACGTCGCGGGGCGGGAGCCCGGCGACAGCCCAGGCCTCGAGCCACCGGGAGGCACCGTTGATCTCGGAGGACCCCTCCGCGGACAACACGGACACGTATGCGTTCCGGAGCGCGGATGCACCGGACACCGTGACGATCATCTCGAACTACATCCCCGGCGAAGATCCTGCCGCGGGTCCGAACTGGTACACGTTCTCGCCTTCGGCCCGCTACGTGATCTACGCCGACAAGAACGGCGACGGCAAGCCGGACATCACGTGGCGCTTCCGTTTCAAGAATCGCGCGCCGGTGGCCTTCCTGCAGAACACGCAGCAGGAGTACACCGTCACGCGGCTCGACGGGAAATCGTCCCGTGTCGTCGGTAGCGGGCTGCTGACGCCTCCCGACAACATCGGGCCGCGGTCGACACCTGGCTACCACGCACTCGCGATGGCAGGGATCCACGATCTCAACGACGGCTCGAAGGTCTTCGCGGGTCAACGCGATGACGGCTTCTTCGGCGACATCGGTGCGGCGTTCGATCTCGTTGCCATTCGCAGCGGCACGGGTGCGAGCGGCGGTGGCAAGGACTTCTTCGCCGGCTACGCGGTGCACACCGTGTCGCTGCAGGTCCCGCTGTCTCAGCTGGACAACGGCGGCAATCACGTCGTCGGGGTCTGGTCGGCCAGCGAGCGGCCCGTCACGAAGGTGACGCTCGCGAAGAGCCGTGGACGCAAGGTCCTGCAGAAGACCACCGAGTGGAAGCAGGTCTCGCGTCTCGGCGAGCCGCTCATCAACGAGCTGCTCATCCCGACCGAGCTCAAGGACAAGTGGAACGCGAGCACGCCGGACAAGGACAAGCAGTTCGAGCAGTACTACTCGAGCCCAGTCCTCGCGAAGCTGCTCAACCAGCTGTATCCGCAGTTCGGCCCGTTCACCGAGACGAATCGCACCGATCTCGTCTCCGTGTTGCTCACCGGGTTGAAGGAGCCGAACCTCAACTACACGGGCACGACGCTCGCGGACGAGATCCGGCTCAACCTCGCGATCCCGCCGACAGCTCCCGTGGGCCATGGCAACCGTCTCGGCGTGCTCGGCGGCGACCTCGCGGGTTATCCCAACGGACGGCGGCTCGAGGACGACGTGATCGACATCTCGGAACGCGCTGTCGGCGGCGTCCTGATCGGACACAGCCTGCCGCTTGGTGACGGCGTCGATGGAAACGACGTCCCCTACCTGGCGACATTCCCGTACCAGGCAGATCCGTTTAGCGGGTACGAGAACACGAAGGGCCAGCAGAAGCCCTGATGGCGGCCCGGCGACTCATCGTCGGAGGAGTGGCGGCGGCCTTGACGGCCGCCGCCCTCCTGCTGGGCGGCGTGCTGGCGGACCGGTCGGCGCCGACGGCCTCCAGTGCGGTGCCGTTGGCGTCGGGGATCGTCGCTGAGAGCGACGCTGCGCTGCTCCCACGGCTGCAGCAGCAGGTTCGCGAGAACCCAACCGACGTGCGTGCGCTCGGGCTTCTCGGCCTCGCCTACCAGCAGCGTGCCCGCGAGACCGGCGACCCCGCGTACTACGGTAAGTCCGACGGTGTGCTCCGCCGCGCGCTTCGGATCAAGCCGGAGGATCTCATTGCGACGAGCGCACTCGGCTCGCTGGCGCTCTCACGACACCGCTTTCGGGCAGCGCTGGCGCTCGGTCACCGAGCGGTCTCGATCTCGCCGTCCACGGCTCGCGGCTACGGCGTGATCGGCGACGCGCTCGTCGAGCTCGGTCGCTATGACGAGGCGTTCACGGCATTCAACAGGATGGTCTCCCTGAAGCCGAGCCTCGCGGCCTACGCGCGTGTGTCGTATGCGCGTGAGCTGATGGGTGACGTTCGGGGTGCGGCGGACGCAATGCGCCTCGCCGTCGAGGCCGCCGTCGGTCAGCCGGAGGCGCTCGCGTGGTCGCAGACGCAGCTCGGCAAGCTCTTCTGGTCGCACGGCCGCTTGCGTCTCGCGGAGCAGCACTATCGGATCGCGCTCGCGGTTCGCCCGGGCTACGTCTATGCGCTCGACGCACTCGCACAGGTCGAGGCGGCGCACGGTCGGCTGCGGCGGGCCGTCGCGCTCGAGCGGCGCGCCACCGAGACGATTCCACTGCCGCAGTTCGTGGCGACCCTCGGTGATCTCGAGCGAGCTCAGGGACACGACGCAGCAGCAGCGCAGCAGTACGCCCTGATCGGAGCGATCCAGCAGCTGCTGCGCGCGAACGGAGTCAAGACCGATCTCGAAACCGCGCTGTTCGACGTCGATCATGCGGTGCGTCTCCCTCATGCACTCGCGCTGGCCCGGGCCGCTTACCTCGACCGGCCGTCGATCGACGGTGAGGACGTGCTCGCCTGGGCGCTGGCGCGCAACGGCCGCTGCGCGGAGGCGCTGCGCCACTCGAAGCGCGCGTTCCGTCTCGGCACGCTCGATACCGCCAAGTTCTTCCACCGCGGGATGATTGAACGCTGCCTCGGCAATCGGGGCGCGACGACTCACTGGTTCCGCAGAGCGTTTGCACTGAACCCACACTTCTCCGTTCTGTGGGCGCCCCTCCTGAAGAGGTACGCAGCGTGAGGCGCGTCGTTCTCTGCGCAGCGGTACTCGCCGCACTCGTCCTGCCTGTAGCCGCGTCCGCTCATCCGCTCGGCAACTTCACCGTGAACCGGTTCAGCCGGATCGAGGTGGCCGGACCGCGCGTGTACGTGCACTACGTCCTGGATCTCGCGGAGATCCCGACCTTCCAGGCGGGAAAGATCGCCGCGCGCAGCTATGCGCGTCGCATCGCGCGCGGCGCTCAACTGACGGTGAATGGGCACCGCGCGCAATTGATTCCGGTCGAGACTGCGCTCGCGCATCCGGCGGGCGCCGGCGGGTTGAAGACGACACGCTTGGAGGTCGTCCTGCAAGGCCCGAACCTGACCCGCGCGAGCCGGGTGACCTATCGCGACGAAAACTACGCTGGCCGGATCGGCTGGAAGGAGATCCTCGTCGGCAGCGCACCGAGCTCAAGCAACGAGCTGCGCGCGTACCCGAAGGACCTGCTCTCGAGTCCACTCGCAGTCACCGCTGTCCAAACCAGACTCGTGCCAGGGACAGTCCCTGGCACACGTCCGCATGTGACGCAGGGGAAGGCCCTGCAAGCACGCGACCGCATCGCCGACTCGCGGTTCGCCGCGCTCGTCGGCCGTGATCACCTCGGCGCCTGGGTCATCCTCGCCTCGCTCGGGGCCGCCTTGTTCTGGGGCATGGCACATGCGCTTTCGCCGGGTCACGGCAAGACGATCATCACGGCCTACCTCGTGGGCCAGCGCGGGACACCGCGTCACGCGGCGCTGCTCGGCTTGATCGTGACCGTGACGCACACGATCGGCGTCTTCACGCTCGGCCTCGTCACCCTCCTGCTCTCACGCTTCATCGTTCCCGACCAGCTGTATCCCTGGCTCAATCTCGTCTCCGGGCTGCTCGTCGTCGCGATCGGCGCTTCGGTGTTGCGGGCGCGTTGGCTGCACAGGCGCGCGCACACGCACGCGCACGATCACCATCATCACCACGGGCACGGGGAAGACCTCAGCCTCCGTTCCCTCTTCGCCGTCGGCGTCTCCGGAGGACTGCTCCCATGTCCCTCCGCACTCGTCGTCCTGCTCGCCGCGATCTCGTTGCACCGGTTGGCGTTCGGCCTGCTGCTGATCGTCGCGTTCAGCGCCGGGCTCGCATTGACGATCACCGGAATCGGGCTCGCCGCCGTGGTTGCCCGCGGAGTCTTCAGAAAACTCAGCTTCGAAGGTCGAGTTGTCTCGCTCCTGCCGGCCGCGAGCGCGCTCGTCATCCTCGCCGCCGGACTCGCGATGACGGTTCACTCTCTGCCCGGTCTGAGGTAGCCCTTCCGGCTTCGGTGCGATACGTTGAGAGCCCGTGCCGATCGCCGCGCCCTACGGCTCCTGGTCCTCTCCGATCACCACCGACCTCGTCGCAAACGAGGGCGGCGTTGGATTCGGGTACCTCGACATCGACGAGCACGGGGTCTACTGGACCGAGAGCCGCCCACAGGAAAGCGGAAGGAGCGCCCTCGTGTTTCGCCCGCACGGCGGTGACCCCGTGGAGGTCGTCCCACCGGACTTCAACGTCCGGACTCGCGTTCACGAATATGGCGGCGGGGCCTGGTTCCGGCACGGCAGCGTCGTGTTCTGCTCGAGCTTCGACGACAGCCGCCTCTACAGGGTCGAAGCGCCCGGCTCCGAACCGCAGCCGATCACGCCCGAGCCACCCGAGCCGCACGCGTTCCGCTATGCGGACGGCCGCGTCTTCGCCGGTGGCCGGCTGATCGTCTGCGTCCGGGAGACCCACGGAGAAGGCGAGCCGCAGAACGAGCTCGTCGTCCTTCCGACCGACGGCTCCGCGGAGCCACACGCGATCGCAAGCGGCCGCGACTTCTACGCCGCTCCACGACCGAGCCCTGACGGAACCGCTCTGGCCTGGCTGGCCTGGGATCACCCGCACATGCCCTTCGAAGGCACAGATCTGTGTGTTGGGACGCTGGCCGACGACGGCGCGGTGTCGAGCGGCCGTCGCGTCGCGGGCTCGGAGCAGGAGTCGATCTTCCAGCCGGAATGGGGCGCGGACGGATTGCTCTACTTCGTCTCCGATCGCACCGGCTGGTCGAATCTCTACGTGGAGCGCGACGGCGAAGTCCATGCGCTCACGAGCGAGCAGGCGGAGCTCGGCTACCCGCAATGGGTTTTCGATCTCTCGCGCTACGCCTTCCTCGGCGACGATCGGATCGCCTGCATCTTCACACGCTCCGCGGTCGACGGGCTCGAGATCCTCGATCTGGAGAGCGGAAAGCTCGCGAGCCTCGACCTTCCGTTCTCGAGCTACTCGTCACCGTCGCTCCGCAGTTACGGGACGCGCGTCGTCTTCCCCGCAGCCTCGCCGACGCAGCCCTCCGCCGTGATCGAGCTCGACACCGAGTCCGGCGAGAGGCACGTTCTTCGCCGTTCGACCGAGATGGAGCTGGACGAGCGTTACAACGCGGTCGCGCAAGCGGTCGAGTTCCCCGGAACCGGCGGACAGACGTCGCACGGTTTCTACTACGCGCCCACGAATCCGGACTACGAAGGTCCGGAGGGCGAGCTGCCGCCGCTGGTCGTTCTGGTGCACGGCGGCCCGACTGCGCACGTGACGACGGCGCTCGACCTGGAGATCCAGCTCTTCACGAGTCGCGGAATCGCGGTCATCGACCTGAACTACGGTGGAAGCACCGGCTACGGCCGCGAGTATCGCGACCGGCTCCGCGGAACGTGGGGCGTGGTCGATGTCGAGGACAGTGCAGCGGCTGTGCGTTACCTCGCCGAGCGCGGAGACGTCGATCCAGCCCGGGTCCAGATCACCGGCGGCAGCGCGGGGGGCTACACGACCCTGATGGCGCTCGCGGTGCGCGAAGAGTTTGCGTCGGGAGCTTCGTACTTCGGCGTCGCCGACCTCGTGACGTTTCACGCGGAAACGCACAAGTTCGAGTCGCACTACGACGACTACCTCGTCGGGCCGTGGCCGGAAGCGATGGCGCTGTACCGCGAACGATCACCCGTCACGCATGCCGATTCGATCTCGGATCCGCTGCTGCTCTTGCAAGGGCTTGACGACAAGGTCGTTCCGCCTTCGCAGTCGGAGGTCATCGTCGAAGCGCTGAAACGGCGTGGCATCCCGTACGCGTACATCGCGTTCGAAGGTGAAGGCCACGGTTTCCGCAAGGCCGAGAACATCAAGCACGCCGCCGATGCTCACCTTTCGTTCCTCGGCCAGGTATCGGGCTTCGAACCGGCCGACGAGATCGAGCCGATCGAGATCGAGAAACCCGACGCGGTTCCCCAGTAGGTTTCGCGCGATGAGTGCCGCCGACCTGACGCGCCATGCGGTGCACGTCCTGCCCGAAGGAGAGCTCGAGCGCAAGCTGAAGCTCGGCCGGCCGCTCCGCGTGAAGCTCGGCATCGATCCGACCGCGCCCGACATTCATCTCGGCTTTGCGTACGTGCTCGATCGTCTCGCGGAGTTCCAGCGCGAAGGGCACACGGTCGTGCTCATCGTCGGGGACTACACCGCTCGCATCGGCGATCCGTCGGGTCGCTCGGACGAGCGCCCTGTGCTACCTGACGAAGTCCTGGATGCGAACGCGAAAGAGTTCGCAGAGCAAGCATTTCGAGTGCTGGACCGCGAACGGACGGAGATCCGCTTCAACGGCGAGTGGCTCGGCAAGCTCTCCTACGCAGAGGTCGTTCGGCTCGCGCGCACGATCACCGTTGCCCGGATCCTGGAGCGAGACGACTTCGCGCAGCGGTTCGCCGCGCGCGAGCCGATCTCGATCTCCGAGCTTCTCTATCCGCTCATGCAGGCCTACGACTCCGTCGCAATCGAGGCCGACATCGAGATCGGCGGCACCGACCAGCTGTACAACCTGCTCGCCGGCCGCGACGTGATGCACGACTACGGGCTCGACCCGCAGATCGTCATGACGTATCCGTTGCTCGTCGGGCTCGACGGCGAAGACAAGATGTCGAAGTCGCGCGGCAACTACATCGGGATCAACGACCCACCGGACGAGATGTTCGGAAAGACGATGTCGATTCCGGATAAGGCACTGCCGCAATGGTGGGAGCTCGTAGTGGGCGGCGGGCCTCATCCGGACGACCCGATGGAGTGGAAGCTCGAGCTCGCGCGGCGGATCGTCTCCCGCTGGCACGGAGACGAAGGCGCCCGTCGCGGAGAGGAGCACTTCACCCGGGTCGTGCGCGAGCATCAGGCGCCGGACGAGGTGCCTGAAGGCCGGCTTCCCGAGGGAGATCCGGTCCACCTGCCCGCGCTCCTGGTCGATCAGCTCGGAGTCGGCTCCACGAGCGAGGCCAGGCGCCTGATCGCGCAGGGAGCCGTCCGGATCGACGGCCGGCCGGCCG